>Ga0068705_10000760_pt1 | contig 16239 bp, 19 predicted proteins | sample YNPMSTMetaG_FD_65631 | JGI IMG/M metagenome (GOLD analysis project Ga0068705, IMG submission 65631) | Anoxygenic and chlorotrophic microbial mat microbial communities from Yellowstone National Park, USA - YNP MS-T MetaG | ecosystem: Environmental > Aquatic > Thermal springs > Hot (42-90C) >... | reverse complement strand
CTCCTTCAACAGATAGAAAACCATTTTCTTGTACCTTTGGTTATGAAAAAAGCAATCTCTATTAATCCCCTTTTTGTAATTTTTAGTATTTTAATAGGTGGAAAAATAGGAGGAATTTTAGGTATAATTACTATATTGCCAATAGTAGGTATAATAGTCGAAGTTATAAATTATTTAAAAATGCGGGGTGGTGTAATGGGTAGCACGCTTCCCTCTGGAGGAAAAGATCCAGGTTCGAGTCCTGGCCCCGCAGATTAAACAAAATGACGTGTTATTTTTGTTCACAAAATACAAAAGAAGTAGATTTTAAAGATTATGATATTTTAAAAAAATTTCTTTCTGCTGCTTATAAAATAAAACCGCGTAAAGAAACAGATTTATGCTCTAAACATCAGAGAAAATTAGCTAAAGCAGTTAAAATTGCGAGACAAATGGCCCTTCTTCCTTTTTTGCCAAGTAAAAACTAAGAATATTAATTTTTTTCATTTTTATAAAAAAAATAAATTAAATTAAAAAATAATTTAACTTCTAGCCATTTCTTTGTTGAAGGGGCTAGAAAAAAGAAGGATTAAAGAAAGAAAAATTTTTAACAAAAAACCAGAGAAAGAAGAAAGTTCCAAAGAACTTCAAGAGGATATATTTTTAGAAAAACCATCTCAAGAGGAATATGAATTTGCTGAAAAAATAGCTAAGATTATTAAAATTGTGAAAAACGAAGAAGTAACACCAGAAGATATTATTTTTAATCAATGGAAAAGATATGATAAAGATAGAAAAATAGTACTTTCTGAGATAAGGACAGGAGATGATTTATCTACTGTTTTTGAAAGATTGCCATCAGATTTTGTTGAAAAACTTAAGAATGATAAATGGTTTATCAAAGAGGCGATTAGAAAATCCAAAAGAGCAGATTCTTTCCAATATGCTTCAGAAGAGTTACGCTCTGATAAGGAATTTATTTTAGATTTGGTTAAGATAAACTCTGGTATTTTCAAATATGTTTCAGAGGAAATTTCAAAGGATAGAGAATTTATTTTAATGTTGCTAAAACAAAACCCGCGTGTTTTGCAACATCTTTCTGAAAATCTTCGCAGTGATCAAGAAATTGTTTTAGAAGCTTTAAGGGCTGAAGTTTATGTTTTATCTAGCCAAACTGAAGATTCTATATTTCAATATGCTTCTTCTGAAATTAAAGATAACGTAGATTTTGTTTTAGAGGCAGTTAAAATAAATCCGAAGGCAATTTTCCATGCATCTAATAGAATTAAAAATGCTGTTTTTTTTAAAGAAGACAAAATATAACCAAGGGATATCTAAATGTAATTATTTATTAATTTGGTAAAATTATAACTTTTTGAGAAAAATTATGCTTTTAAATCTTCTAAAGTAATGAATTTTAAGATTGTTCATTTGTAAGGAAAATTTTTATTTTTTTTGATTTTAGTTTATAATAACAATTAATTAAAAATGACTGGAGTAAATTGACGGCTCCATTTTGCCCCACTTAGTTGGGGCAAAATTTTTATCCTATGAAGATTAGGGTTTTAGGCAATGCTACGTTAGATATTATTTTAAGGATTGATTCAAATATTTTTGAGGGCAATAAAATAGAAGTTAAGGAAATTTTTTTTTCTTTAGGCGGTGGAGCATTAAATGCTTCAACTACTTTTAAAAACTTAAAAATAGATTACCTTGCTTATTTTAGATTAGGAAATGATATAATTGCTAAAAATATTTTATCTAAGATAAAAGAAGAAAATTTAAAAAGTAAGATTTTTTTTCATAAAGGTAACTCTCAATTTTCTGTTGTGGTTTTAAGCAAAAATAAAGAAAGAACTATATTTGTGTGGAGGGGAGCAGCTGATCGTTTTTCTTTAAATGAACTGTTTTCTTTAGATTTTGGTAAAAATGATCCTTTTTATTTAACTACGCTTAACACTTCTCCTTTAATTTTTATAAAATTTTTAAAAAAACTCAAACAAAACCGTTCTTTTATATGTCTTAATCCCAGTTATCAGTTTTTAAAATCTCCACATGCTTTAGGAGCTATTTCTTTTGCAGATGTTTTGATTTTAAATTATCAAGAAGCCTGTGCTTTGATGAAAAAAAATCTTAAACCATTGTTATTGGGTAAAGAGTTAAAAAATATCTCTAAGGTTAAAATTTTAGTGATAACTTTAGGCGAAAAAGGTTCTTTAACATTTTATGAAAACAAGATTTTTGAAGCAGATGTTTTTAAACCTAAAAAATTTGTTGATACAACAGGTGCAGGAGACGCTTTTTCAAGCGCTTTTTTCGCAAATTTATTTTTAAATAAATTTGTTTTAAATGAAGAAATAGTCAGAAAATCCATTATTTGGGGATCAGCTAATGCTTCTTCTAACATAGAGAAATTAGGAGCCCAAATAGGGCTTTTAAAAAAAGAAGATTTCTTTAAATATCAATCTCTAAGATTAAAAATAAAATCATGGCAGTATTAAAAGAAGTTCTTTCCTTTAAAAACCATTTTTTAAACTTGATTTTTAAGAATTTATTTTTTCTTTATGCCTCGGAGATTTTTGCTAAAGGTTTAAAAATTTTGATTTTTCTTTATTTAGTTAGATCTTTGGGTCCTTCTCAATTTGGAATTTTTGAATATTTATTTGCTTTTATTGGTATGTTTTTTCTTTTAGCTGATTTTGGTATGAGTAATGTTTTTATTAGAGAATATCAACAAAAAGATGATAAACTAATTCAAGTGGCAAACTTTTTTGTAATTAAATTTTCATTAACTTTAAGTTTTACTTTATTATCTTTGTTTGGGTATTTTTGGACTAAAAAATATGATGGTTTTTTGATGTATTTATTAATAGTTTTTTATTATTTTTTTTCAAACCTAGAATCTTTTTTTGAAACTTTTTTCTTGGCTGTCCAAAAGTCAGAGAAAAGATTTTTGTTTAATTTCGTTTCAAGTTTATTACTTTTTTTGATAATTTTTTTAGGGTTAAGATTTTATTATAGTTTAAATTTTATTGCTTTTTCTTATCTTATAAGCAGTTTAGTTGGTTTAATAGTGGCTTATTTTTTATTTAAAAAAGATTCGGATTTAATTTTTAATTTAGTTAATTTTAATTTAATTAAGGACTATTTTAAAAATGGATTGCCACTTGCCTTTTTTGGAATTTTAGGTTTTATTTTTTTCTCAACGGATAAAATAATTTTGGCTTATTTTCGAGATCCAGCTGAAATTGGGTATTATTCTTTGGCTACAAGAATTTTGTCAGCCTTTTTGTTTCTACCATATATTTTCAGTTCAGCTTTTTATCCCTATTTAGCCCAAAAAGCAGTTGAGAGAGATTCAAGAAAAAGTTTTAATTACTTTTTTAATATTCTTATTCCTTTTTCTAGTTTTTTAGGTTTAATCCTATCGTTTTTTATTTTTGTTCTTTCTTATTGGTTAGTGATGTTTTTGGGTGGTGTAGAATATTTGCCATCTGTTTATGTTCTGCAACTTTTTTGTTGGCTTCTTGTTTTCTTATTTCCTACTAATTTTTTGGACTATTTTTTAATATCTCATAATAAACAATGGCTAGATTTTTTTATTACTTTAATTCCAGCACTTTTGAATATATTTTTAAACTTTGTTTTTATACCGAAATTAGGAATATTTGGAGCTGTTTTCTCAAGCTTATTTTCTCAATTTATCAACTTTGTTTTAACACTTATAGTTAGTCTTTGGGTTTTTAAAAAAAATATAATATAATATATCCATTATGACAGAAGAAATTGTAATAGATGCATCAAATAAATCTTTAGGGAGATTGTCTACAGAGATTGTTTATTATCTTGAAGGTAAAAATAGGCCAGATTATGACCCGAGCCAGGATAGAGAAATATTTGTTTTGGTTAAGAATTTAGATAAGGTTAAATTTACAGGTAAAAAATTGGAGAATGATTATTTTGTTAAACATACAGGCTACTTGGGGCATTTAAAGAAAATTTCTTTAAAGGAATTGTGGGCTAAGGATAAATTAAAAGCTTTAAAATTGGTTGTAAAAAATATGCTGCCCAAAAATAAATTAAGAAAAAGTCGACTTTCAAGGATAAAAATTATAAATGACTAAAGTTCAAGAAATTGAAGATCAAACAACTCAATTGCCCGAGGAAGGAGTAAAAGAAAGACAAAAAGAAGATCAAAAATTTTTAGATTTAGCTAATAAAAAAATTGGTCAGGGTAAATATATAGAAAAAATAGGAAGAAAAAAAGAAGCAGTTGCTAGGGTTAGAATTTGGGATAATGAAGTAGATAAGGAATTTAGTATTTTAATTAATGATTTAGATTATAAAAATTATTTTCAAAATCTTGAATTCAGGAAAATTGTTGAATCTCCCTTAAAAAAAGTTAATCTTTCCAGAAAATTTAAAATTACTGTTAAAGTCAAAGGAGGAGGGAAAAGAGGACAAGCAGAAGCTATAAGATTAGGATTGTCAAGAGCTTTAGTTGCTTTTGATGAAACCTTAAAACCAAGATTAAAAAAAGCGGGTTTTTTAACAAGAGATCCTCGAGTAGTAGAAAGAAAAAAGTATGGGAAAAGAAAAGCTCGCAAAGAAGAGCAATGGCAAAAAAGATAATTTGTTTTGTCAGCTTGGGATATAATAACTAAATAAACTAAAAATGCCAAAGGTAGATGGAATTTTAATTTTTTTAGTGTTGGTGTTATCAATTTTGGGAATTTTAAATTTTTTTAGTGCTTCATATTATTACTCTTTAAAAAAAACTAATAATCAAGATGGTTATTATTTTTTAAAAGAATTTTTGTTTAAAAATATTTTATTAGGCTTTATTTTTTTTATTTGTGGGATTTTATTAGGAGACCTTTTTCTAAAAAACAGAAAAATTGTATTTTTTTTATTGTTAGCAACTTATTCTTTTATAATTTTGGGATTTTTGCCAGTTTTTAGATTGGAAAATGCCTCGGCTTTAAGATGGGTTAATTTAGGGATAATTACTTTTCAACCTTCAGAGATTATTAAGCCTTTTTTAATATTATTTTTTATTTTCGTCTTGGATAATCTGAAAAAGGTTTCTTTGTTGAATAAATTGGTTATTTTTGTTTTATTGATTGTTGTTTTTTTATTGCCTATTTTTTTGCAACCTTCTTTAAGTAATGTTTTGATTATTTTAATGAGTCTGTCTTCTATTTTTTTAAATTACTTAAAATCTTTTAAAGAGTTTTTTTCTATGTTTGTTGTTTTAATTGTTTTAATTTTAATTTTAATTTTATTAGGGAGTTTTTGGAACTATAGAAAAGAAAGAATAATTTCTTTTTTTACTAAAGGTGAAACATTTCAAGGAAGATATTTTCAGATAGCCCAATCTGAATTTGCTGTTTTATCTGGAGGGTTATTTGGCAAGGGAATTGGCAATTCTGATTTTAAAATAATAGGTATTCCTCAGATGCTTACTGATTCGATATTTGCTATTTATGCTGAAGAGAATGGTTTTATAGGTTCTTTATTCTTGATTTTTTTGTTTTTTGCTTTAATATTAAGGATAATTATAAGAGCAATTAACACACAAAATCAAATAAAGAAATCTTTCTGTTTAGCTGTTGCTGTATGGATTTTTTGTCAAACTTTTTTACACATAGGTTCCAACATTGCTTTAATCGTTCCTACTGGTGTTATTCTACCATTTTTTAGTTCTGGAGCTTCTGGTCAATTAGCTCTTTATTTTAGCTTAGGAATAATTTCTAAAAATGGATAAATCTGATATAAGAATTTGTTTAACAGGCGGATCAAGCGGTGGACATCTTTTTCCGCTGATTTTTGTTTCAAGGGAAATAAAAAGAATAGCTAAAAGTAAAGGTTGGAATTTAAGAATTTTTTATTTAGGGAGCCTCCCCTTTAGGTCAGAAATTTTAAAAGAAGAAGGAATAGATATTTTTTTGATTCCTGATGTTAGATTAAGGAAATATTTCACTTTTAAAAATTTAGTAATAATTTTTAATCTTCCTTTAAATTTTTTGCTCGCTTTATATAGATTATTTATTTTAATGCCTGATGTCATTTTTTCCAAAGGTGGGCCAGGAACAATTGGTGTTATTTTAGCTGGATGGTTTTTAAGGATTCCTATAATTATTCATGATTCAGATTCTGTTCCTGGATTAAGCAATAAAATAGCAGGTTTGTTTGCTAAAAAAATAATTTTATCTTTTGATTCAGCTTCTAGTTATTTTAATTCAAAAAAAATTATTGTTTTGGGCCAACCAGTCGATGCGTTGTCTATAAAATTACCAGTTTTTTCAGAGGATTATGAAAGATTTCATTTAAATAAAGATGAAAAAATAATTTTAATATTAGGAGGATCTCAAGGATCTGTATTTGTAAATGAATTAGTGGCTCAATCTTTGCCTGAGATTTTAAATTTTTCTCAAGTAGTTCACCAAGTAGGTGATAAAAATTATCAAGAAACTGTCTCTTTAGTAAAAGGTATTTTAATGTCAAGTAGCTTAGATAATCCAGCTGTAGCAAAAAATTTATTAAGCAAATATCATCCTTATTCTTTTATTAATCATCAAGATCTAATTATTTTAATGAAGATGGCTGATTTGGTAATCTCAAGAGCTGGCTCGGGTACTATTTTTGAATTAGCAGCTTTAGCAAAACCAAGTATCTTAATTCCTATTGAGGAGAAAGTTGCTGGCAAACATCAATTATTAAATGCTAGGATATATGCCTCTTCTGGGGCCTGTTATGTTCTTGAAGAAGAAAATGCTAAACCACATTTATTAGCTGAAGTTATAAAACAAATTTTATTTAATGAGGAACTATATTTGAAGATGAGAAAATCCGCTCAGCTTTTTTCAAAAATAGATTCTGCTTTTAAAATTGCCGAAGAAATAGTTAAAATTATAGAAAGATAATGAAAAAGACAATTTTACATTATTTATATTTTTTTTCACCATTTTTTATTTGGGCTCTTATTTATATTAAAGAACCAGATTGGTTTATTTTATTTAAAAGACCTATTTATGAAACTTCTTTGATTTTGCCATTTGAAAATTTATGGCAAATTGTATTAATTTTTTTTGTTTTTCAATTAAGCAACGAGGTTTTATCTAAAATTTTGACTAAGGGGAATATTTTTGTTAAAATTAATCTAATATTTATTTTTCTTCATCTTCTGGTCGTAAGCTATTTATATTTTTTAAATTTTTTATAATTTTTTAAAAAAATGAAAATAGCTGTTATTAAAACTGGAGGCAAACAATATTTAGTTGAAAAAGATAAAAAAATTGAAATAGATAAACTTTCTGATGATTTAAAAAACAATCTAGTTTTTAAAGATGTTTTGCTTTATGCAGATGATAACCAATTTTTAATTGGTAGTCAATGTTTAAACAAAGTTGAAGTAAAAGCAAAATTTTTAAGAGAGAAAAAGAACAAGACTTTAGTTTTAAAATATCGATCCAAAACTCGTTATAGAAAGAAAAAGGGGTATAAAAAAATAACCTGGGTTGTGTCAATTGAAGACATAAACCTAAAATAACTTACTTAAATGTTTGATAATTTTTTATCTCTTTTTAAGAAGGATTATTTAAAAGATTGGCAAAAAATTGTTGAGAAAATAAATATAATAGAAAAAGAATTAGAAAAATTAAAAGATGAAGAAATAAAGGAAAGATCTATTAAATTAAAAGAAAAGGTAAAAAATATAAACGATTTAGATGAAATTTTAGAAGAAGCTTTTGCTTTAGTTAGAGAAGCTTCCAAAAGAACATTAGGCCAAAGACATTTTGATGTACAACTGTTAGGAGGAATAGGACTTCATAAAGGATTTGTTGTTGAGATGATGACTGGAGAAGGAAAAACTTTGACAGCAACTCTTGCGGCTTATTTAAATGCTTTAAAAGGAGAAGGAGTTCATATAATAACTGTTAATGATTACTTAGCTCAAAGAGATGCTGTTTGGATGGGTCAAATTTATGATTTTTTAGGGTTAACAGTTTCTTGTCTTGTTAATGAGGGGTCTTTTATTTATGATCCTTCTTATACTTTAAAAGAGGCAGACAATAGAAGGGATCATCTTGGAGGATTTCAAGTTGTTCATGAATATTTAAGACCTGTTTCTAGAAAATTAGCTTATTTAGCAGATATAGTTTACGGAACAAATCATGAATTTGGTTTTGATTACTTAAGAGATAATTTAGTTTACGAAAGCGAAGAAATTGTTCAATCCAAAGGTCTTAATTTTGCTATTGTTGATGAGGTTGATAGTATTTTAATTGATGAAGCCAGAACTCCTTTAATTATAGGAGGTTATGAGCAGGAAGAACAAAATGTATATTATTTTTATGATTCTTTGGCAAAACAATTATCCAAAGATATTGATTTTACAATTGATGAGAAAAAACGAAAAGTTTTTTTGACAGAGAAAGGGCTAGATAAAGTTGAAAAAATTTTGGGATATAATCCTTATGAAGTTTTAGATATAAAAGCTACTCATCATCTTGAGCAAGCTTTATCAGCAAATTTTTTATTTTTTAAAGACAAAGATTATGTAGTTAAAAATAATCAAGTAATAATCGTAGATGAATTTACAGGAAGATTGATGTTTGGCAGAAGATGGTCCGGAGGACTTCACCAGGCAATAGAAGCTAAAGAAAGAGTCCCGATTTTACCTGAGATGAGGACTGTGGCTACTATTACTATTCAAAATTTTTTTAGAAAATATAAAAAGTTGGCAGGAATGACAGGAACCGCTTTAACCTCAAGGGAAGAATTTTTAGCAGTTTATGGATTGGACGTTATTGTTATTCCTCCAAATAAACCATGTATTCGTAAAGATAATCCTGATAAAATTTTTGTTAAAGAAGAAGCTAAATGGCAGGCTATTGTTTTAAAAATTAAGGAGCTTTATGATCAAAATAGGCCAGTTTTAGTTGGAACAACTTCTATTGAAAAAAACGAAAAATTATCAGAAATGCTTAAGAAAGAAGGGATACCCCATAATGTTTTAAATGCTAAAAACCACGAAGAAGAAGCTAAAATAATTGCCCAAGCGGGAAAATTAAAATCAGTAACAGTTGCTACAAATATGGCGGGAAGAGGAGTTGACATTATATTAGGAGGAAATCCGCCTGATCTTAAAGAGGCAGAAGAGGTTAAAAAGCTAGGCGGACTTTTTGTTTTAGGTACTGAAAGACATGAGGCAAGAAGAATTGATAATCAATTAAGAGGAAGAGCCGGAAGACAGGGTGATCCAGGAGAAACTCAATTTTTTATTTCGCTTGAGGACGATTTGTTAAGAATTTTTGGTGGAGAAAACATAAAAAGACTTATTGAAAAATTTCATCTTCCTCAAGATCAAGCTATTGAGAATAATATAATTTCTAAATCTATTGAAGAGGCTCAAATGAAAGTTGAAGGATATAATTTTGACATTAGAAAACATTTGCTAGAATATGATGATGTTATAAATGCTCAAAGAGAAAAAATTTATTCAGAAAGAAGAAAAATTTTATTATCTTCAGAACAAATAGAAGATTTTTTCAAAGAAGAGTTTCAAAAATTAATTGAAGAAGAGAAAGAGGAAGTGATAAAGTTTGTTTTTAAAGAAAAAGATTCTCAGATATCTTTTAACGAAAAGTTTAATTTTTTAAAAGAAAATTTAAATATTGAACAATTTAATAAAATTCTTAAAGAAATTGTTTTAAAAACTTATGATTATTTATGGATTGAGCATTTGCATTTTCTAGAAGATTTAAAACAATCAGTTGGTTTTAGAGGTTATGGGCAAAGAGATCCGCTTGTTTCTTTTAAAGAAGAAAGTTATAAAGCTTTTGTTGATTTTCATAAAATTTTAAGGATAAACATTCTACAGATTTTTATGAATTTGGAAATCAAGATAGACGTTCCTAAAATAGGAAGAAATGATCCTTGTTTTTGTGGTTCAGGTAAAAAATTTAAAAAATGCGGTCTTTTAAATACCAAAGAGCATCAAGAAAATATAAAAAAACTCAAATCTAACTCATGATTCTAATTAAATAAATGTTTAAAATTAAAATATGGTAAAGAAAATATTTATTGGCACAGCATGGCCATATGTAAATGGAGATTTACATCCTGGTCATTTAGCAGGCTATTTAATTCCAGCAGATATTTTTTCAAGATATTGTAGATTAAAGGGGTATCAAGTATTAATGGTCTCTGGTACAGACTGTCATGGCACTCCAATTACTTTAGAAGCCGACAAGATGAAAATATCTCCCTCTGCATTAGTTAAAAAGTATCATCCTAAGGTTTTAAAATTGATAGAAACATATGATATTTCTTATGATCTTTTTACCTCAACCACTAATCCAGTTCATAAGAAAATAACTCAGCAATTTTTTTTAAAACTTTTGAAAAACGGCTTTATAAGAAAAAAACAAACTTATCAATATTTTTCAAATAAAGAAAATCGTTTTCTACCAGATAGATATGTAGAGGGTGAATGCAAATTTTGTAAATCTAAAGATCAAAGAGGCGATCAATGCGAGGTTTGTGGGAGGAGTCTTAATCCTGGAGATTTAATTAGTCCTAAGAGTAAATTAACCGGCTCTGAAGTAATTTTAAAAAAAACAGAACATTATTTTTTAGATTATAAGAAATTAGAAAAAGAGATATACGATTTTGTTTTTAATTCTAATCATTGGAGAGAGTGGGTATATAAAGAAAGCCTGGGGTTTTTAAAAGAAGGTCTTCAAGAAAGGGCTATTACAAGAGATTTAGATTGGGGGATAAAAATTCCAATTGATCAAATTCCTTCAAAGTTTTTAATATCTGATTTAAATAAAAAAAGATTCTATGTTTGGTTTGAAGCAGTAATTGGATATTTTTCAGCTTCTGTAAAATGGGCAAAAATTAAAAATAAAAATTGGCAAGATTTTTGGCTCGATAAGGCATGCAGGCATTATTATTTTATGGGCAAAGATAATCTTATTTTTCATACTATTTTTTGGCCTGGTCAACTAATTGGTCAAAGAGAAAATTACAATTTACCATATTTTCCTGCTGTTAATCATTTTTTAATGCTTGAAGGTAAAAAATTTTCTAAAAGTCGAGGAGTTATGATTGATTCACTTAAAATATCTAAAGAATACACAGTGGATAATGTTAGGTTTTATATTGCAAGTATTTTACCGGAAACCAAAGATTCAGATTTTAAATTTCAAGATTTTAAACAATCAGTAAACAATAAATTGGTTGATAAAATCGGAAATTTAATTTACAGAGTTTTGATTTTTTATAAAAATAATCTTAAAGCAAAGATTGATAGAAATTTTTTAGATAATATTGTTTTAAACAAAATTGAACAATCTTCTTTTGCTTTTCAAAATAATCTTGAAAAGGTAAAAATAGTAGATGCTTTAAATGATGTATTAAATTATGTTGATTTTATAAACCAGTATTTAGATAAAAATCAGCCATGGAAACTTTTAAATACCGATAAAGATAGATGTCAGGAAGTGATCTATTCGTGCTTAGAGGCTATAAGTTTTTTGAGATTTATACTCTGGCCATTTCTGCCTCATTCAATTTCTAGATTAAATAAAATGCTTAATTTGGATTTTAAGATTAGTGAAGGAAAAGATTTGTTTATTTTTGAAAAAACTGGTACTTTTAAAATAAAACAACCAATTAAACCTCTTTATTCAAAAATTCCTTAATATAAATTTAATTAGAGAAATTTAAGGAGAGAACCATCTTCTGTTTAAAATATCTTTTATTAATTTATAGATTATAAAAACAATTAGAAAGATAAAAAATAAAAATTTACCTAATAAATCTAATCCTTCAACTATTATTTGCATCGATTATAATAGGATTAGGAATAAAAATTTTCGCTCCTATTGTAAATCCTACTGCAAAAGATAAAAAATTAAGTAATAAAATTATAATCAATAAAGTTAATTTTTCCTTATTTTTAAATTTTTCTGTAAATTTCATAAATAAATGGATAGAGTAATTATTACTTTTATTTTACTAAATTTTATGTTAATTTCTTTAACTGCTCTTTTTTCCTTAAATAAATTTGACTTGTTTACAAAACAATTATTTTTTTGGGCAATTGGTTTGATTATATATTTAAGTAGTTTCTTTTTTGATTTTCGTTTTATTTTTGAAAAATATTTTTACAATCTAATAATTATTTTATCATTTATAATACTTTTTTTAGTATTGTTTACTTCTCAAAATTTAAAAAGTTGGTTTAATCTGTATGGTTTTGGTATTCAACCTTCAGAATTTGCAAAACTAGGATTCTTTTTGATTTTTGCTAGATTTTTGAGTTATTATAAATTTGACCTTATAAATCCTTTTTATTTATTTTTATCTTTTTTTGTCTTATTTCCTTATCTAATTTTAATATTGTTTCAACCTGATTGGGGGATGGCTTTTTTATATTTTTTGATCTGGTTATTTTCAATTATTTCCTTTGTGTCAAAAAAAGAAATATTTTATGGAATTTTAATTATAATTTTAGTTTTTTCTCTTCTGTGGTTTTTCATTTTGAAAGATTATCAGAAAGCAAGGATTATTTCTTTAATTAATCCATCCATAGATCCTTTAAAGTCAGGATATAATTTAAGACAAATTAAAATCTCTTTAGGAACAAGCAGTTTTTTGGGGAAAGGAGTTGGATTAGGAGAAATTGGGAGATTGGGTTTTCTCCCTTCTGCTTTTACAGATTTTATTTTAACTTTTTTAGTAGAAGAAAGAGGAATTGTTATTTTTATTTTTTATTCATTTTTGCTATTTTTATTGCTTAAAGAAATATCTAAAATTATTTTTTTCTCTAAAGACCCCTTAGTTAAAAACTTTTCTTTTATTGTTTATCAATATTTTCTTGCCAAATATTTAATAACCTCACTTGTTAATTTTGGAATTTTCCCTATTATAGGGCTACCTGTGCCATTTCTAAGTTACGGAGGTTCTTACTTAATTTTTGATTTAACTCTTTTAGCTATTCTTCAAAGTTTATCAAATTTTAAGGTATAATTAATTATCTAATTATGATAGAAGAATTTTTGACTACTAAAGGCGAAAAATTATCTAAAGATAAGTTAATAAGTGAAATTGTTGATTTTATTAAATCAAATGACAGTTTTACCTACCGAATATTGGTTGGAACAGATTCGGAATATTTTTTAAATTCTAAAGCTGATTTTGTTTCTGTTATTGTAGTGCATAGAATAGGAGAGGGAGCTAGATATTTTTGGAGAAGAGAAATAATTAGTAAAAAATTTAGCTTAGGAGAAAGATTGTGGCAGGAAGCAATTTTAAGCATTAATATTAGTCAAGAGCTACTTAAAGTTTTAACAAATTTAAACTTGAATCTTGAGTTCGAGATCCATCTAGATTTAGGAATAAATGGTAAAAGTTCTTCTTCTTTAAAGGAGATTATAAATCTTGTAAGAGGTTATGGTTTTGAAATTAAAATAAAGCCTCAATCTTATGCAGCTAGTAAAATAGCAGATAGACTAATATGATAAAAAATATTATTCAAGAACTTGATTCAAGGGGGCTTATTTATCAAAAAAGTCCTGATATTGAAAAGGTTTTAAACAATAGAATTTGTGTTTATTGGGGGACTGATCCTACTTCGGATAGTTTGCATATTGGTCATTTGGTTGGTCTTTTGACTTTAAAAAGATTTTTAAATTTTGGGCATAAAGTTGTAGTTCTTATAGGTGGAGCAACTGCTTTAATAGGTGATCCGTCTGGCAAAGAAAAAGAAAGGCCACTTTTGGCAGTTGAGGAAATATCAAAGAATAAAATTAAAATAAAAAATCAAATAAAAAAAATTTTAGCAGCTGATAAAGAAATTTTATTTGTTGATAATGTTGAATGGTTTAAAGAAATAGACCTTTTATTTTTTATCAGAGAAATTGGAAAGTTAATTTCTGTTAATTCCATGCTAGATTCAGAATTTATCAGAAGAAGGATTACGTCTAATGAATTTATTTCTTATGCTGAATTTAGCTATCAACTAATGCAAGCTTATGATTTTTTGATTTTATTTGAAAAATATGATTGTAAAGTTCAAATTGGAGGTTCTGATCAATGGGGTAATATTATTTGTGGAATTGAACTTATAAAGAAAAAACTTTCTCAAAAGGCTTATGGTTTATCTTATCCTTTAGTGGTTGATCCAAAAAGCGGTAGGAAGATTGGCAAAACAGAAAAAGGTGAAGTCATATGGTTATCAGAAAATAAAACTAGTCCATTTAAGTTCTATCAATATTTTCTAAATTTAAGTGATGAAATAGTAGAAAAATTAATATATTACTATTCTTTTAAAAATTTAAAAGAAATAGAAGAAATAAAAAAACAATGGATTTTAAATAAAGAATCAAGGCTTTTGCAAAAAGTATTAGCAGAAGAACTTTTAGAAATAGTTTTTTCAAAAAGACAGAAAAATGATATTTTGAAATTATCGCATCTTCTTTTTGAAAAAAATTATAATGAATTTTCTCTAGCTGATTTGAAATTCTTAAAGAAATTTATAAATTACAGATTAGTTGAAAAAGTTAATTTAGAGGAAGATTTAGTTTTTTTGAAAATTGCTAATTCAAAAAGTGAAAGTCGAAGGTTAATAGATCAGAAAGGGATTAAAGTCTTTTTTTTGTTAGATAAATTTTTCTTGATAAAAAAAGGAAAAAACGAATTTGGTTTAATTGAAATAAATAAAAAATGAAGGATCAAAAATTTTTTGAATCTTTAAAAAAATTATCCGAAGCTATAGCTAAGTTCAATCCTAATCCAAACGCTTTAATTACTGTTGTTGATTTAAAAATGGGTAAAAAAGGGGGATGGATGAGGGCTTATTTGAGTATTTTTCCAGAAAAATATTGCAAAGATTTGATAAATTACTTTAATAAAAATCAAAAATCAATTTTAAGTGAAATTAAGAAAAATTTATATCTCAGATATTTGCCTTCAAAAATTGTTTTTTATCCTTCTTGGGAGTTTAAAATAGCCGATCAAGTTTTAAAAATTATAGATGAAAGTCCAAAGGAGGAAAAGGGGATTAAGAATTGAAAAATTAGCTGTTGATTGTCTTAAGAAAAATAAATTTTTAGCATGGAAGCCAATTAGAGTGAGGTTTCATTCGCAGGATATTTTTGGTTTATTTGATATTATTGCCATAAATAAAAAAGAATTAAAATTAATTCAAGTTCAAAAGGAAAGAAAAAGACCATATAAAATAAAAAAAATTTTTAAATTAAAAATTCCCAAAAAAGTTTCATTCGAGCTTTGGGTTTATAATTCAAAAGATAAAAATTTTAAAATATACAAGGATATTTAGATCCAAAATAACTAAATTTTTGATAAACTTAAAATTTTATGATATAATTTTAGATTATGACTAATCAACTTATTTCTTTGGTTGAATCAAAATATACAAGAAATGATCTTCCTGAGATAAGACCTGGGATGGTAGTAAAAGTTTGGCAGAGATTTAAAGAGAAGAAAAGAGATGTGGTCCAAGCATTTGAAGGTATAGTTATTGCTATAAGAAACAGGAAAGGTTCAAGAAAGATGTTTATGGTGAGAGGAGAGGCAGGAGGTCAAATAGTTGAAAAAATATACCCTTATAATTTGCCAACTATTGAGAAAATAGAAATTTTAAAACAAGGAAAAACAAGAAGAGCAAAACTTTACTTTATTAGAAAATTACATCCCCGGGCCATTAAAAGAAAACTTAAGATTTAAAAATTAAAAAATATTTTTTAAAAAAGATTTTCTGTGAAAAGGCGTATAGCCAAGTTCTTTAATTAACTGTATATGTTTTTTTGTACCATATCCTTTGTGTAAATCAAATAGATAATCAGGATATTTTTTGCTTATTTTTATCATTAAATTATCTCTGTAGTTTTTTGCTAAAATTGAAGACATAGAAATAGAACTTAATTTTCTATCGCCCCTTATAAAAAATAGACAATTTTTAAAATTTAAACCCCTAGGTTTTTTACCATCTATTAAGAAAATTTGAGCATTTTTAAAATATTTAATTATTTTAAAAATTGCTAAGATAAATGCTTGGTTTATGCCAATCTTGTCTATTTTTTGATTGCTTATTTTGATTATTTTATATTTAATTTTAAAATTTTTAATAAAATTTACAAATATCTTTCTTTCTTTAAAAGAGAGTAATTTGGAATCAAAAAACCTAATTTTATAACTTTTAATTTTTGTGAAATCTCTTTTTGA
>Ga0068705_10000757_pt1 | contig 16268 bp, 7 predicted proteins | sample YNPMSTMetaG_FD_65631 | JGI IMG/M metagenome (GOLD analysis project Ga0068705, IMG submission 65631) | Anoxygenic and chlorotrophic microbial mat microbial communities from Yellowstone National Park, USA - YNP MS-T MetaG | ecosystem: Environmental > Aquatic > Thermal springs > Hot (42-90C) >... | reverse complement strand
TTTTTTAGTAAAATCAATATTGAAAGCTTCTCCTATACAATCGGAAATGTGGCTGCGATAGTCAAACATGTAGAGGTTCGTTTGTTCAAGACTGCAACCAATATTATTTAAGCATGTAATAACCTGTTCATGTGTAAACCTAACCATGTATGTTGCTTTTATTGTATTTATCAGCATTGGCTATAATATCAAGTGCCTTTTTTATTGTTTCTTCCCTTTCTGAGCGCACTTTATCGGCATATTTTTTATTTCAAAAACCACTTGTTTTTCATCTATAAGTATGGTTTTTTGAGAACCATTTTTCATAGTTATTTGAATTTCTCTTAAGGAAGTAGATATTATTGGAGGATGTACATTCCATATCAGCTCAAACAAGCGTAAAGTCATGGATTATCTTGAACTGGTAAATTGGTTTCGAGATATTGTGACTGAATAGAGAGCAGATACCTCCAAAAACTGCTCAATTTTCTCCGCCTTTTTTACACATTTTTTATTTTACAACAAACATATTCAGTTGGTTTTATGGTATAATAGCTTTAGAATAAAGTTTTGGAGTGAATAGAATGAAAAACGTTAATATAAACATAACTATACCCGGTGAAATACTCTTAACCCTCAGAGAGGATGATAAGCAGCTTGCCTTGAATATGAAAAGGTATACAGCTATGAAACTGTACCAGGACAGAAAGCTTTCAGTAGGGCAATGTGCAGAGCTTGCGGAAATGACAGAAGAGGATTTCATAAAACTATTGGGAGAAAATGGAATATCGATATTCGATTTCAGCAGTTTAGCTGACTTGAAAGAGGACTTGGCCAATGCTTGATAGAATTGTCATTATAAACTCTACACCTATTATAGCACTGGCTTCAATAGACAGCCTCTATTTGCTAAAAGAATTGTACAAAGAGGTCTATATACCAAAGGCTGTCTACGATGAGATTTGTGCCAAGCAAGGTTCAAAAGCACAGATTGAGATTGTAAGAGCGAGAGAATGGATACAGGTGAGACAAATAGAGAACGTTGAATCAAAAAAATTCTTTCGTGTCCAGCTCCATGATGGCGAAGTAGAAGTGATGATTCTGGCCAAGGAGCTTGGTGCTGATCTTCTTGTCGTTGACGATTATATAGCAAGAGAATATGCAAAATACTTGGACTTTAAAATAACTGGAACACTAGGAGTTATTTTAAAAGCAAAGGAAAAGGGATTAATTGAGAAGGTAAAGCCCTTCATGGATTCACTTATTCAAAATAGAATCTATATAGGAAACAAGGTATACGAGGGTGTTCTAAAATTAGCTGGAGAGCTATAAGTTTGATTGATAATTCGTATAAGAACAATACAGGACACAAGAATTAAAAAGAACGTACAGAGCCTAAAATGCTAAAGCAGGTGTGCAATAGTTCGTTCAATTACCGTGTAATTGAAGTAAAAAAATATAAAACAACTTAAAATGAAATAAAGAACAGCCTACAGAATAAAGCGTTTTGGGAGTATCTAAAATCTTCCGGGATATACTTCCTATATCTACGGATCAGAAGGTTGTGGATTCGATCTCTGCCGGGCGCGCCAGAAACACCGCTTTAATACTTTCACACAACGATGCTCTTCCATCTTCCCTTGCGATATCTCAGCATATAAAGCAATGAGCGTGAAAAAAAGTCAAAAAACAAGGCTATCCATACGCCCATTATTCCCATGCCAAATAAAATGTTAAGCAGCACAGTCATTAATATCCTAAATCCCCATATGCCTATAAAACTCGTGATCATAACATACAAAATATCTCCAGCTCCTCTTAGGCTACCTGAAATAACAACAACAACAGCCACAAAAGGCTGCGACAAGCAAAAAATTCTTATTGCGGAAGCTCCTATTCTTATTACTTCCGGATCGCTGTTATAAACAGAAACAAGCTGTCCCGAAAAAATAAAAATAATAACAGATAATAAAGATATACAAGCTACAGAAATTTTTAGTGTAGTCCAACCGCATTTTTCAGCAATATCATACTTCCTGGCTCCTAGATTCTGTCCTGTAAGGGTAGTCGCAGCCATGCCAAACCCCCATATGGGCACAAAACATATGGAGCTTATTGACATGCCTATTTGATAAACTGCTATTGCAACCGTACCCATTGATGAAATCACCATCTGCAGTACCAGAAAACCTCCCTGCATGATTGCTTGTTCGAGTGCTGCAGGTATACCAATATTAAGCATTCTTTTCAATATTCCCATGTCAATGGAAAACTTTGAAAAAATGTTGATCGATATAGGAGTTCTAATAGCAACAAGAGCAGCAATACTTAACACTCCTCCTATACCTCTTGATAAAGCTGATGACCACGCCGCTCCCAAAGCTCCCATACCATTCAAACTGATAAACGACGTATTAATGCCAAATATCAGAGTATATCCAAGAATTACATTTATAATATTCACTATATTGGCAATAATCATGGGTGTCCTGGCGTCACCCGCGCCTCTCATGCTCCCGCTTATAATAATATTAACAAGTGCCAGAGGGAAAGTATAAAGCATAATTTTAAAACATTCAGAAGCCAGTATTACGACATCGTTTTCTGCTCTTCCAAAAAATAATTTAATAATAGCATTGGAAAATATATAGCAAAATATAGTAATAATTACTGACAAAGCCGCTCCTATAACTACTGACTGTCTTACCGCCTCTTTGGCTTTGTCAGGGTTTTCTTCACCTATCAATCTGGCTACAAGTACCATGCATCCTGTAGATAATGCCACGAACAAAACAATTATAAAATTAATTACAACATTTACCAATCCTATGGCAGACACTGCTTCTTTTCCTACTCGTCCTGCAAATATAGTCGAAACCACGCCTACAACCATAAAGAGCGCTTGCTCTACAACAGAAGGCAATGATAATCTTACTACATCTTTTCGTATGCTGCATTCATCAACAGTCAAAAAATCATCCCCTAATAATCTTTGGTAGACCATAATTTCAGCCTTGGCAAGTGAAATGCCCTACTGTACAAATCAGCGAAAACTATTTAATATTATTTTAACATTTATTGAATTCAATTTCTATCCGCAAATCAATTAATGAATTATATAAATTATAAACATGTTAATTAGTTCTCACTCAAAAACTCAAGGTTTCGATGGAAAGGCTATTTGTGCGTTAAGTCGAGCTGCAAAATTTGCCGGCAAACCCGAAACATTTTATCGGGCCGAAGCACCATGGGTAGCGCGCAAAGCAGCCGTCCAGTTAACATAATGGCAAAATCTGTTTTGCACCGTTATCATATTCCCAAAACACTTATATTTTGATATACTTGAGATTGGACATGCGCACCTAAACGCTTTTAACAATTGCAAGGGGGATTTGTAGTGTTTTCTGTACTAATAGTTGATGACAATATCTATGATCGCGAAGGACTTAGAGATATAATTAACTGGAATGAGCTAGGCCTATATGTTGCTGACATTGCTTCGGATGGCATGGAAGGATACAAAAAAGCAAAAGAGATTCATCCAGACTTCATTATAACAGATATTGCCATGCCTGTAATGGATGGACTTCAAATGGCAGAAAAAATCAAGCAAGAATTCCCTGATATTAAATTTATTTTCATGAGCTGTTTTGATGATTTCAATTATGTACGTCATGCCCTTAAATTAAATGCTTATGCTTATGTTTTAAAGCCGGTCAATCCTGACGAATTAATTCAAGAAGTAATAAAAATAAAAAAAATAAAAGAAAATGAACTGGAAAAAGATAAGCTGTTTGAAGAACTAAGGCAGCAGATAAAACAGAGCAGTTCTATACTTAAAGAGCAGTTTTTGAGAGAAATTTTGATTTCAAAGCAGCATCAGGACGATAAACTTCAAGAGGCAGCCGAATATTTTGGAATCGATTGCCAGAAACATTGCTACACTGTCATTTTTGCGGAAATAGACAACTATAATATTATTGTAGAAACAAGATCTGTTGAAGATAAATATCTTCTTTCGTATGGTATAAAAAAATATCTTGAGCAGTCTTTATTTAGTGTCAAGAAAACCTATATAATACATCATCAATTAAACAGCATCGCCATGGTTTGTTTCGTAAAAAATGAAAAACAAGATGAAGAGCTCGGTGACATTATTAGTTGTTTGCAGGAATGCATGGAACTTATAAACAAAAATTTGGAAATTACAGTAACAATAGGTATAGGCGAATTTTCGAACACGCTCTCTTATTTGCCCAGAATATATGAAAGCGCTGAATATGCCGTAAGGACAAAATTTTACAGTCATGGCAATAGAATTATTTTGTCGAGTGAAGTAAAACCTGCCAATTCTCCTGCAAAATATGACGTCAAAGAGTTGTATGAGGAACTTAATACTATTCTTGAAATTGGAGAAGAAGAAAATACAAATAGTTTTATTGAGAAATATTTGCCATCTCATTCTTCTTATTCTGAGCAATACGTTAAAAGTCTTACTTTTTCAATTATAAATGCAATACAAATATTTTTAATTGATAAAAATGAGTCTTTTGTAAACATTTTTGGCAGTGATACTGTTATATGGCAAAAACTGTCACGCTTTGAAACAATTATAGATATAAAGCAATGGATATTTAACATTATTGAAACTGTTAGAAAATATTTCCGTTCTCAAAGCAAGAACAGGTATGTAAAAATAGTTGAAGACATAAAAAACATCATTGACAAGAAATATGCCGAAGTAAACAATGTAGATGAAATAGTAGCTCCTCTATATATAAGCAGCAGCTATGCAAATCTTATATTTAAGCAGCATACGGGTCAGACGATTTTTGACTATCTTGTGTCCAGAAGAATGGAGGAAGCAAAAAAACTTCTGCAGGATCCTTATGTTAAAATATATGAAGTTGCAGAAAAAGTTGGTTATAAGAGCAAGTCATATTTTACATCTATATTTAAGGAATATTTTGGTATGACTCCCAAGCAGTTTATGGATAGAATGAGTTAATGCATTTTTTTGTTTAATAAATAATAAAAATAAAGACCGAAGTGCTAAAACATGCTCCGGCCTTTTTTCTTCATCTAAAACAACCTCTTCTTATACAAAACAACTTACCTTATCAAGTAAATCCTCTGGCTTCTCATATATATATTATTGCCTTGCAAGGTCTCCCCGGCAATTACATCTGTCACTTTTTTGTTTTCTGAGCAGCAATACTCAAAGTCTTTGTATGAAAAAACAACTTCTGCATTGTTTTCGGCATCCTTCCAGAGTATCCCTCTGTCGTCTTCCAAAATCCACATTTGCTTCATATGGGGTTCAACAATATTATACGCTTTTATATATGGAACAAGCACATTCTCATTCCACCATTCTTCTATAGAATCGCTTGAAGGGAACTTATTGACTTCAATAAACAGCTGGTATATTAATTTTGTTGATAATCCCCTAAAATAAGCCATCTCTGGTTCGTCACCATATGATTTTACTTTTTCATGATTCATGCCTGTTTCCATATTGCTATAAATAAATTCATATCCTCTTATCCAGTCATAACTTGTTCCTGCCATAGGAGTACCCAAAACACCCTGTGATTCTACATAATAAAGCAATCCAAGCTCATTCTGAAATTTGCTTTGAATCTCTGCTTCAGCATCATGCATTGAAAGAATCATGTCCGTGGAACCTTCGGATGCATCTTTAATAAAGCCTACCCTGTCAGCAGTTGTACCCTCCTGCTGTTTCTCATATTCTATATGAAGATAATTTATGGTGTCAGTCGCCATATTAAAATGAGAATCTCTGAATACTCCTTTAAGCCCACACTCCTTTGCCTTTCTAAAAGCATCAAGAAGATATTGCTGATAGCTTTTGCTGTTTTGATTTACAGCAAACAAAACATGCCCGTAATTGTTTCGGTTCAATTGACCGCTGACATCTCTGGCAAATAAATCTTTAATTTTTTTGTCAAGGTTTGTACTTGATGAAAAATGAGATCCAAACCAGGTATATGTTTCTATTCCCAGCTCCACTGCACGTTTGAGTATTTTATTCTTTAGCCCTTCCCATCCGCCATAGCATTCGGCAATCTCAAGCTCTAAAGGGCAGCACATGTTTCCTAGTATTCCAAACCTTTCTCTGTCATTTTTAAACCTTGGAATTATATCTGTCTCATTGCTTCTCCACAGAGGCATTACAAAAGCCCTCTTTATACCCCATTTATCCAACTGTTCAAATATAGGTCCAAATTTATCTGTATTTGCAATTTCCCATGTTTCAACATGTGCGCTTGGTCTTACTTCATCCATTTTGATAGAATAATAATCTCTTATATCTTTCTGGATTTTTTCTCTTACACGCAAAAAATGATTATAAATTTCATATTCTTTGTTGAAGCTTAAATCTGTTGCCAATATTTTTCTCGAAGGTGTTCTTGCTTCATCAGCCAGATTAAAACAAAACTGGTTGAAATGAAGCAGTTTATTGTCGTTTTTATCTTTTTGAAAAAGGCTTCTTACATGAGAAGGCTTTTCATGAACTGTGACGAGTACATTATCACAGTCATATTGAAAAGTAAACCCTTGAAGCTGAGAATAAAGAGGCAAATGCTGAAAAATATAAGGATTGGCTATTCCAGGCATATTCCATCCGGAGTAATAGTATACGTCTTTTTCTAGCCTTACTACAGGCTTATTGAACGCACCCCTCATTATAAATGTATTTGTATGGGCATCTCCTCCTAATTCCCATGTAGCCTTGTCTTCAATCTGATATATTTTATATCCGGGACAATTATAGTGGAAACCGTATGAAAATCCTGCATACTTTCTCCCATCATATATTTCATTTTCTTCTCTAATAATCCATTTAAAAAAGGATCCTTCAGGACTGAACGGTTTGCGTGTCCAGGATGATGTGTTAATCCTCATGTGCATTGCATGTTCGGTCCATTCCATCCTGTGAGCCACCCTGAAATAAGGTTTTGCATTTACTATTATCTGGCCATCGTTGTGCTCAATATCCACAAATTCATAATGGTCGATCTCCATGCCGTCTGGTGTGGCAAGTTCAGGAAAAATACATTCTTCCGCACTCCTTAGCAGTTTATCTCTATAATATACTTCTGCTATCCCGCAAAGCACTTTCCCTTCAATCTTAAAACATACTTTCACTTGATTTGATAATGTTATTTCTACTTTTTCTCTGTTTAATTGATATTGCATTTTTATAACCACCTCTGCTGTATATTATAAATTTCAAATCCACAGGCACCATTGCTCTTTTTACTTAAAGAGAATGGTGCCTGCAAATTTGCTTTTGAAGCTCTGTTTATTGGTTTACAACCTTTAAGAAAAGATTATAAATAATAGTTGCAGATTGAGCCCTCGTGGAATCACTTGCGGGGTCGAATTTATTGTTTCCTGCACCACTTACAATTCCATACTGCTGCAGAGCAATTACTGCTTCTCTTGCATATTGCGGTACATTCGCAATATCTGCAAAAGTATCTTTATTCTGGGCTTCTAATTTTATACCCAGCACATTCATAGCCCTGTACATCATTGCTGCCATTTCCTGTCTGGTGATTTCCTTTCCTGCTCCAAACGCACCATTGCCTATGCCATTGGTAATCCCAAGCTTTTCTGCAGATGCTACGTAAGTGTAGTACCACGCATCTTTAGAAATGTCCTTGAAGGAGCTTTGAGCAGATTGATCAACAAGGTCAAACATTGACACAATCATTTTTATGAACTGCTCTCTGGTTACTTTGTTTTCCGGCTTGAAGCTTCCATCTCCAAAACCTGAAACAATCTCTCTGGCATACAAAGTGTTGACTGGTTGGGCAAACCATTTGCTTTCATCTACATCTTTAAGCTTAGCCTCCACTGCTTTAAACGTAATTAAGGCTCCGGCATCAGCGTTGACTTTGATAACTTTTTCTTTATCATCATACCATGAATTCTTAATTACTTTAAGCTTATTATTTTCAACAGTGTATGCTACGACATTAGTTGGTTTGATTTTTGAGTCAACTGTCAAAGGTATCTCCAATTTTGCAATTTTAGAAACGCCCTGACTGTTTGCAGCAATTTCTTTGCCATCGAGGCTAATCTTAAATTCATATACTTTATTGATTCCCACCAACTCTTTAATGTTCTGAGGCAATTCAGAAACATTTTTCTCAGCAGCAGCTATCTCAAGTGTCGCATTCTGTGACGCATTTAATCCTCTTATTGTGGCAATGTTTATTTCAATCTTCTTTACACCTGAGTCAACTACCATCTTTCTGACATTGTTTTGTGCAGCGTCTTTGATTGTATCAAATGGTACACTTATATTGATTTCTTTATTAATGCCTTCAAACTTTACAGCTATCCTGTCTTCATTTTTGCTTAATGAATTATTGATAGCTTGCTGCATGTTTGTTCTTGGTATCTCTATTTTCCCAGCACTGTTTCCTGCATTAATTAATATTTCATTATTCTGAGTGCTGACAGCAACTCCTGAAGTATTTCCGCCTGTTCCAGTGTTATTGTTTCCTCCTTGTCCAGGTTCGGTGTTGTTTTGGCTTATTTGCAGCGTGAGGTTACCAAATTTTTCCGTAGATTGATAATTATTGCCGTCGCCTGACCATACAAGTGCTCCATCTCTTGGGCCTGCATTAAAATCATCATCACAAGCCACATCCAGTCCTATTTTCTTTCCTGCCGCAGGCACTACACTTATGTCTTTCCAAGGCACAGCTGCTTCAACAATATATCCATCTTCTATACCCTTAATTGCCCATTTTACATCTTTTGTTTTTCCGTTATTGGCAAACAGCTGTGTATTGTTCCAGGATATAATATACTGCACGTCATGCGAATCATAAGGACCGCTCTTATCATTGTTTCCATCAATAAATATCTCTATCGCATCATCTTCCCACGGATATTGAGGGGAATCTCCATGCAGGCTGCTGTCTTTCACTTTTACACCTATATAGAGATAATTATCATCCCACGCAGTACCAAATACTACTTTATTCTGGCTTGTTTCTTTTCCAACCTGTTTTTTAAGTTCATGCCTGAGATCCCAGAATGGCTCGTCAAGTTTTCCGTCTATAACTGGTTCTTGTGCAATTTTATATGCCACAGCCTCTTTTACTTGATATGCATCTTCGTCAACCTCAGGTACTCCATTATAAGGCGTAATTGTATAAAGGAGCTGTTTTGCCTTATAATCTTCTTCTACAAGCACTTTATAATTGCCGTCCGAAGTCTTGATTGCCTTGATCGCTTCGGGTATGTCAACCCATCCGACATTTGCATGACCACCAACCTCAGGCCCTGGGAAAACATGTCCTACAATTTGCCCTGTTTCAGAATCATATACATGCATTTCTCCTCTGCTGTAGCCAAGAGGCCCACGTGCCGTAAATACCATAAACAGCCTTCCCGATTCAACTCTGAAAGAACGAGGCTCAATATTGAAAGCCTGATCTGTGAAGTTGTCTCTTCTTATTACATAGTAAGGCAGCTGTATTGGATAGCCGGAATGAATTTTTGGGTCATTCACCCAATCATACTCATTTTGCGACCAATTATCATATCTGTAAATCAGTTTGCCCATGCTTGCCCATGCGATCCCTTCATATGGCTCTTCAGGGCTGTATCCTGATACATACAGGGAATCTGTTGTTTTATCATACTGTATGCGGCGTATCCCGTTCAACTCTTTAGGTCTTTTCCAGCTCTTAATGTCTTGTACTCTATATATTGGGTTCCCATGCTGATCAAGCCCGGAAACTACAAACTGCTTAATAGAATCCTTGGCATTTCTCCATACATTTCCGTCCTGGTCAACATCCCAGCCGAAGTTTCCTCCCATTGCTTCTCCTGGGATAAGAGTAAATTCATCAGCTTCAAAATCACCGTTTCCATTTTTATCTGTCCAAATCCAGCTTCCGGAACCTTTTGCAGGCTGATTGGGGAGTGGAGGATTCTTATCATCGGAAATATATTCATTAGCTATTATGCATGAAGGAACTGCAATGCCATCTTCAAACCTCCATACAAACATTCCTCCCGGAAACATTCCCGTTGAAAACATGAATTTCTTTCCTTCAATATATCTGATATAAACTGAGGAAATATAGTGGAAATTTAACAGCAATCTTGGGTCATTAGGATATTTGTTTGCATCAAGAGTATATCCCACAAGAGTTTGCTCCTTGCCGGGCTCTTTGGAGTAGTCCATTGCATAATGCTCTTCCAGGCCATATATATCCCTTCCGTCAGTTGTCGGGTCAAAATCAAAGCTATCAACAAAGCTCATTCCTTCTATCTGCCATATAAGCTGTCCATCCTGGCTGAGCTTTCTTATAATTGACCCTTTTTGGCTCATAATAACATATATATACCCTTCGCTGTCCATTCCTATACCTGTTATGCCCCAAAACTTGGTAGGTGTAACCTCTCCGGGTGTGCCTGCAGAGATGCCACCCTCTTCTCCGAATGCTCTTACAAGTGAAGGTTCATTTGTGATGTCAAAGAAGAGGATCTGGCAGCGCTTATTATCTGCCACCATCAGTTTACCGTCATTAGCAATAGCAAGAGCAGAAGGTTTTTCCACTGTCGTTATCTTTATATCAGTACCTTCTTTTACTATTTCTTTTCCTTGAATGCTCCAATACGCACCGCTTTTGTCCATCACCCTTTTTGCGTTAATATTCATGTTCTTATTGCCTATGACGTCTCCATCCTTGTAAACACCATGGGTTCTTCCACCTTCATCCCATATGCTGTGTGTATAAATCGTTCCGTCAGGCATTACTACTGCACCGTCTATATAGTTTTGAACCCATTTGCCGTTTAATACGTCACCCGCACCTGGGAAAGTATTTCCAACCCATGAAGTGGTTCTGCTTATATTTCCAGGTTGAGATGATTTGCTGAAATTTATTCTATATGTTTTTTTAGTCGTACCATCTTCGGCAGTTATATTTATGATCACCGTTCCCGGTATCTGGGTAGGATTTTGTTGTGCAACTACCGCATACTCGCTGTTAGGAACCACAGTTATAGGCGGTATTGTTTTTGTGCGGTGAGCGAAAGGAAGCTCCACATTATACTCATATATTTCAGGGCTGAATCCCGGTATCTTAAGCCCATTGATCCTTAAATCATTAATGCTTGCATCGCTGCTTAAAGGATCATCTTCCGGTATACTATATGAAATGTTGTCAAACTTTACTTGTGCAAGTTTGCTGTTATCATGGCTTGTAATTCCAAACCCTGCATAAAGTGTTTGGTTAAAATCAAGCTTCATCGATGTGATTTTAATCCATTCAATTCCATCCACCGAATAATAGCTTTCAAATTTATTTGCTTTTCTTACCACTCTAATCCATTTTGCAGCTTTATTATCCACGCTTGCAGCGTTCGCAGGCCCTAATGTTGTTGTTCTGAATTGTGCGCAGATATTATTTCTTGAAGGCTTGACTGTTGCAAAATACTTGGATCCGGCACTTAAGCTTTCTCTAAGCATTACAACAGCTTTTGTCCATTCGTGAACATCTTCCAGACTTTCCACTCTGGCTGTCAAATCAAAATTGCCGGTAATCTGCCTGAACACGAAATGAAAAGCATCTTTGTTATTCCATATATCATCGCCGGAACCTTTTATTGTTAAAGTCCCATCTTCATATGATGCGGTTCCCGGTATCTGCGTACTGCCTACATCCATATGTCCCCATTCTTCAGTCATCCCTGGAACCTGAGGCAGTGTTTCATCTATAGTAAAATTAATTGTATATTGTTTTATGTTTGTCTGATCTTTGGATGTTACTTTTACAATAACAGGCTGCTCAACTGTTTGCGGCTTAATTACTTCTACAGTCGAATGAAGCGATACAGGTACCGCTCTTATCGCAGGAACTTGTGTTGTTCCGAAAGGAAGCATTACCGTATATTCGTATGTTTCAGGATTAAAATTCTCAACAGGTGTCTCATCTACAAACAGATTTGATAATGATGCGTTTGATTCAAACATCAAATCCTGCTTATTCAGGTATAACCCATCTATATAGCTGTATCCGCCCCCGTTGCATGTAAATGTTATTGTATACGTCGCATTTGGGTCCAGTCCGCTTCTCCCATAAACTTTTGCATGCAGTACATCTCCTGTACTCTTGAAAGAAATCTCCACAGGTTGATCAGATTCCTGCTCAGGGCTTACTTTTTTAAACTCAATGGTGCCCTTGCCTCCCCATGGATGTGTTTCCGCAACGACCTCCACAGATCTGTAACCATTGAATGTGTAGCTCCATTTAGCTCCGTTGCTGTTTGTTTCATGCGCGGTGCCTTCTTTCCTGTCTGACCAGTTCTGGAAAGTCCAGCTGCCTTCAAAAGCAAAACCGGCTTCTGCATTATCAACGAACACTTCGTCTCCGGGAACATATTCCTCAGTTATATTGAGCGTCTGCTCTTTATGGTTGTTTGTTTCATTGGATTCATCAACAACATTATCCACATCGGCTACCGCCCTGACAGTTATTTGTCCCATCTGCGCAGTCCATTTGGCGGTTGCAAAGAAGTTTGCTCCCGAACCTTTTGCAAGCTGGATTCCGTTTCTAACTGCAGAGCTTACCGTCTGCCCGTTTATTACAAAATCCACCTTGATGTCCTTAGGCTCAGGCATATTTATAGCTCCTTCGTTTACCACCCTTGCCCTGAATGTTACATCCTGTCCTGCTTTAGGATTTAGTGGAACCCATTCGATCTTTGATACTACAAGGTCAGGTTTTTGTACAGGTGCTTCTATATCATTCTTGAGAAGATAGATTCCATCAAGGAAGCAAACCCCTGAATCTGAAGTAAACGAAATAATGTAAGTCTGATTTGGGTCAAGTCCTCCTTTTTGATAAACAATTTGCTTATAAATGTGAGCATCAGATTTAAAAGATATGGTCTCCGGATCGCCGCCATTTATTCTTATCTTTCCTGAACCACCTCCATTGGCAGTATCAGCCAGTATTTTAAAAGAACGTGCATTAGAGAACGTATATGTCCAAGACTTGCCTGCCTGTTCTGTTTGATGAATTGTCCTTTGCTCCCTGTCACTTCTTAATAGTGTATACCATGCATTATCATTGCCATAATTAATATCTGCGTCTGCATTGTCAACAAATATTTCGTCTCCTTCAACATATGGTTGTGTAACGCTTATTTGAGCTGTTTTTTCATTGTTTGTATAATTTGATTCAGCAATTATTCCTCCTTCATTAACAACAGCTTTAAGCGTAAACGTCCCAAGCTGTGCTTGCCATTTTGAGGAAGCAATTATATTTCTTCCTCCATTCACGTTTAAAGTAAAATTGCTTATTTTGCCTTCTGCCACGAAGACATCATTAATATAGAAATTCACCTTAATATCTTTATCTGATGGTGTAGCAGCAGAACCGAAATTTCTAATTCTGGCAATAAATGTAACCCCCTGTCCTGCCTTTGGCTCATTTACAACCCATTCCAATTGCTCAATCTGCAAATCCGGCTCGGAAGCCGCAAAAATACTGTCAAGCGGAATAAGCCCGAATAGTATTGCTGCGATAATTAAAATAGAGAATATTCTTTTTACTGCTTTGTTCATCAACATGTTTTCCCCCTTTTCGGTATGGTGAGCTTTGAGAATAAAAAATAAATTATTTTTGCTGAAAAACTCTGTGCATTTTTGCATATTCAACCAGCACTTACAACTTTGTACGAAGAATTAAATCAATAAAGCAAAAGTTAAAGAAATGCGGCTATAATTTTATCATGTTGTTCTTCTGACAAACCCATAGCCGCATTGAATTTAATATTTCAAACAATCTACTTCTAACCTGATGCTTTTACTTTTGTACCAAGTTCATATTTTTCATTTGATATTGCTTATTTATTAATCCAGCTTTTCAAGGAAGCTGTCTCTGAGGCTCTTATATTTTCCATATACAGGAGCCTGATCCTTGAGGCTCTTCACAAACTCAGGAGTGAGATATTTTTCATATTCTTTATAGTTCTTTTCAAAGTCTTCCGGCTTGCCTACGATTGCCTTTACGGTAGCAATTTTAGCTCCATCGGCATCAAGACTTGCTGTCTTCTTCATTGCCTGATATTCCTGATCAAGTTTCTTAAACTCTGCATCTGCTGCCATAAGCTCAGGAGTGAATGTTTTCTCTACAAAGAACTTGAGGTTTGCTCTGTAGAAAGCTTTTATTGCCTGATCACTCATGTCGTCGATATTAATATTGCTTGCATCCGGAGTGTATACATCCTGAGGTCTGTATAGATATCTCCATTCTCTTGAGCTGCAAATTCCATACGTTTCATGATTCCAGCTTGCTCCTCCGGCACTTTCTCTCATATACAATCCATAGTAAGGGCCGTCTTTTTCACCTGGAGTGCCGGAAACAGCATATGCTTCCAGTTCCTTGAATTCAGGTTTGTATCTTCTGTTCTCTTTATCGCCTGTATACATGTCAGGTGTTCCCCATGCTCTAAGCTCAGCAGCTTCCTCACTGCCGTTCCAGTCTATCCAGTTCATTATCTGTGCAAATTTTTCATCACTTAATGATTTTGTTATGCCTATTGCTCCCCAGTTGTTTTTCAAGCTGAATACTTCTATTGAAGCATCCTGATATTTTGTCTGGAGAGGATTAGGGAATGTATAAAGCACTCTATAGCCGTATCCTCTGTTTTCCTGCCTGGATTTTTCTCTTGCCCCTACAACGTTGTTCCATCTCTGGAATACTGCGTATTCTCCGTTAACAATCTTGGCTTCTCTTTGGTCGTCTTTCTGGATAAATATTTCTTTTCCAAGAAGTCCTTCATTGTAAGCTTTATTCATCCATCTTACATATTCTTTCCATTCAGGTGTGGCTGCGAAGTATACCATCTCTCCGGAGCCGGTGTAGAAACGATCTACAAGGTCCCTCCACCAGAAGCCAGGGAATGAATACATTGACCACATCATTGAACCAACATCTGCATTCATCATAGGATGGCATGGGATTACTTCTTTATTTCCAACCTTCATGCCAAGAGCTTTTACTTTCTTGAGGTAATCATACAATTCGTCTGCATTTCTAATAGGAATGTCATTTACATCTGACCATTCAAGCTTGCCTTTTTGTTTGAACAATTCCGTCAGCTCAGCTTCTGTTTTAGCTTCAGGGAATATTTTTTTGAGAATATCGTCTCTCATATACATTGAGTAAGGCTGAGGACCTATATCTTTTGCACGCCATGGAAGAGCTCTTACCTCTTTGCTAACATTAGGGTTTGGTGCATTTGGCACATACCACAGCTTGCCATCCGCCGGATCTACGTTAGCCTTGTACCAGTCTTCGAGCGATACTCCAAGGCTCTCAAGTCTTGCTCCTATCCTCTTGAAATACTTTTTCATATCTTCAAGCTTTATTTCTTTGAGTACATTTTCCTTCTTCAGATACTCATACACTTGAGGATTGTCAAATACTGAGTTTGATACGGCAATCACTTCAGGTACATTTCCTGATACCACCTGCATTTGAAGCCACGTAAGGACATCCTGTCCTGGCGGTACTGAAACAATTTCAGGAATTACCTTTGTCTTTTCTCTCCATACAGGAGTCAATACATCTTTTGTGGGTGTTTTGCTTCCTGTTTGCGTCTGACCCATCACAGATACTTTTAGTTCACTAAAATTTGCAACAGGGTCCTGCTCTACCTGTTCGGTAGCCGCCGGAGTAGGTGTAGCTTCTTTTGCTTGATCCTCAGGCTTTTTAGTTGTACCGCAGCCTGAAAATGCAGCTAATGTGAAGCAACCGGCAAGCGCCAATGCAATTACTTTTTTGGTTAAGCTGGTTTTCATTAAGATTCCTCCTATCAATTGATTTATATTTATATATAACCGGCTTTGCCGGATATATACCCGCACATAGACAGACTAATCAACCCTTTATTGCTCCAAGATTCATTCCCACCACAAAGTATTTCTGGAAGAAAGGATATACAAACAGAAGAGGGAATGTAACTACAACCATAACCGTCATTTTGACAACTTCAGGTGTAGGAAGAGCCGCTCTCTGGTTTTCTTTCAGTCTTCTCATAGACTCCCCTATATTGGTTATATCAATCATATTGGAAGCCTGGCTTGCATTCACAACCAAGTAAAGCACATACTGAAGGGTATACAATGACTGCTTTGTCACATACAACAATGTTGTTGTAAAATCAAGCCAGTTGTGCACCACTGAGAAAAAGGCAAATGCAGCCATAATAGGTTTGGA
>Ga0068705_10000750_pt1 | contig 16340 bp, 14 predicted proteins | sample YNPMSTMetaG_FD_65631 | JGI IMG/M metagenome (GOLD analysis project Ga0068705, IMG submission 65631) | Anoxygenic and chlorotrophic microbial mat microbial communities from Yellowstone National Park, USA - YNP MS-T MetaG | ecosystem: Environmental > Aquatic > Thermal springs > Hot (42-90C) >... | reverse complement strand
GCCAGATCGACCAGATCGTTGACCGGCACAACGGTGTTGTTAAGCAGCTCCAGAACCTGTTCGGGGGAGCCCTCCGCCAGCGTTGGGTTAGCTGATGGCACCGCAGAGGGTTGGCGGGCGGGCGTAGGCAGAAGAGCGGTTGGGTCGGAAGGGGCAATGGTGGTCAGTGTGCTTGTCGGGCGCCGAACGATCGGGGTCGGCGTATCCTCTGCCAGGCTGACCTCAAGCGTGCTCTGGGCAGCGACCTGATTCCACAGCCAGTAAGAGGCTCCACCGGCTACACCACAGACACATACCAGGCAAAGCGATAACAAAACGATACCACCAATAATCCAACGCCCCAAATTTTTCTCGTTCATGCAACATCCCTTTCAACGAAAACGGTCTTGTTCGGTCGGATTATATCATTTCCGATTGGCGATTTTACCTCTTGTTTTTTAATCGATTCTGGGGCATAATGCGGTGCAGGCTTGCATGTCTGATCAGCGAGACCGATCCACCTTTGATTCAACCCGCCAAGCGGGCTCTACCTTACTCATAAAGGAGGGCACCATGTCTGCTCAAATAATCCCCACGCCTCCGTCAACGACGGAGCGCAAAAAAATCACCCTCACCGACCTGCGGCGTAAGAAAGAACTGGGTCAGGCGATTACGATGTTGACCGCCGCCGATTATCCCACCGCCAGAGCCCTGGATGAGGCCGGCATTGATGTCATCCTGGTGGGTGACTCTTTGGGCATGGTGGTTTTAGGATATCCAAACACCTTGCAGGTGACTATGGAGGAGATGTTGCATCACTGTCGCGCCGTGGCGCGCGGCGCTCAAAAAGCCTTTCTGATTGGGGATATGCCATTCCTGTCCTATCAGGTTTCGGTGCAGGAAGCGGTGCGCAATGCCGGTCGCTTTTTGCAGGAAGGGGGTATGGAAGCGGTAAAACTGGAGGGTGGCCGGGAACGGCTGGAGACGATTCGGGCGATTGTTGCCGCCGGCATTCCGGTTATGGGTCATCTTGGTTTGACTCCTCAGAGCATCCATCAATTGGGCGGTTTCCGCCCGCAGGGCCGTCAGGCCGCACAGGCGCAGCGTTTGCTGGAAGATGCGCTCCTTTTACAGGAAGCGGGCTGTTTCAGTCTGGTACTGGAATCGGTGCCCAGCCAACTGGCCGCCACCATTACCCAACATCTGGAAATCCCTACAATCGGGATTGGCGCCGGGCCTGCTTGTGATGGTCAGGTGTTGGTCACCCACGATGTATTGGGCTTGTTTGACCGTTTTACACCGCGTTTTGCCAAAAACTATGCGCAACTATATTCTCTGATGCGTTCTGCCTTTGCTCAATATATTGCCGAAGTGCAAAGCGGCGCCTTCCCAACTGCAGACCATAGCCTGGAGATGAGCGAGGCAGAATGGCAGGCCTTTTTGCAACAACTGCAAAGCCTGTCTCCTGAACGATGGGCAGAAGCGGCTATCTCATGAACGATGAACGGGTGCTGATTGTTGGAACCGGTGCGCTGGCTTGTTTGTTCGCCGCCCGCCTGGCGGCAGCCGACATCCCGGTGGCAATGCTGGGCAGTTGGCAAGCCGCTTTGCAGGCTCTCTCCCAGCGAGGCATCCGCTTTACCGCGCTGGATGGACAGCAAAGCGTGGTGCGTGTCTTCGCCACAGCCGATCCGGACGAGGTACAGGGTGTGCGCCAGGCAATCGTCCTGGTCAAATCGTGGCAGAGTGAGCGGGCGGCAAAGCAGTTGCGTCGTTGCCTCGCCGTTGATGGCGTGGCGCTGACCTTACAAAATGGCTGGGGAAACCGCGAAATCCTCAGCGAAATCCTCGGCGCCGAACGGGTGGCACTGGGGGTCACAACGTTAGGGGCAACCCTGCTTGCCCCGGCCGAAGTTCGGCAGGCTGGCGACGGAATCATCTCCCTGGGCGCTCAGCCGCGTCTGGCGCCCCTGGTTGGAAGGCTTCGCCGGGCAGGTTTTGAACTCGAGATTAACCAGAACCTTGAGGCGCTGTTGTGGGGGAAATTGGTGATTAACGCTGCCATCAATCCCCTTACCGCCCTGTTAGGGGTGGCGAACGGTGAGTTGCTGCAACGACCAACGGCACGGCAGTTGATGCACTCTGCCGCAGAAGAAGCGGCAAGGGTGGCAAAAGCCCAGGGGATTGAGCTGCCCTATCCAGACCCGATTGAGATGGTCGAGGCCGTTGCTCAGCGGACGGCAGACAACCTCTCTTCGATGCTGCAGGATATCCGTCGTGGTGCTCCAACGGAGGTTGATGCGATCTGTGGAGCGGTTGTGCGCGCCGCCCGAGTTGTGGGGCTGCCAACGCCCACCCTAGAGCTGTTGTGGCTTTTAGTGCGGGCGCGGGTAGAAAACCCCACTGCAATTTCTGAGGCAGGAGGCGAAGGGCGGCCCTCACCCCCGGCCCCTCTCCCAGGGCGGGAGAGGGGAGCAACCCTCACCCCCGGCTCCGCTCCCAAGGGGAGAGGGGAGATTGACTCCCTTCTCCCTTAGGGAGAAGGGTTGGGGATGAGGGACATGGGTGGGCGAGGGGAGTGACCCTCACCCCCGGCCCCTCTCCCAGGGCGGGAGAGGGGAGATTGACTCCTCTCTTCCACTTGGGGAGAGGGGAATACGAATACGGTAACAGGAGGTGGAGCCTATGCAGACAATTACCTCCCTCGAGGAACTTCGCCAGGCTCGTCAGAGCCTGCCAGTTCCGCTGGGATTGGTGCCGACCATGGGGTATTTACACGCAGGGCATCTATCGCTGGTACGAGCTGCCAGACGGGAGTGTGCTTCGGTGGTGGTAAGTATCTTTGTCAACCCCACCCAATTTGGGCCACAGGAAGATCTGGACCGTTATCCGCGGGACTTGCCCCGCGATCTATCCTTGTTAGCAGCCGAGGGAGTGGACCTGGTGTGGGTGCCCACCCCTCAAATCATGTATCCGCCGGGCTATCAAACCTGGGTAACGGTTGAGCAAATCGCTGCACCACTCGAAGGCGCCATGCGCCCAGGCCATTTTCGGGGAGTTGCCACTGTGGTTGCCAAACTGTTTAATGCCGTACAGCCGCAGCGAGCCTATTTCGGTCAAAAAGACGCCCAGCAGGCCCTGGTCATTCGTCGCCTGGTTGCTGATCTCAATTTTCCCATACAGGTGGTGGTCTGTCCAACGGTGCGCGAGGCGGATGGACTTGCCATGTCCAGTCGCAACGTTTATCTCAACCCTGAGGAGCGAAAGGCTGCTACCGTTCTCTATCGTGCCCTGACCGCTGCTCAAGCGGCTTATCAAGCTGGGCAACGAAACGCTGATCACCTTCGCCAGGTGATGGAAGCCATCCTGAAAGCTGAGCCGCTGGCGCGACCGCAATATGTCTCTTGTGCCAGACTGGATGACTTACAGGAATGGCAGGGTGAGGTGAGTGGCGCAGCCCTGCTTTCGCTGGCGGTTTTCATTGGCCAGACCCGCTTGATCGACAATCTGGTCGTCGGCGGTGAGCTTTGACGCTCAGCCATGCGGAGATTAGAAAGAGCAAGCCAGTTGTTGGGCCAGGTGGCGGGTTGTCCTTACAGGATCATCTAACGGAGGTAACATGCTATTAGCCATTGACATCGGCAATACCAATATCACCTTTGGCGTTTATCAGGAGGATCGTCTGGGTCCGCGTTGGCGCTTAGCTACCGACCACGAACGGATGCCGGATGAATACGGGTTGCAATTTGTCTCTTTTTTACAGCATGGCGGCGTGGCGCTTGAAGCCATCTCGGGCGTTTGTCTGGCTTCGGTGGTGCCCCCCGTGACCGGGCGAATTGTCGAGGCTTGTCGTCGCTATCTTCACCAGGAACCGCTGGTCGTGGATGCGGGGGTTAAAACAGGGGTTCGCATCCGATACGAAGACCCGCGCGCAGTCGGTGCCGATCGCATCGTGGATGCGGCCGCCGTGCAAAAGCTCTATGGCGGCCCGGCTTGCGTGGTTGATTTCGGCACAGCGACCACCTTTGATGCTATTTCTGCAGAAGGCGACTATTTGGGCGGCGCCATTGCCCCCGGAATAGGCATTGCCGCCGAAGCCCTTTTTCTTCGCACGGCAAAACTGCCCCGCGTTGACCTGCAGCGCCCGCCCAATGTGATCGGCAAAAATACCGTTCATGCCATGCAATCGGGCCTGATCTTCGGTTATGTGGCGTTGGTGGAAGGGATGGTAGCGCGTTTCCGTGCCGAATTGGGAGAGAAGATGAAAGTAATTGCCACCGGTGGGTTAGCCGAGGTGATCGCTGCGGAGACCAGCGTCTTGCAGATCATTGCCCCATGGCTGACCCTGGATGGGTTGAACATCATCTGGAAGCTCAACCGAACTTAAAAGCGGCAGTGGATTCAGCTAGGCAACAGAGTGGGTTCGTCATTCTGTACAAAAAGACCGCCATAAATTTCGGTATTTTTTGTTTTGCAAAACATTCGGGAGAGGATTATATTATTCATATGATGTTACCGTTCGCTAAGCCTGCAGCTCGTCGTCCGTTCTCACCTTCCCGAGGAAGGATGGGCGGCTTTGCGTTGGCGACTGCACGGTAACCAGACGCAGCGGTTAACAAAAAGAACCCTCCTTCCTCAAGGAGGGTTCTTTTTATCTCAAAATCTTTTTGGAGGTGCATCATGACATCGACTTGTCCAGAATGTGAAGCGAGCGTTTCCCTCGCAAACGACACCATGCTGAGCGAAATCGTCGTTTGCCCCGATTGCGGCGTGGATTTGGAAGTAGTTTCTCTCGATCCTCCCGCTTTAGCGCTCGCACCCATGGAAGCAGAGGATTGGGGCGAGTAAATCGCTCCAATCCCTATCTCTCTATAAGGTAAATCTGCGACCATGAGTTCCTCCCTGCATGTGGCTGTGCTCTGCTCGCGGGTGCGAGTAGAGGAGAAGTATATTTTCCAGGCGCTAGAGAAACGCGGCGTTGCTTACGATCACGTGGATGATCGGCTGGCAATCTTCGATGTAGAAAAAGCCGCCGATTGGCAAAAGTATGACGCCGTGCTGGAGCGCAGCATCAGTTTCACCAGCGGTCTGTATGCCCTGCGCATGTTGAACGCCATGGGCGTGCCAACGGTCAACACGGCCGAAGTGGCGGCTACCTGCGGCGATAAGTTGCTCACCAGCCTGGCGCTGGCAAAAGCCGCTGTGCCCCAACCGCGCTTCACCACTGCCCTATCGGGCGAGTCAGCCTTGCAAGCCATTGAGCAGATGGGGTATCCAGTGGTGTTGAAACCCGTGATTGGCTCCTGGGGGCGTATGGTAACCAAGATCAACGACCGAGATGCTGCCGAGGCAATTATTGAGCACCGCGAGACCCTGGGCGGGCCTTTGCACAATGTCTTTTACATCCAGGAATACGTCCAGAAGCCAGGTCGCGATATCCGCGCCTTTGTGGTTGGTGACCAAACCATCACGGCCATCTATCGCAAGTCGCCGCACTGGATCACCAACACTGCTCGGGGCGGGAAAGGCGAAGTGTGTCCGGTTACGCCAGAACTGCACGAAATTTGTATCCGCGCTGCCCAGGCTGTGGGAGGCGGTGTCCTGGCGATTGACCTGTTCGAAGACCCCGAGCGGGGTTTTCTGGTGAACGAGGTCAACCACACCATGGAATTTCATACCACTTATCCGCTGACCGGTGTGGATATCCCAGGCTATATTGTGGAATACCTGCTGGCTGTGGCGCGAGGGGAGAAGGTGCTGAGATGAACATCGCAGTCCAACCTCTTTCCCAAGGCAGGCAACGATGATTCGAGCTTCGATTGTCGGCGGTTCTGGCTACACGGGCGGTGAGTTGTTGCGCCTGTTGCTCGATCATCCCCAGGTGGAGGTTGCCCAGGTGACCTCGCGCAGTCGCCTTGGGGAATATGTTTATCAAACCCATCCCAACCTGCGCAAGCGTACCCAATTGCAGTTTTGTGACCCGCAAACCCTGCAACCCTGCGATGTGCTTTTCTTGGCTCTGCCGCATGGACAGGCTCAGGGCGAGATTGACCGCTATGCTGCCCTGGCGGAACGTCTCATTGACCTTTCGGCTGATTTCCGTTTGCGCAACGCCGAAGCCTATCAACGATGGTACGGGCATCCACATGCTGCACCTGCCTGGCTGGAACGCTTTGTCTATGGCTTACCCGAATTCCACCGCGCCGAACTGCGCACGGCGCGCTATGTCAGCGGGGTGGGCTGTAACGCAACGGCCGCCAACTTGGCGCTTGCTCCGCTGGTCAAAGCTGGCTTGATTGAGGCGGATGCGCCGGTCATCGTCGAGATCAAAGTTGGCTCGTCGGAAGGCGGCGCCGAGGGTAACCCTGGTTCCCATCACCCGGAGCGCAGTCATGTGGTGCGCACCTTTGCGCCTTTTGGTCATCGGCATACCGCTGAAGTGATTCAAGAATGCGGCCTGACCAATGTGAAACTCACTATGACCTCGGTGGAGCTGGTGCGGGGTGCACTGGCGACAGCCCATGTGCAGACCAAAAGCGGCGTGGCAAACAAAGACCTGTGGCGGGCTTATCGCGCCTTTGCCAACGAAAATCCTTTTATCCGCCTGGTTAAGGAACAGCGCGGCATCTATCGCGTTCCTGAGCCAAAGATTTTAGCCGGCTCAAATTATGCCGACATAGGCTTTGAGCTGGATGAAAGCACCGGCCAAGTGGTTTCGATTTGCGCCATCGATAACCTAATGAAAGGCGCAGCCGGTTCGGCCGTGCAGTGCATGAATCTGATGTTCGGGCTGGAGGAGACGCTGGGACTGGAGTTCCCGGGCTTACATCCGGTTTGAGAGCTCTCCACTCCGACAAGTGCTTTGAACCTGAGAGGCAGTAAACACATGAATATCGGCATAAAGTTTTTTACCAAAGAGTTTTTTACCACAGAGTGCACACAGAGAGCACGGAGAGTTTTTTCTTACAAACTCGGTGTTCTCCGTAGTGAGTTATATCGTTAGGATAGCAGTATGGATGAAAACGGCAATGGTTTAATGGTCATCAAACTTGGCGGTACAGAAGGGGTGGATTTTAACGCCATTTGCCAGGATGTGGTTGCTTTGCTCAGCGAAGGACGGAAGCTGGTGCTGGTGCATGGCGGATCTGCTGAGGCAACCGCTCTCGGAGAAGCCCTGGGCTACCCGCCGCGCTTCATCACCTCCCCTTCCGGGCATACCTCGCGCTATACCGACCGGCGCACGTTGGAAATCTTTGCTATGGCGGTTAACGGCAAAGTCAATACCTTTCTGGTCGAACAATTGCAAGCCTTGGGGGTCAATGCAGTGGGGTTGAGCGGCGTGGATGGACGGCTGCTGGTGGCTGAGCGCAAGGAAAGCGTGATTAGCGTGGAAAACGGTCGTCGGCGCATCCTTCGCGATGACTATAGCGGCAAGATCGAAAAGGTGAACGGCGACTTACTGCGCGCCCTGCTTGCGGCGGGTTATACGCCAGTAGTTGCACCGCTGGCATTGAGCCATCAGGGAGAGGCACTCAATGTGGATGCCGACCGCGCCGCAGCCATGATTGCTGCTGCGTTAGGGGCAGCCACCTTAATCCTGCTCACGGCGGCGCCGGGGTTGTTGCGCCATTTCCCAGATGTCAACACCCTGATTCCCGAACTCAGGCTTTCCCAAATCGATCAAGCCATCGAAGCGGCCCAGGGGCGAATGAAGAAGAAAGTCCTGGGCGCACAAGAGGCTCTCCAGGGCGGAGTTCAACGAGTGCTGATCGCTGATGGACGGGTAGAGGCGCCCATTCGCCGTGCCTTACAGGGGGAAGGGACGGCTATTCTGGCTTAGAGGTAGTGTGATGGATGTTCAATATATCGAGTCAAAATATACTAGTGGCGTTTACGCCAAGCGCAATCTGACCATTGTGGCTGGCAAAGGCGCTTGGCTCTACGACGATCAAGGCCGGGAATATATTGATTGTGTCGGTGGTCAGGGGGTAGCGAATTTGGGTCATGCCCATCCGGCAATCGCCGCTGCCATTGCCACCCAGGCGCAACGCTTGACCATCTGCCCGGAGATGTTTTACAACGATCAACGGGCAAAGCTGGTCGAGCGCTTATGCACCCTCACCCGCATGAGCCGCGTCTTTTTGTGCAACTCGGGCACCGAAGCGGTGGAAGCGGCGCTGAAATTTGCCCGCGCCACCACCCGACGGCCCAAGATTGTCGCTGCCATGCGCGCGTTTCATGGGCGCACCATGGGTGCCCTCTCGGCGACTTTCAATAAAAAATACAAAGAAGTCTTTGAGCCGTTGGTGCCCGGTTTCAGCCATGTGCCTTACAATAACCTCGAAAAACTGAGCCAGGCGGTGGACGATCAAACTGCCGCGGTGATTCTGGAGGTGGTGCAGGGTGAAGGCGGCGTGTATCCGGGCAGTGCGGCGTTCCTGCAGGGTGCTCAGGAAGTATGCCGTCAGCATGGCGCCCTGTTAATTATCGATGAAGTGCAGACCGGCTGGGGCAGGACGGGCAAGCTGTTTGCCTATCAGCATTATGACTTAGACCCCGATCTGGTGTGCGTGGCGAAGTCGATGGCCGGCGGTTTGCCGATGGGGGCTACCCTGATCGGAAAGCGAGTCGGGCCATTGGAAGTCGGTTGGCACGGCTCGACCTTTGGCGGCAATCCTCTGGCTTGCGCGGCTTCCCTGGCGGCTCTGGAGGTGATCGAGAAAGAGGATTTGCCAGGCCGCGCTGCCCGCCTGGGAGCGTGGATGCAAGACCGCTTGCGCCAGATCGATTCGCCCCTGATTCGCGAAGTGCGGGGTTTGGGGTTGATCATTGGCATTGAATTGAAGCAAAAGGTGGCCCCCTACATTCAAGCCATGAGCGAGCAAGGGGTGTTGGTGTTGAACGCCGGCATGAACGTCATCCGCTTGCTGCCACCCCTGGTGATCGAACAGGAACAATTGGAACGGGTGGCACAGGCTCTCGAATTCGTCCTTGCGCAAGAGCCGCTGGCGGAGGAAGCCTCACCGGCGGATTGAAATGGACAACAGGCTCATCTGCGAATGTATCGAAGCGTCGTTGCTTCTATCCCTTATCCCCACCCCAAACTCCCCTCTCCCCTCGTGGGAGAGGGGGCGGGGGTGAGGGTGCCCATTCGCCCACAAAGGCACTCAAGCGCTTTTGTTCTCATCCCTCATCCCCGGCCCTTCTCCCTAAGGGAGAAGGGAGTCCAACTCCCCTCTCCCCATGTGGGAGAGGGGTTGGGGGTGAGGGTCTGCTCCCCTCTCCCCGTGGGAGAGGGGTTGGGGGTGAGGGTCTGCTCCCCTCTCCCCATGTGGGAGAGGGGTTGGGGGTGAGGGTCTGCTCCCCTCTCCCCTTGTGGGAGAGGGGGCGGGGGTGAGGGGAAAAACTACTTACAGGAAACTCGTTATGATGGAACCTTTACCTGAAACCTCTTCCCTATCCGCGCTAAGCGGTGTGCCTCCCACCCTGTTGGGACTGGTCGCACAGTATAGCCCCTCCGGGCAAGAGGGCGAGGCTGTTGCCTGGCTGGTGCAACGGATGCAAAACCTAGGCTTCACCCAATCCTTTTGCGATGCGGCTGGCAATGCTGTGGGGGTGATGGGCACGGGTGAACAAACCATCGTATTGTTGGGTCATATCGATACCGTGCGCGGTGAAATTCCTTTGCGCGTCGAGGAAGATCGCTTTTACGGTCGTGGGACGGTGGATGCCAAAGGTCCCTTAGCGGCCTTTGTCGATGCTACCGCAGCAGTAGGTGCGGTGCCCGGCTGGCAGATCGTGGTCATCGGGGCGGTGGGTGAAGAAGCCGACTCGGACGGGGCTCGTTATGTGGTCAAGCGCTACCGACCTCGCTTTGCCATCATCGGTGAACCCAGCCAGTGGAGCCGGGTAACCCTAGGATACAAAGGTACGGCCTGGTTCGAAGCCACCTTTCGCGCTCCTTTGAGTCACACGGCCTCTCAGCAACCCTCGGTGTGCGAAGCTGCTTTCATCTTCTGGGACAGCTTGTTGCAATGGACGCAAGCCTACAATCAGGAGAAAGAGCGCCAGTTCGATCAGATTACGCCGCGCCTGCGTGGCTTTTCTTCGGGCGAAGATGGCTTTACCGAGACGGCCACCCTGCGCGTGGGTGTACGGTTACCTCTTGAAGTTTCTCCTGCGGATTGGTATCAGCAGGTGCAAAACCTGTTTGCATGTCTGGAAGGGGTGAACTGTACCTTACAGCCAGTTGGCTATCCGATCCCTGCCTATCGGGCAGAGAAGAACACTGCCCTGGTGCGAGCGTTCCTACAGGGCATCCGCGCCGTTGCCGGCGAAGAAGGGGAAACACTGTCACCCTCCTTTGCGCTGAAGACTGGCACAGCCGACCTCAACATCGTCGCCCCCGTCTGGCAATGTCCGGCCGTGGCTTATGGCCCCGGCGACTCAAATCTCGACCATACCCCGGATGAGCACCTTTCGCTAAGCGAATATCGCCGCGCCGTTAAGGTGCTGGAGCGGGTGTTGCGCGGGTTAACGGCTGGGTAACAGGGTTGGGATGGGCTCTTAAAGCATCCCGAAGGTTAGAAGGGCGCGAGTTTGGGGATAACATCGATCCTTCGGAGTTCTTGTAATGTTAAGCTGACTGATTTTTAAATTGTTTTCAGCTCATCCATAGACATCTAAATCATAAACCCAAAAACGTTTTTTCTCCAAACTGCTTATCGGGCGAATCAAGCGCAATTTGCATATTGTGGCGAATTCTGCTGAAACAGTTTGTATGGAACAATTATTGCGGCAAAAACGTCTAAGAGCTGTAGGAATATGGAATTTGGAATGCCAATGGTTAAAAAGTTTTGGGTTCTTACTATTCTTCTGATTCTGATAGCTTGTACGCTGCAATCTAAACAACAAGTGATCTCAGTAGAGACACTAACGGCTGGCTTATCTCCTGCTTTGCCAATTGAAAGCGAGAGGATAACTCCCTCAGAAACTTCTCTGGCTCTCTCCTTGAACCTAAATGCCCTGACCCTAGAAGAGTACACTCATACGCAAGCCCCTGCGCTCACCCCTCTACCTCCTAACAGCGAGGCACTTATTCAGCAGGTTATCCGTGATTTAGCCCATCGCTTAGCTGTATCTCCCTCATCTATTGAGGTAATTTCGAACAGAAAGACCGAAATTGCGCAACAGGATTTTAAGTGTGAAACTGCAAGGGGTACAGAAAAATTCACCCTGCCAGCGGTTCGTTTGGTCTCTGAGATCCTTATTAAGGTGCAAGACAAGCAATACCGCTATCTGGCTTGGGGCCCTCATCTCTTGTTCTGCGGTGAATATCCATAATAGAAAAGGGCGGCAGGATAACTGCTGCGCCCTTTTCGAAGCATCCTGTTATAGCCTTTATGTTAGGGAGTATTCATCAAAATCGAGGGTAAGAAAAGCGCATGCGGGCTGACAAGAGTTCTGGCTGGTTCTGTCTCAAATGAATCATCCGTGTCGAGCACTCTAATTGTAGCAACGTTTTCCACCCATCCAAAACCGCTTTGCGCTTTCACCTGGAAGGTTATGGTGACTGTCTGTCCTGCGCCTACCTGCCCATTCCAGGTCAAGGTTCGGTTCAGCAAACTGTAAAAGACTGAGCCAGCCGAGGCAGTTGCCGAGCCAGGGACGAACTCCACCCGGCTTGGTAAAGGATCGCTCAACTGAACCTGGGCCGGTAATGTACCCCGATTGGTGATCGTGATTGTGTAGGTAAACACATCTCCCTCTCTGGCTGTGCTGGTGCTAGCTGACTTTTGGGCACTGATCAGGATGTCGGGCTGGGTGGTAGTCACATAAACCGGCACTTCAATTGCGGTTGGCGCTGACGCAGGCCCGATAAACAACAATCCTTCCCAGGTGCCTGGAATCACATTGGTGGTTGTGTAGTTTACAGTGAAGGTGATCGGCGTGTTCGCGTTGATGGCTCCACTGGGCACTCCGCTCACACTTAGTCTATTGCCTTGAATCACCCGTAGATCGAGATCAAATTGCCCTATCGTACCTGACCAGTTGTCCACACAAACTGAGTAATTACCATCGGCAGGTAGCTTTAGGCGGACTTGCTCATTAGCAGTAGCAGTTGTTGAAGAAGCGATTGGCGTATCGCCATAAAGCAAGTACAGGTCAATGTCGCTGATGGTGCTGCTACTGGTTGTGGCTTCGATTAGTCCACCCTGGTTTACTGTAAACGAATGCTGCCAATCACATACTGTTGGGCCTATCGGCAAATTGACCCCCGTGAAACTCATCGGTTGGCTCAAGCCAAAGGCGAGGACGCCCAGCCCTTCTGAAATCACCCTAGAAGTACGGAAAGTTTGCTGCCAGGAGCCGCCAAACTGAGGCGGTGTCTGGTTCACAACCTGGGTTGCTGTGATATAGACTGGACTTGGCGAAGTTTCGACCTGATAGGCATTCCCAACCAGGGGTTCACCAAAGCGTTGTCCGGCATAGAGCACATTGTGCAAAGCAATGAAACCTAACCCATCGCGCAACTCACTTCCTACGACTTCACGCGCTCTGCCTGTCGCTGTATCAAAAGCAAATACACCACCACCTAAGTAGGCATCATTGCTGCCGCCCACTAGCTCGACGCTGCTTGGGCCAAAGAAAGTCGGGTCAGAGGTGGAGAAGAAATCCGGCGTAGCAGCATAAATCCAGGTATCTACATCGGTTGGTGTATCTTTCCACTTGGTGTCAACCACCATCGCTTTGCCGGGTGCGCTTGTTCCGTCTGGGATGTCAAAGTAGAACAACTTCCAGTCTCCGGCCTCATACCGCCATGCCCAATCAAAGCCGCCAAACAGGTGACCATTATCGTAAGGCTGGTTGCCAATCGGTTCGTTGAGATTAGCAGCTCCAAAGGAGAAGGTGGGAGAATTGGCTGCCACGTGGACTACGACCGGCACGAGCTGTTTCGTACCTGTACCTACCTCAATCGCTCCTGTATACACCCCTGGCTTTGTATTGCTTGGGACAGCCAGAGTGGCGTTAAAGGTGGCACTTCCGTTAGCAGGCACACTGACATTAGCCGGCAAACTCAACCAGCTCCAGTTTGCCTTCTTGTAGAAGGTAATGCGCACCTTGAGGGTTACAGGATCGCTGCCTGTCCGCCGTTGCAGCCCAAAGAGCACTCCATCATGACGCCGCGAGAGAGCCTCTCGACCCACACTTGCTTCCAAATAGGTGCCGGTGGGATAGCCGTATGTGTAGCGGTTATATTCTCCTGAGTCAATCTCTCCGCTATCTACGATACCATTGCCATTGGTATCCGACCAAAGATTACTATCCGAATTCAAGTCCTTCCAATCATAAAATAGTGCCCGCCAGCGGTTATTAAAGATGTAGTCTTCGCCAACGTCAAACACATCGTATGGGAAGATGACCTGTGCCCGTACTAGATCCGGACCGTTGGAAACAACCTCGCTGGTGATATCCACTAACCAAGATGGTTCGGTGAATGGCGAAGGTGAAAAACTTGGGAAATTGAGCGTATAAGTGATGACCTTAACTTCCTCAAGAATCTGACCGCTCAAGGCCAGAGTGGTTGCACTACTGCTGGTGTTATGCACCGTAAAGCTTTTGGTAACGCTCTGCCCAGCGGGCAAAATTGCCGGAAAGCCAGGATATTCCTGACCTCGGTACTTGCCTGCCACCCACTGAGCTGGCTCCACCCAATAACCGTTTCCAGAAGCAATCTGGGTTGCCCGGTTACCGTTAACATTGCCAGAACCCTGCGTTAAGACGTCGTACCCTAGATCGGTCGAAGCGTTTAGGAAGATATTCTTTGCTTCCTGCCAAGTCGGCCAGCGACCATTTTTCTGCTTAAAAGCCTGGTAAAGTAAGGCAAGATTACCGGCTGCTATTGGTGTTGCCATCGAAGTGCCACCAAAAGCGTCATAAGCAAATTCTCCGTTACCATAATAAAGATTCAACGGATTAGCGCCTGTTCCCCATGCGCCAACAGCAACCACATCGGGAGCGATATCACCCAGAGTAGTTGGCCCACGATTCGACCACGGCTGCACAGCTCCCCAGGTGAATTGATCGGGATCGACAAATTCAAAGTAAACCAAACTACCGTAGGATGTGCTTGCTCCAACATCAATGATTGGGCCACCATCGGGCGAGGTAACAGTGCCATAGCCATGACCGCCATTGCCGGTAGCTACCAGGAAAGTTGCGTTCGGGGCATAATTCTTGGTTAACCAATGCGCAAAACGGGAGGTAAAGTCCCACCCATCGTTAATGGTGCCGCTTTCCCCCCATGAATTGCTGATAATCTGAGCTTCATCGCCGCTGTTTGGCAACCCATCAAAGCCCAGCGAGGCAAGTAACCATGAGTCAAATGGAAAATAAAAGCCATTTTGAAAAGCAGCGATTTTTGCTTTAGGCGCCATGCCAGCCAGTACAGGACCTCCTGCACCTCCAAGATTTGCAGCACCAGCATATAACCGATTGATAGGTCCGACCCATTCCGGATCGGTAATCACCCCTTGCGCAGCAACATCACCTGCGCAATTGGTGCCATGGCCGTCTGCATCCCCAACAAATGCGAGCAAACGACCAGCCTTGGGCACCCTTACCCCCTCATAGATTGTCGCAACCCCTGGGGGAGGGTTAACGCCGTCAGCAATCCAGGTTAACATGCCACCGGAAAGATCCCACACGCCGTCGCTGCCAGGGTTAAATGCTGCATCAAATAAATCTGTGCCGGTTAGCTCATCCCCCTTGCTCATCGGTTTCTCCGTAGTGAGATCCTGGTCAAAATCCATATCCACATAAACCGTGTCATAAACGCCTGCTGTTGTTTCGTCAGAAACGATGACCGCCGCAGGAGCAAAATCCGTGGCGGCATATCCTAATCCAAGAGAATACCCTGCCGCAAGGTGGTTTATATCGGGATGAACGGTGTAATAGTATTTGCCGCTTTTTGACTTATTTGGCCAGGTAAAGGAGAGCGTAACTGGCGACCATGTCCATCCTGCATCCGAGCCATAATCAATCTTTAGGTTGGCGGTGCAGGTTGCGCCGGCGCAGGTGGCTCCATTGACCGGCAGAGTGTGAGCATAAAAGGAAAATATGAAATTCCAATAGGTGTCCGGCCCGGTGGTAAGGGTCGGGTCAATGGAATAGAGAAACCCGGAGTACGTATCATAGGCAAAAGGCCATCCGTTATACGGGCCACCATTGATCCGCGCCTGAGTACCTTGCAGGTCAGGATGACCGAAATCGACCCCGGTATCCACAATCGCTACTACCACGCCGCTGCCGTCGTAACCGTTGGCTTGGGCTTGGTCAGACCCATGAATCTCTTTCACCTTGACTGACGCCGGGGCAACTCCACCTGAAGAAGGTAACGAACGAGAAGGCATTAGCGCTTCTCTTTGCTGGATAAATTTAGTTTGTTGAGATTTGAGGGTTTGGAGCAGTAATCGCTTGCCGCCTTTCTTGAGTAAATCACGCATTTGTCGTGGGTCTTTTTGGGGCAGGGATGGTTTAAACTCGTCTTCGCCTGGAGTTTCGACCGGTTGGTAAGATTGAGTGGAGATAACTGAAATTACCCCTTCTAAGCTGGCTATTTTGATCAGATTTTTATCGCTGACTTCGCCACTTGCCCAACGAATTCCCCCAAACGGCTTGCTATAGGCGATGCGTTTCATGTACTTTTTGAGTGGCACATTTTTATTGAGAACCACGCTGACCAAGAGCATGTCTCCCTTCGGCTGCTTGGCAAGACCACGAAGATCTGGAGCCAAGCGCGATAATGCCTCATCATCGCCGCTGGTGATTTTGTCTGTCGGAATGATTTTGGAGGAATTTTCTTGCAGAGAAGATGAGGCATTCGAGCTTGAAGAGGGGAAGGATAAAGCCGACACAGGGGTCAGCAGAGCAATCACGAGAATAAAGATGATCAAGATAGAAAAATTGTTTTTCATTTTGTCCTCCTAAAAATTTTCTCCACTAAACTCCAACAATAATGGTGTCTCACCGCTAGGTAATTTTAGCCTCCATCGATTAGTTTAACTGTCTTACAAATTACCCGATATCTGGCGTTTTAAAGCAAATAAGTATTCTATAAAACCTCCTTTCTCACTTTCAACCTAACAAGAACACTCCCCCGAGCCGCAAGCAGTGAAACCTTATCAGGGGAAAAGGTTCACAGACTTGGTTTTTTTCCTTTGAATTTGCGCTAAACTTCCCTTTTCACCTCCTCAGGAAGGGTCAATTGGCGTTCATCCCCTGGCAGGTCACCCAGGCGCTCTTTTTGTCTTTTTATCAACCAGCGGGCTGCCAAAAGGAGCAAAAATGGCCAAGTGTGA
>Ga0068705_10000740_pt1 | contig 16428 bp, 16 predicted proteins | sample YNPMSTMetaG_FD_65631 | JGI IMG/M metagenome (GOLD analysis project Ga0068705, IMG submission 65631) | Anoxygenic and chlorotrophic microbial mat microbial communities from Yellowstone National Park, USA - YNP MS-T MetaG | ecosystem: Environmental > Aquatic > Thermal springs > Hot (42-90C) >... | reverse complement strand
AAACATCTCAATAATCAAGAATTAACACAAGAAGAACTAAGATTTATTCATGAGATTGATAGAGACATAAAAATATTTGGCTATGAAAGAGATCCAAGAATTAAAGAAATGTTAAGAGATAGAAATATAAGAAAAGATCTAAGCATAATTCTTAATTATCAAGAAGATGAAATAGCTACAGATAGAAATGGAATAAACGAAAAAACAAAAGTAATATATCGACCAAAGAAAGATATCAGATTAACAAAATCACCTCCTAATTTAGAATACGCATTTTGTTCTTTAGATCTACAACACACCCGCATTAAATCTTTGGGAAAACTGAAAAGAGTAGGTGGAAGTTTAGATCTTTTTTATTCTAAAATAGAGGACTTAAGAGATTTAGAAGAAGTTAGAGGTAATCTTGATCTAAAAAACACTCCTATTAAATCTTTAAGAAAACTAAAAAGAGTAGGTTGGAGTTTATATCTTTCAAATTCTCAAATAGAAGACTTAAGAGATTTAGAAGAAGTTGGAGTTAATCTTGATCTAAAAAACACTCCTATTAAATCTTTAGGAAAACTAAAAAGAGTGGGTTGGGGTTTAGATCTTTCAAATTCTCAAATAGAAGACTTAGGATATTTAGAAGAGGTTATAGGTAATCTTGATCTAAAAAACACTCCTATTAAATCTTTAGGAAAACTGAAAAGAGTAGGTTGGTATCTAGATCTTTCAAATTCTCAAATAGAAGACTTAGGATATTTAGAAGAGGTTAGTAGTTATCTAGATCTAGAAAACACCCCTATTAAATCTTTAGGAAAACTGAAAAGAGTAGGTTGGTATCTAGATCTTTCAAATTCTCAAATAGAAGACTTAGGAGATTTAGAAGAAGTTGGAGGTGAAATTTATATTTCTAGACAACAAACAAAATTAGAGAGAATTTTAATTGAAAAAGGATGGAAAGATAAGATAAAATATGTCGACTAGATAGTTTTAAAAAACAAAGAAATGCCCTAAAAGTAGCTAAATATAATAAATTAAGAGAAATTTTAGAAAAATTTTAATATAATTTAATAATACCTGGTGGTGAATTTTAAAAAGGAAAGCGTTGGAAAAAGAATTTAGAAAGATGATAAAAAGATCAACAAGAAGAAAAATTAGTAAAACACTTCCTATAACTTTGAATTTTTTTATTATTCGGTTAAAATAAAAATATGCAATTTCAGGTTCCTCAATTTATTGAAACCGAAGATAAAATTGTTGGTCCTCTTACTTTATCTCAATTTTTATATTTAGCTGGCGGATTTCTTTTGTGTTTTGGCCTTTATTTTGTGCTTAAATTTTTTATTTGGATAATAATAGCTTTGATTATTGGAGCTATTTCAGTTGGTTTTGCTTTTGTTAAAATAAACGGCAAGCCCCTCGTAAAAGTTGCATTTTCTGCAATTAATTTTTATTTAAAACCCCAAATTTATGTTTGGCAACCACAAAATCCTCAAATACCAAAAACAAAAGAAACCCTTCGTACCACCATTAAAACTGATTTTGTTGATTGGGTTGAAAAAATAATTGCGGGTCTTTCTTTAAAAAAGACTCAAGAACAAGTTATGACTGGTTCAACCACTACCGCTCAAAAAGCTCAAGTTTCTTTTGAAAACACCAAAGAAAAATATATGATATTTAAAAAAATTACTGGAGAAAAAAGAGTTGCACGTCGAGTTGACTATCGTTAAAAGTTTTATGTTATAATTAAAACATGCAAGGACAATTTGGCGACACAAAATCATTAATTGCCGTTAAAGATATAAAATCAAACACTGTTATACTTAACGATGGGAGTTTGCGTCAAATTTTAATGGTTAGCGGAATTAATTTTTATTTAAAATCAGAAGAAGAACAGCAGGTTATTTTGTCTGCTTATCAAAATTTTTTAAACAGCTTAGAATTTCCTATTCAAATTATTATTCATTCTAGGAAAGTAAACATTGAAAATTATATTCATTTACTTAATGAGGTAAAAGCAAAAGAAAAATCGCCATTGCTTCAAAATCAATTAGAAGAATATATTGAATTTATTAAAAGCTTTGTTAAAGAAAATGCTATTATGTCTAAATCATTTTTTGTTGTTGTCCCTTATTATCCTGTAAATATTATACAAACAACAAGTGGTTTAGTAAGTAAAATACCCATTTTTTCTAAAGAAAAAAGTGCTCCTCAAAAAAATTTAAATGAAGACGAAAGTTTTCAACAAAGTCTAACACAAATTAGTCAAAGAACAAGCCAAATTATTGATGGATTAAATGCTATAGGTTTAGATGCGGTGCTTTTAAATGACGAACAACTAATTGAACTTTTTTATAATTTTTATAATCCAGAAACAGTCGAGGCGGGTTCTATAAAAAAAGATGTCTAATTTTGAAGAAATTAAAAAAATTATTGCTCCTGCAGGAGTTGAAGTTCAAAGCGATTATTTAAAAATTGGAAATAAATTAGCAAAAGCGTTTTTTGTTTTATCTTATCCTCGTTATTTAAGCGCGGGGTGGATGGATCAATTAATTAATTTACCGCGTCTTTTTGATATATCAATTTATATTAATCCTATTGATACTGCAACTGTACTAAAAAAACTTAAAAAGAAAGCGGCTCAAATTGAAGCTCAAATTAGCGAAGAACAAGAAAAAGGAATGGTTCGCGACCCAATGCTTGAAACCGCTCTTAATGATATTGAAAATTTAAGAGATACACTTATTCAAGCTCAAGAAAAACTTTTTTCTGTTGGAATTTATATTTTAGTTTATGCGGACAATAAAGATGAATTAGAAAAAGTCGCTAACCAAATAGAATCTTTACTTGAAGCTCAGTTAATTTATATTAAACCCTGTCTTTTTGAACAATTAGAAGGGTTTCTTTCGGTTTTGCCATTAGTTAACGATAAAATTCAAGTTACAAATCCAATGAATTCTTCTCCTATTTCATCGTTTTTCCCATTTATTTCCAAAAATCTTACTTCAGATAAAGGAATTTTATATGGAATTAATAGACAAAACCAAAGCTTGGTAATATTTGATCGTTTTTCTTTAGAAAATGCTAATCAAGTTGTTTTTGCAAAATCAGGCGCAGGAAAATCTTATGCTACAAAACTTGAAATTATTAGATCCTTAATGATGGGAACAGATGTAATTGTTATAGACCCCGAAAACGAATATGAAAGATTAGCTCGCGCCTTAGGAGGAAGTTTTTTTAATATTTCTATTGCTTCAGAACAACACATTAATCCTTTTGATATTCCAATTGTTCCACCCAACGAAGATCCTGATGATGTTTTGCGTTCGCACATTGTTAATTTATCTGGTCTTTTAAAAATAATGCTTGGAAATCTTACTCCAGAAGAAGATGCCTTGCTTGATAGGGCGCTTACAGAAACTTATGCTTCAAAAGAAATTGTTGCGGGAAAAGATTTTAAAGATGCCCAACCCCCACTTTTAGAAGATTTAGAAACTGTTTTACGGGGTCTTGAAGGGGGAAGGGTTATGGCAGAACGTCTTTATAAATTTACTCATGGAACATTTTCTGGTTTTATTAATCAGCCAACAAATATTGATTTAAAAAATAGATTTATTGTTTTTTCTATTCGTGATTTAGAAGATGAATTAAGACCAATTGCTATGTATGTTGTTTTAAATTTTATTTGGAACATGATTCGCGCAGAATTTAAAAAGAGAATTTTAATAATCGACGAAGCTTGGTGGATGATGAAATATGAATCAAGCGCTCAGTTCTTGTTTGGTTTAGTAAAAAGAGCAAGAAAATACTTTTTAGGTGTTTCAACAATTACACAAGACGTTGAAGACTTTTTGCGCTCTCCTTATGGCAGACCAATTATTACAAATTCATCTATTCAATTACTATTAAAACAAGCGCCTGCGACTATTGATGTTGTCGCTCAAGCATTTAACCTAACTGAGGTTGAAAAAAATATTTTGCTTACCGCTGAAGTAGGAACAGGATTGTTTTTTGCTGGAAGACAAAGAGTTGCTATTCAAATAATTTCTTCTTATTTTGAACATAAATTAATAACAACCAATCCTGAAGAGCTTTTAGAGATGGGTCTTAATCTTTAAAAATTTATGGAAGAATACGAACCAAAAATAAGTTATCCTGAGGCTTTATTTGCCGGAGCATTATTGTTTTTAATTCCAGATTTAATAGAAATTGTAATGGCTTTTCTTTTTGGAGATAGCTGGTTTTTAACTGATTTATTTGCTTTTCCTGGAGAACAACTTTATTTATATTTAAAAGGAGTAAAAGGTGTGTATGCTTTAATTGGAAATGTTTTAGAGCTTATTCCGTTTTTAGGAAATTTACCTTTAAGAACTATTACTTTTATTATAACGGTATGGGTTGACCATCACCCTAAAATATCAGAAAAAACTGAAATGTTGGGAAATGTAGTAAAGTCTTAAAAATATTTAAAATAAAAAATTTTTGGGTTATAATATAATTAATGAAATTAAATTTTAAAATGTATAGTAAATTTTTAAAAACAATAATAATTTTTGTTTTGTTTTTGAGTATAAAAAATATTGCTTTTATGCAAACAAGCTCAAATGAAATAATTATTAGCTGGGAAGCTCAAAATTTTGTACCAAATGAATTTAATGGTAAAAAATTAGTTACTCCGGGCTCAAATATTTTAATAGGATTTGAATTTATTAAAAATAACCAAATTGTAGATTTATCTAAAAATAAAGTTTATTGGTATATTAATAATGAATTAATAAGTAATACAGTTGGAATAAAACAAATTAAAATTATTGCTCCAAATCAAAGGGGTGGAAGCATTGATATAAGAGTTGAATTACCGGAATATAATGTATTAAAAACAATAGAAATTCCAATTGTAAATCCAAAAGTGGTTATTAATGCGCCATTTCCCAAAAAAGAAGTTTATGAAAAAAATTTTGAAGTTAATCTTTTGCCTTATTTTTTTAATTTGCCTCAAAATTATTTAGAAGAAGATACTACAATGTTTTTTGGTGTTAATTGGCAAATTAATGATAAGCCTGCTGTACCAGCAAAAGAAGATCCTTTTAAACTAAAAATTTCTGTGGAATCTGATAAAGAAATAAATATTAATATCAGGGCGAGCATTCAAAATCTTTTAAATACATTAGAATCCGCAGATAAAGAGGTTAATTTGGTTTTTATAAAATAAAATGAAAAAGGTTTTTTATATTATAATTGGGTTGGTGGTTTTGTTGGGAATATTTGTGGGTTATGTTTTAAGTTATCCATGCGAAAACCCTTCAAGTATTAGTGTTTTAAAATATATTCATAATTTAAAATGTAAAAACGTCCAAGAAAGCGAAAAATACGGCACACTTCCCAAATCTGGAGAATTAATAAACACCACAAGCGAAACGACATCTAAAGAAAAAACATCAACTAAGAAAAAATCACAAGTTGGTATTGTTTATGATGATAAAATAAGAAATTATTTTATAAACGAAATTGGTGAAATTTTTGTTGTAGATTATTTTGGAAATATCATTAAAATAAATCAAGAAAAAAACGAAGTGCTTAACAATACTTCTTTTGGTTATCCTAAAGAAGTGTTTTTTTATCCTTATTCTCAAAATGATTTAAAAATTTTAATTAATTTTTCTAGTTTTATAAGTGTTTTTGATACACAAAACAAAAATTGGAGGCAAATTTCTTTAAATTCTTTTGGTGCGAATTTTGGTTTAGATAATAATCTTTTTTATTTTCAAAAAGAAACTGCTGGGCTTTCTATTTTTAAATTAAATTTATCAAAAGAAAATTCTACTCCACAAAAATTAATACAATTAAACATCTTAGATTCGCAATTAATTCCAAAAAATAAAGATGAAATTTTTATAATATCAAAACCATCATCTTTAGTTGGTGGATATATTTTGTTGTTTAACACTAAAAATAAAAATTTGTCGTCTGTGTTTGAATTAAATGGGCTTGATTTTAGTTGGGACCCAAAAACTCAAAATGGTTTGGTTTTAACTTCAAATGAATTAAACCGTGGTGGTCGTCTTTTTTGGGTAAATAAAGACTTAAAAACCAAAGAGTTATCTTTTATAACACTACCAAATAAATGCTATTTTTATCAAGAAGTGGTTGAAGAAAATAATACAAAACAAGCAACCTCTACACCACAAGATTTTATAATTTGTGCGGTACCGCGCAATCAGGAAATTTTAAAAAACAAATATATAATTGATGACTATCTTTCTTATGATTTATATACTGAAGATGATGTTTATCGTATAAACTTAAATAATGGTTTAATAAATATTTTATTTAGTGACCAAAATAAAAATTTTGATATGGAAAACTTACGATTTGTAAAAAATAAAATATTTTTTATTAATCGTTACGATAAAAAACTTTATGTAATTAATTTAAACAATTAAATTATTTTTCTTCTTTAAAAACTGGTTTAATTATTACAAATCTATTTTTGCCTGATCCTTCGCTTTCTGTTTTTACCTCAGGATTAGATATTAATTCGCAATGAACAATTCTTCTTTCGTAAGAATTCATTGGTGGTAATGGAATTTCTTGTTTTGTAATTATAGCTTTTTTTGCAGCGCTCCTTGCTAATTCTCTAATTAATCTTTCTCTTTCTTTGTGATAATTATTTATATCTAAAAAAACGGGCTTTATTTTTTTTCTTTGAGCAACAAATCGAATTAATTTGTTTATATTTTCAACTAATAATGGAAGGTTTTCTTTAATTAAATTTTCATTTTCGTGAATAAAAACTGAACCATTTTGGTGTTCTTCGTTAATATCTACCACAAAATCTTTAAATCCCATTTTTTGAATTATTTCTTTAATAAATTCTTGCCAATTCATTTTCTTTTTTAAATTTTTTATTTATAAATAACTGTTGAATAAAAGAAATAATATTTGTTATTAAGATATACAAACTTACCGCAGATGGCAAGTATATTAAAATAATAAAAGTAAATATTGTAGCAAAATAAGCTAAAAACGTACTTGGATTTTTTGGTGTTTTTAAAACCAAAAAACCAATAAATGTTTGTAAAAACTGAAAAAAACTAGCTAAAAACACTAAAATTATATTTGGTTTTTCTAAGTTTATAAAACCCAAAAAATATGGATTAATTGTTTGAGGTGCAGAAATAAAACTATAAACATTTATTAAATTTACATCAAAATTTCGACTAAAAATTTGAAAAAGAGCAATTAAAAATGGAATTTGAATAATTAAAAATAAATACATTGAAAAAATATTTATATTGTTTTGTTTGTATAAATCCATTATTTCTTTTAGTTGTGTTTGTGGATCTTTTTTGTGTTTGTTTTGAATTTCTTTTATTTTGGGTTGAATTTTTTGTAGATTAAACTGTGTTTCTAATGTTTTTTGAGAAAGAGGATATAAAATTAAACGAATTAAAATAGTTAAATAAATTATAGCAATGCCCAAATCTTTAAAGGCTATTGTTTGATAAAAAAATACTAAAATATTAAAAAGCGGATTATAAATTAATATTTTATAAATTGTTATCATATTTTTTTAATAAAAAATTGACGTTTTGTATTATTTTTTCTTTAATTTCTTTTTTAGGAATTAAAGAGGTTTGTGGTTTAATTTTAAATAAAAAAGATTTTTTATAATTTGGCCAGTTTTTTACATTATCAAAAATAATTCTTTTAATTTTGTTTCTTAAAACAGACTTTTTAATATAATCTTTATTAATTAAAACCCCGAACTTATTAAATTCTTCTTTTTGAGGATAAACTAATAAAGTAATTAATTCTGATTTTATTATTTTTTCTGGTTTTTTGTCTTTTAACTCTTGAATTTTAATTTTTTGTTTTTTTCTTATCATTTACATTTTAAACTGTTAATTTTTTTCTTCTTTTTCTTCTTCTTCTTTGAAGAATTTTTCTTCCGCTTTTTGTTTTACTTCTTTTTAAAAATCCATGCGTCCTTTTTCTTTTTAGTTTTTTGGGTTGATATGTTTGAGACATATTGTTATACTATCAAAATATAAAAATTAATCAAGTTTAAAAATTAAACAAAAATGAGTTATCAACAAATAATCCACATTTTTTATTTTCAATATATTGTTTTTAAAAATAAATTTATTTAAAATATTTATTTATGGAAAAAGAAGAGTTAAAAAATTTATGGAAAAAGATTTTAGGGGTTTTAGAGCTTCAAATTTCTAAACCAAATTTTGTTACTTGGTTAAAAAATAGCGCTTTAATTGAAATAAAAAATGATGTTTGGGTTATTGCTTTGCCAAATAATTTTACTAAAGAATGGATTGAAAATAAATATTTAAAAATAATTTTAAGTGCTTGTAGAGAAGAAAACCCTTTTGTTAAAAAAATAGAATTTATAGTCGATGATAAATATTTTCAAAGAGAAAAAAGTGGTGAAATTTTAGAAGAAAAACCGCTTTTAAACTATAGAGTCGACCCCGAAACTAGTCTTAATCCTCGATATTCTCTTAAGTCTTTTGTTGTTGGTTCTTCAAATGAATTAGCTTATAATGCTGGAATGGCTATTATTAAAGAAGTTGGAATAAAATATAATCCCTTTTTTGTTTATGGTGGTGTTGGTGTAGGAAAAACACATTTTATTCAAATGATTGGTAATGAAATTTTAAGAATTTATAAAAACAAAATAAAACCGCGCTATGTTCCATCTGAAAAATTTACAAATGATATTGTTTGGGCAATAAGAAATAAAAGAATGGATGATATTAAAAAGAAATATAGAGATGTTGATGTTTTAATTATTGATGATATTCAATTTATTGGCGGTAAAGAAAAAACCGAAGAGGAATTTTTTCATACTTTTAATAGTTTATATCAAAATAATAAGCAAATAATTATATCTTCTGATAGACCACCACAGTCTATACCAGTTTTAGAAGAAAGATTGCGTTCAAGGTTTGAAGGTGGATTAATTGTGGATATTTCCTATCCAGATTATGAAATGCGTGTTGCTATTATAAAAAACAAACTTCAAGAAAGAAATAAAAACTTAAACGAAGAAATAATTCATTTTATAGCTAAAAAAATAAAAAGAAATATTAGAGAAATTGAGGGTGTTTTAAATAAAATTTTGTTTTATCAAGAAAACAAAGGTAGAGAACTTTCTTTTAATGAAACCGAGGAAATTATTAATAAAACTATAGAGAGTATTTATAAAAAAGTAGATGAAGAACAAATTATTAAAGCTATTTCTAAGTTTTTTAATATTTCAGAAGAAGAATTACTTTCAAGAAAAAGAAATAAAAATCTTGTAGAACCACGCCAAATATTTATTTATCTTTTAAGAGAATTAGCTGGTACTCCTTATACTTATATTGCTAAAAAAACTGGAAGAGATCATACTACAGCAATTCATGCTTATAAAAAAATTGAAGAAGAAATTAACAAAAATTCAAAACTTTATGATAAAATTTTATTAATAAAAGAAAGTATTTTTAAGGAATAATTATTACTTATCCACAATATCCACAATTTGCATAAATTAATAATATATAATAAACTTTAAATATAAAAATGAAATTAGTAGTAACAAAAACAAATTTAAAAAATTGTTTAAAAGTTATAGAGGGTGTTGTAAAAACCGACGCTAATTTAAGTATTTTAAAAAATATATTAATAGACGCGGATGGTGATGAAATAAAATTAACATCAACAAATTTAGAAATAGCTATAACAAGTGTTTTAAATGGTAAAATTTTAGAAAAAGGAAAAACTACTGTGTTATTTGATGTGTTTTTTAATATTATAAACAATCTCCAATTAGAAAGACTAAATTTAAATTTAATAGATTCTAAAATTGAATTAATTACTGATAATTATAGCGCAATATTAAATACCCAACCCGTAGATGAATTTCCTATTATTCCAAAAATTAAAAACGATAAAGAATTTATAGAAATAAAAGGAGGAATTTTAAAAGAAGCTATAAATCAAATAATTTCAAGTGCTCAAACAACAGAAACCAGACCAGAATTAAATAGTGTTTTATTTTTGTTTAATATTGAAAATATAAAACTTACAACCACTGATGGTATAAGATTATCAGAAAAAACAATTCCTAATACTCAATTTGAATCTAATTTTGAGAATAAATTTAATATTTTAATTCCTTTAAAAACAATTAATGAATTAAATAAAATTTTAAACGAAGATGATGTTTTAAAAATTTTTATTGATGAAAACCAAATTCTTTTTAAAACTCAAAGATTTGAATTAATTTCAAGATTAACATCAGGTTCTTTCCCTGATTATGAAGCGGTTTTACCAAAAGAATTTAAAACCGAAATTATTTTAAATAAAGAAGAATTAATTTCTGCTATTAAATTAACAAGTATTTTTACAAATAAAACCATGGGAATAAATATAAAAACAAATATTAATAAGAAAATAACTGAAATTTTTTCACAAAATCAAACCATAGGAGAAAATAAATATATTCTTCAAAGTAAAATTAAAGGCGAAGAAAAAGAAATAATTTTTAATTGGAAATATTTATTAGATGGATTAAAAAATATAAAAACTGAAGAGGTATTTTTAGGATTAAACGAAGAAAATAAACCAGCTTTAATTAAAACCCCAGGAGATAATTATTATTTTTACATTTTAATGCCTATTTTAAGCGTATAAGTATTAATTTAATCTATTTATAAACAATTATCCAAACAAGAGAAGAGTTATTGTTTTCATTAAAAGCTTCAATCTCAATTAAATTTTGTTCTTCTAAAACATTGTTTTCTATAACAAAATTTAACTCATAACTTTTTTGATTTAAAGCTATAGAATTAATTAAATTTTTGTTTAAATAAATATTTACTTTTTTTAATAAAGAATTTGAATTTATTATTGCTTTTAATTCAATATTTCTACCCCCAGCAATATAACCATTATTTGGATAATTTATAACAATTTGAGGCCGATCGTTTAAAGTATAAAATTTTTTTATTTCTTCTTGATGCGTGTTTACCCACCAATTAACAGAAGTTTCCCAGTTTATAAACTGAGGATCGATTCTTGGGTCAATAGGCGCAGGACCCAAAGGGTTGTTTTTGTCTATATAATATAAAATACAATGAATTTCGTTATTAATTATAAATTGACCATTTAAAATTGGTTTTTCTCGAATAGGAATTTCGGGTTTTGGAAATTCTTCAGGAGGGAAATATTGTAAGGCTTCAGTTAAAAAGTTGTGCCAAATAGGTATAGCCGCTAAAATACTTGAACCACTTTTTTGCATTGGTTTATTATCATTATTTCCAGCCCAAACACCAACAACTAAATTGGGCGTATAACCAAAAACCCAAGCATCACGATAATCATTCGTTGTTCCGGTTTTTAAAGCGACATTATATCCATCAAAAACAGTTAAATTCCAACTTGTAGTAAATAAACCCCTTCTTAGCTCCGCATTAGATAAAATATCATTAATCATTCTTACATAATTTGGTTCAAAAACAAGATTAGATTCGTCATTAAAGGATTCTAAAATATTACCACTAGAATCTTTTACTTCTAAAATAAAAGATTGTTTGTGTTTTACTCCATCATTAGCTAAAACCGCATAAGCAGAAACTAAATCTATTAATCTAACCTCACCACCACCCAAAACCAAAGATAATCCATACCTACCTGGATTTGTAAGAGTTTTTACTCCAAAATCATTTAAAACTTTAATAGCGTCTTTTAATCCAACCAAATATAAAACTTTAACAGCAGGAATATTTATAGACTGAGCTAATGCGGTTTTTAAATCTACAGGCCCCCTAAAATTATGATCAAAATTTTCTGGATGGAAGCACTTTGGATTATCTATATTATAATTTGGAGGATTTGGACAATTTGGATTGTTTGGAACAAATTCTGTTGGAACATCAAAAACAACTGTATTTGGTGTATACCCCTTTTGAAAAGCGGTTAAATATACAAATGGTTTTAGTGCGGAACCGGGTTGTCTTAATCCTTGAGTAACAACATTAAAACTTCCAAATTCTTCATTAAAAAAGTCTTTTGATCCTACCATTGCTAAAATTTGTCCTGTTTTTGGATCTTCGGCAACCAAAGCAGCATTTTTACCTTGATATAAAGCGGTATTTCTTTCCGCGCCTTCTTTTACAACACGTTCTGCAATAGTTTGAAGTCTGTAATCAAGTGTTGTTTTTACAACCAATCCACCACTCCGAACTTTATCTTCGCCATATTTTTTTATTAAATAATCATAAACTTCCATAACAAAATGAGGAGCTAAAATTCCTTTTTGTGGTTGAAAAGTTATTTTATAATTTAGGGCGGATTCTAACTCTTGTTCATCAATCATTCCCAAACCTTTCATTTTTTTAAGAATAAATCTTTGTCTTTCTAAAAGTTCATCAACACGACTTCCCCAAGGAGAATAATAACTTGGAGCGCGTGGTAAAGCAGCCAAAAGAGCGGATTCTGCCAAATTTAAATCTTTTACAGGTTTGTTAAAATAATTAAGACTAGCGCTTCCAACACCGTAAATATTTGGACCATAAGGAATTTCGTTAAGATAAAACCAAAGAATTTTATCTTTATCAAAACGTCGATTAATTTCTAATGCTAAAAAGAATTCTTTTAATTTGCGCGTAAATGTTTTTTCGGAAGATAAAAAGACATTTTTAGCTAATTGTTGAGTAATGGTTGAGCCCCCTTGGACAACCTTGCCACGTAAGATGTTGGTAATTAAAGCGCGAATAATAGCTCGCCAATCAACACCAGGACTTTCATAAAATTTTTCGTCTTCAACAGCAACAGTAGCTAATTTTAAATAGCGTGGTATTTCTTCTTCAGAAACAACAATTCTTTTTTGTCCACTATTTGGTTCATAAAGCAAAACCTTGCCTTCGCGGTCATAAATGCGAGTAGATTGTGTAAAATTTTTTATATTTAAATTTTCAATTAATGGAATTTGATTCCAAACAAAAAAAGCTATATTTAAAAAATAAATTAAAACAATAACGCCCAACAGAATAAAACCAAATAAAAAAAATTTAAATTTAAACTTCTTATTTTTTTTATAAATCTTAATTTTGGCCATTTATTTTATTTTTAGCACAAAAAAACAAAAAAACAACACCACGGAACCCCGTGGTGTTGTTTTTTTGTTTTAATTTTAGATATTTTATAAATCCTCTTCATCTTCTAATCCGTCTTCATCTCCTCCTTCGTCTCCTTCTTCGTCTCCTTCTAAATCTTCTTCACCTTCTTCCCAATCAAAATCTTCTTCTTCAAATTCTTCACTCTCTTCATCGTCTTGAAGATATATCTTAATTTCTTTTTCAGCGAGTAACATTTTTAAAAAAGAATAATCGACCTTTTATATTTGGAAGTATAAAAACTTATTTTTATTTGTCAATAATTAAAAAATTAAATTTTGACAAGGCCCAAGACCTAAGGCTATAGCATCTGTTATATCATCTATTATTTTTTCATCTTTTAATTTTAATATCAATTTTACCATTTTTGCAACTGCTTTTTTATCCGCAAAGCCATAACCAGCAATTAAAGCTTTAATTTCATTAGGGGCATATTCTATAATTTTAATATTTTTTTCTAAAGCAGAAAGTAAAATTATACCCCTAACTTGAGCAACAAACATTCCAGTTTTTTGGTTTCTTGAAAAAAATAGTTTTTCAATAGACAAAATTTTTGGCCTCCATTTTTTTAAAAGCTTATCTATTTGTTTTTTTACTTCTTTTAAAACCAAAACATTATCTTTTTGTTTTAAATTTAAAATACCAGCGCTTTTAAGAGTGGGTTTTTTATTTTTTATTTCAATAATAGAATAACCAATTTTAAATATACCAGGATCAATACCTAAAATAATCATTTTTATAAATTAGCATTAGTATAAACTTTTTGAACATCTGGATTTTCTTCGATTTTAGAAATTATTTCTTTTATTTTATTTTTATCTTCGTCGTTAATTTCTTGTTTAAATTTTGGAACCCAAATAAAGTTGGTTGCGTCTTCTTCAAAAGCCCAACGAACGCTTCCGGGCTCAGCCCATTTTAAACCCAAATCATTAAACAAGCTTTTAATTTCAGATATTGTTCTATTTTTATTGTTTGTTGTCGCTTCTATTAAAAAAGCTGTACCTCCAGGACCATAGGCTTCTACTAATAATTCTTCTTGCGCCTCAGAAGCAGAATTTACCCTTTCAATTGCTTTTTGAATATTTTCTTGTGGAACTTTTAGGTCCTTTGCTTTTTCAATCAAAGATCTTAATTTAGGATTAAATTCCGGATTTGGATTTGTTCGAGCGGACGCAGTAATTGCGGATAAAATTTTAGAAAATATTGCTCCGCGCTTTTTGTCCTCAGCTTCTTTTTTATGTTTTATTCCTGCCCAATGACTATGTCCAGCCATAATTAAAATATATTATTTTAATTTAAAAAATCAAGATTAATTAGTTTTTAATTGATTATTTTGGTGGTGGAGGTGGTGGGGTTGGTGGTTGTGGTGGTTTTGGTGGTAGGGTTTGGTTTTTTGTATCAACTTCTTTTATGTCTGTTTCGTAATAATTTTTAATTTTAACTTGTGGTATTTTGGGCGATGGTTGAGATTCTTTTTTGCCAATTTCAATTTGAACTGGTTTTGGTGGTGGAGGGGGGGGTTTAATACTTGAAATTTTTATTTCTGGTGGTTTTATTTCAACCCCCTTTTTAATTGGAGAAATTATTTCTTCTTTGTGAAGAAAAACTGGTGGGGGTGTTGGAGTTGGTGGGGTTGGAACAGAAATTGTTTCTGGCCTTGGTGGGGTTGGTGTGATTTCTGGTTTTTTGGGGGTTGGAATAGGGGTTGGAATTGGTGTGGTTTTTGGTGTCTGAGGTATTAGTTGGGGCGGTGGTGGGGTTTTGGTTAATTGAGGCGGTATTGGTGGTATTGGCGCTTGAACTTTTGGAGGGATATTAATTTCAGAAATTAAAACAGTAGGAATTTTTTGCTCCGGATGAGCTTCTTTTTGAATTGGAATTGTTTGTGGTTGGGGCGGAGTTTTTTGTTCTTGTAATTTTACCGTTTCAGTTATAAAGACGGGCTTAGGTATTTCCGGTTGTTTTTGTGGAGTTTCTTGCGGTTTTTGTTTTTCTAAAATTGTTTTTTCTTGAAGCACTGGTTCTGGTTGGGGTGTTGTTTGTGTTTTTTTAATTTCTTCTTTTAAAACCTCAGGTGTTGGCACAACAAAAACTTCTTCTTTTTTGGGGACCAAAGGAGAATAATTTTTTTCTAAAATATCTTTTATTGAGGCAAAAACTTTAGTTTCAATTTCAGAAGCAATATCTTTTCCTAATTTCGGATTAGGAAAATTAAGTTCGGTATTAATTTCCGCTCCTAAATCATAATAATGAATAAAGCCCATTAAAACATATCCAACTAATTGTTTTATTGTATCAATCCACTCCGGTTTTGAAACGTTATTTTTTTGGCAAACGGTTTCAACTATTTTTTCAGTATTGGGATCTTCTAAAATAACAAGCAATTCGTCTGGTAAGACGCTATATCTTTCTAAAATATCTTCAATTGTAATTTGATTTAAAACCATTTTTGTATTTTATGCTTTTTTAGTTTGACTTTGCTGATTTTGATTTTTTTGTTGATTTTGTTGTTGCTGATTTGTTTTTTCTTCTTCTGCTTCTAATTCTATTCCTAAATCTTCTATTTGTTCTTTTACTTCTTCTGGCATTTTTTCTACTTTTTCTTTTGGAGCTTTAATTTTCGTTTTCTTTGATTTATAAGCTTCCATACCAGCATTTATTATAGTACCAAAAATTCCTTCGGGTTTAAGATCTCTTATTTGCTGATGTAGTTTTCTTCTTTCATCAATCAGGCCTTTTATTTCTTTTTGCTCTTCTGGTGGTAATGTTAGTTCAGCTTCTTTTCCTTTAATTTGTGTATCTATTTCTTTTATTTTTGCTTCTCTTTCGGCTATTAATTTATTTAATTTTTGTTCTTCTGCTTTTAATTCTTTTTCAATTTCCTCTCTTTTATTAAGATCCATTTCTGTTTCTAAACGAGCTTTTAAAGCATTTACTGTATTTTCTTGTTTTTGAATATTAGAATCTATTTTTTGACGATTTTGTCTTAAATCATCTAATTCTTTTTGTCTTTTTGCTAATAATGTTGGCATAATAGTTTTTATTTCGTTATTTTTTTCATCAATTTCGTTTTTTATTCTTTTTGCTTCCTCTCTTCTTTGTTTAAAATTTTTTGGTAAATATGGCCAAGTAGATGGTCCATATTTTTTAGAAGTTTCTTCTAATTTTTGAGTTACGCCAAATTTTTCAGCTTGCTGCGAAACGCCAAACCAAGCTTGGCCTAATTTACCTTTTGTTTTACCCCATAATCCTGTTCCGGTTGTTTTTGGTG
>Ga0068705_10000737_pt1 | contig 16449 bp, 11 predicted proteins | sample YNPMSTMetaG_FD_65631 | JGI IMG/M metagenome (GOLD analysis project Ga0068705, IMG submission 65631) | Anoxygenic and chlorotrophic microbial mat microbial communities from Yellowstone National Park, USA - YNP MS-T MetaG | ecosystem: Environmental > Aquatic > Thermal springs > Hot (42-90C) >... | reverse complement strand
CAATGCCAGGAAGGCATTCACCCGAACCACAACAATAAGAACAATCACAAGTGCCACTCCGAGGAGCAGCACCAATAGCGGGCTGAGAAACATCGCTGCCTGACCCTAGCTCAGATTGCTCTGGAAAAATTATTCGCGGCCACACCATGTCGCTAATGCAGCAATCATAATCATTTCTTTGGCAGCGTGAAACCCTTCAAGAACCAACCTTTGTCTTCGCTCACGGCAAAGAACCCGGCCGGTCCAAGATGACGACGGACAATCTCATAATCCGGGAGTTTGCTGCCGTCAATTCGCTGCTTTCGCACTGCGCCTTTTTCGGGCGGGGCCAGAATGGCATTCAAGGCCCGGGCAAGCATCGTCTCGCTCTCCGGCATTTTGCCCTGCCGGATCAACTCATAGGTCGCTCTGTATTCTTCATCTGTCATGGAGAAGAACCGCCAGCACGCGGTTTTCCCACCAGCCTTTTCGATCGCCTCCATGACCTCCAGAAAGGCGGGGTTCCGCTGGATCGATTCTCGTTCGTCTTCAAGATCGAGGATTTGCGTCAAATACTCATAATGCGATGCAATCAGAAGATAACCCCGATCGACAGTCAATGAAGCATTGGGGAAAAGCGGCTCGGACTCTTCCTCTTCAGCCGTCTCCGAACGTCCAACTCCGGGGACACCACCGAGTTCGATCTGGGGGATCTTGGCTTTCTCTTCAGGCATTCCCTCCCAGATGGTCCGGCCCTTGTATTCCCGTTTTCGGAACCGCTCCTCGTACTGAAACATCTTGTCAAGTCCCTGTGCAGCCGCCTTCTCATCTTTCACTTCAATTGCGATCAACATTCGCTCACTCGTTGTCGTAATAGGCAACTGATACGCCGAGACGACGTTCACTTTCTCCCCAAAATGGGCGAAAAACTCATTCCGCAGGTCGATCTGTGGTCCATTCGGGTCTTCCTTCAGACTGGCCAACACATCATCCCAGACACCTTCTTCGCCTTCGCCAACGGTTTGGTCAAAAAGTGGCCCAATGCTGTCAAAACCCTGCAAGATGTTGCAATAACCGATACTCATCGTTGCCAAATCCCGCGGGATAAAAGCGGGCGGCTCGAATTCCGTATGGTTTGGAAAACTCAAGATCCTGGCAGATTTCTCAAAAGGCCCAGGGGCATAAACAAATGTTCGATGGACCAACTCGTACCCCTCCGAGGCAAAGCTCAGGGTCCCGCCAACTCCCTGCAACACGGAGAACCCCGCCTTTTTGAGGCTTTCTGCCAATTGACGCTGGCGACGTCGTTGTTCGGGTGGAATCGTCGCCCGAATAGCAGCCCCATAGCCGAACGGCTCAATAAACCACTGAATATGCGGCTTATTCTCCCCGGCATCCTCGTGGCACCGTTTGAGACTTTCCCGATAGGCGGGAAGATCCGCCAGACATGTCTTCGTTGGATCCTTTAGCTGTTCCAACATGAAGACAAGCGTCGCCTGGTTGCTGGAAGTGAGCAACACGTCGTTGTCCCGATAATAAAAGAACTCCCGATCACGATCCGATTCAGGATTCCGGGGGAGTTTGAGCACCCAAACCACCTTGCCATTGATCGCCGACTTTGTGACCGTCCCCTTTTGCTTGGTGACCTCCTGGGCAATGCGATCGACAAGTTGCCGAGCCTGCTCCTCCTTCCCTTTGATAGAAATAATCGCGGCAAGTGACGGACGATCGGCATCTTCAGCAAACACCAAGCCGACAGCTACCTCACCGGTTGCCAAGCCTGCCACGTCATCCAAAGAAATCCCAAGTTCCTCCTGTGACCCTGCCAAGCGATCCCGAATTTGCAACCGCAGATCCTCAACAAAGGGCTTTAGCGCCGGATCTTTCACCAACTGGCCAATTTGGGTCTTCTCAAAATGCTCGCGCAGTTCGGCTACGTCGCGGACAGCCAGGAATCCACGCGTCGTTTCCGGGAAGAGTCTTTCCGCCGGGGGAACGGCCCAAACGGGCTTCACCGCCCAAATAACCAAACTAGCCAAAACGATCCATGATCCTACACGATTCAATGTCATGTTCTTAACCATGGCACCAAAAGGGAAAAAGGGTCATTGCGTCCCGAACCAGGGTCACCGTCAAGGTTTGAAAACGATCCCCCTCAAGCGAAACAAATCCTTCGAAACGGGTATTGCATCTTTTCGTTAATATCGACTTGCGAGGTTGATCCACGACACTAAACGCTTGAGAATTCGTTACATTCCCCATCCTGCCCTTTTATTTCACTTGTGATCTACTCGAATTGAACGTCACACAATACCCAAGGCATCTAACCGATACATCTTGCCCAAGTTTCTATAGCCCAGCTGTTCCGTGCTGTACCACACCAGAGACAAACAGTTCATACCGTTATCCTGCCCGGCTAACGAGATGACGAAAGCCGAGTCCTGCGGGACTGACCACGAGGCTATCTCCACAGTCAGCTCGCGAACGTTACGGAAACCCGCTGAGATTTGCCAGACGTTCACTGACTGGCCGCATCGCTTTCAACCGGAATGCCTTCCTTAGGAATCTCCCACAGTTTGCACAAAAGAGAAAAGGTTTCGGGGTCAAAGGCCTTGAGATCATCCCGATTGAAGGGGAAAAAGTCATTCTTTCCAAAAAGGGCCTCGCTGTTCTCTGCAAAGAATTCCATGGGATTATTCAGGGCATAGGCCCGTTTTTGTCCTCCCCGGACATACGCCACCGCCTCGTACTTGCCAGCCGATTTTGCCCTTTCGAATGCTTCCCGCAGTTGCTTGTTCCGATAGCCCCCGGGCAGGAATTGATCATGGTAGCCGTGGGCAAGCTCGTGCAAGACCATCCAGGGTTGGTCTTTGGTCCAGCGGACAAAATTCTGGGCATTGGCGATTTCCACGCAGCGGGCCTTATCGGGATTCATATCGTGCTCGATCAACCACCCTCTGTCCGGATGGTAAGCCATACAAGGGTGATGGCCTTCCTCTTTCTCAACCCAAATCGTCACCTTACGCAATTTTTCCAACGGCCCTGGCGGAACGGCCTGCTCGATGGCGACAAGCTGACGTTCCAATTCGGCAAAAACCTTTTTAGCCAGATCTTCATCAGCAAGGAGGTCCGGCCCAATCATCAACGTCCAGCCGCGCATGTTTCGGGATTCATACTCGGATGTCGGACGATACGGGGTAACCTGTGCCGGTTCTGCCTGGGGATTCCGCTCCGGGCTATTTCCCTCGGCCCATATCCAACGAGCTGAGGTGATTCCCAAACATACCACGAGACAGAACAGAACCAGCGTGACGACTTTTTGATTCAACATCATGGTCATAGACTCCAGCCTTCACGATAGGGTTTCTTGATCCACGGGTCAGCTTCCGGACAATTGACGGCCTTCAGGTTGGTGGGATCCCATTGGATCTTCTGACGAACACGGAAGGCCACCGTTCCCAATAGCGCCGCCTCGGTTAGCGGTCCCGAATACTCGAACCGACATGTCGTCGTTCCGCGGGTCTTGCATGCCTGAATCCACTCTTGATGATGCCCAATCGAAGGCGGAATCGTTTGCGGGGGCGGTTCGAGATCGGCAAATTTGTCTTCGGGCCAGAGCATTCTTCGCCCGTAGTCGGCAAGCAACATCCCTTTTTCTCCAACGAAGAGCACGGCTGAGCCCCAATCGGGGAGTTTAGCTTCACTTTGGATAGGCGGCCGCTTTCCTCCGTCATACCATGTGAGTTGAACCGGCGGCAAATCGCCCCGGGCTGGGAACTCATAACGGACAATCAACCACGGCGGGGTGCTTTCCGGATGCGGTTCAGGCCCTTCAGCCTCCACGGATGTGGGATATTTCAAATCCAAGGCCCAGAACGCAAGATCGCAGTAATGGCAGAAGAAATCACCTAATCCGCCATTCCCAAAATCTTTCCAGCCACGCCAGCGAAACGGAACGTACGCAGGATGATAAGGCCGCCAAGGTGCCGGGCCAAGCCACAAATCCCAGTCAAGATGAGGAGGAACCGGTGGCGTGTCTTGCGGGCGATCGCCGCCGCTATAGCTTGCCGCACTCCATACGTGGACCTCGCGGATTGCCCCGATCACACCCGCTTGGACCAGTTCGACGACGCGCCTGTAATTATCTCCGGCATGGATCTGCGTCCCCAATTGCGTCGCCAATTTGTTCTGCACGGCGAGGTCTGTCAGATACCGTGCTTCAGAAACACAATGAGTCAGCGGCTTTTCACAATAACAGTCCTTACCAAGCTTCATAGCGGCCGAGGCCGCCGGGGCATGGGTGTGGTCCGGCGTACTCACGACAACAGCGTCGATCTCGTTTGCCATTTCATCAAACATGCGTCGAAAATCGCGATAAAGTTTGGCATTGGGAAAATTCTTCGCCGCCTCATTCAAGTTGTTCGCATCGACATCGCACAGCGCCACGATATTTTCGCTCGCCACACCGGCGATATTCGCCGCTCCCCGGCCCTGAACCCCAATCGCCGCGATGTCTAGCTTTTCATTGGGAGATTCCGCAAAACTCGGAACAATGGTCACGGCAAAACGCGCACTCATCAAAGCAGCAGATGCTTTGAGAAAATCTCTTCGCGGGCATCGAGCAAACATGATTCGCTCCTTAAGTTGACAACGAGTGACCGCCAACACACCCCAAAAAGGCACGATATATCTTCGGTTTGTTTGTAGGTGGTTATCCTGACCTTGAAGCAATCAACCTTCAAACTACCCCCTAAAAGGACCGACTTGTCGGGTTCGTAACGTGACGTTGGATTGTCCATCCCGATTCATCGGGTTCATCGGGCGTGATAAGCGTGCCCCTCCGCATGTGTCCATTGGAGGGACCTGCTTGTCAGGTCCGCGGCATCAGGTTGGATTATCCATTTCACTTCGGCGGGCATGACGAGCATGCCCCTCCGATAAGGGCACGACAATCACGCCACGCCATCGATTCTCGGCACCTCACCCACATCGCTGAGGCACGAACGCGCAAACCTCGGCAGATTTCGCCACGCAAAACCTGCCTCCCAATAATAACCATTCGTGAGGCGGGACTCAAGCAGCCTACCGACTCTCTGGAATTTGACCCGCTTGAGGCGATCACAACGGACGAACGCAAAAGGTCCCCGTGTCAGATCATGTCCGCTCGAATCAACCTTCATACACAAGGTCGATAATCTCCAGCCGGCGAATACCGGCAGGGACCTGTACCTCGGCAATCTCGCCGATTTGCTTGCCCAACAGCCCCTTGGCTAAAGGACTGTTGATCGGGATGCGATCAGCGTCGTAGTCTTCCTCGCCAGCCCCAACGAGCGTGTATCGCTCGACCAGTCCTTTTCCCAAATCGCGGACAGTCACCGTACATCCCAGGGCTACCCGATCTCGCGGAACACGTGATGGATCGACAATTTCACAACGTGCAATCTTGTCGCGGAGGAAATTGATCTTAGCCATGATGAACCCCTGGGTTTCACGGGCACCATGGTATTCCGCATTTTCTCGCAAATCGCCTTCTTCTCTGGCTGCTGCCACCCGCTTTGTCACCTCAGCAAGTTGATCTTCCAATTCTCGCAGTTGCTGGCAAAGCTTTTCGTAACCTGCCTGAGTCACAGGAATCCGTTCATCCATTCCGCGTGTCTCCGTTAATGCTTCTTGTTACTTTTCCTCAAAACCCCACAAACCGTTTTCCAGAAAAATCTTCGATCAATTTTACAGTCTAGCCAAAGAGCAACACTCGGCCGCGATTCAGAGTGCGGACCAATGTCACTCGGCTCAAAACCTTTTTTCTGCTTATTGTTGATTATGAAGTTTAACCTGATCCAAATAAAAGACGGTCTCCTCCTGGGCCATGCTGCACCAGCCGATCCAGGTTAAGTCACGGAAATCCGCGTTGCCTAAAGGCAGACCATCGAAGCTTTTTGCTTCTCCCTCAGGAAGTGTGATGCGAAGGTTCCACTTGCCGTCCACTGAGTTGCCGACGCCGCATGTGATTTCGATCGTGACCCATTTTTCGTAGGGAATGTCGGCCAGTTTCTTGCCCGCCACAGTCAATTGTCCATCTCGGATCCACAGGGATGGCCCAAGGCGATATGGGCCGGTCTCCCAGGTCCGCCATTCATGAAACAAGATCGCTTGTGGCCCAAGCCAGACATCAAATCGCAACGTTGTTTTGCCACCCGAATGATTCGGCTTGATCACCCAATGCGGATTAAAAGTCTGCGCCAGTCCCTTGGCATCACGAAAAACGAGGGACTTCCGTCCATGGGAGGCGCGTTCCTCGACGACCACAATGGCGTCGCCCTTACGCTCGGTCATAACTTGCCCATCGCCTGGCGGACGTCCCAGTGGTTTCAATTCGAATGACTCATCCATGGCCAGCGGAGGAGGTGGCGGAGGGTCGGGAGCAAATTCCACCTCAGGATACGTAAATCCTTCGGGAATCTGACGCCACTCCACATCGCCGACAACTCCCGCCTGAGAATAGTCAAACGGCACAAAACCGATTCGACTGACAGGCGAATCACCCGCCAATCGGAAATCTCCCTTCTCGGGATCGACAAATTTTGGGTCCACAATCAGTGAGCCGCGATCCCAGCCTTTGGACTGACGTTGCTCCAATGTCATTCCCTGAAAATCGATTGGCTCACCGGCCGCGTTGAAATAAATGTTCGAGGCAAATTGCACGTTATCATCGTTGATGGTACCTGCGACCATCAATGGCCCACCGTTCCAGTAAACGATATTCCGCTCAAAGAAGAACGAAATATGGTCTTCCACACGAGATCGCTGAATCTGGCCATTCATGCTCAGGGCAAAAATATTATTCTCGACACGATTCTCCCTGCCGTAATGCTGATGGTAACCACCAGTCTTGGTTCGATAGACAAGATTGTTCTTTAAAACGATGTGAGAACTGCCTTCGTCGTTGTACAGGCCCCAGCCTCCTCGGCCGTAAAGGTCGTAAGAATAGACGTCATGAACAACATTGTGGCTGACGCTCGTCCCTGGGGAGACTCCCAGCGTGTAAACGCCGCCCATGTCACTCAGCACTCCCCAACCGAGATGATGGATGTGGTTGAACTCGATTCGATTGTGATGTGCCAGCGACTCTTTGTACCCCCAGACCCAGCCCACAGAAACGCCCGTGTAAAAGAAGTCGCTGATATCATTGTGAACGACTTCGTTGTAGCCGCTGTGCCCAATCCACACGCCGATCGCCCCATGATGGATACGACCACCCGCATGAATGATATTATTTCGGCAGACGATCTCCTTGGTCTGGACCTCCGGCTTGCTCAAATCCACTCCGTGGCCTTCGCCGATTTTCACCCCGCCACCGCCGAGGTCATCGAGCCAGCATTTCTCGATTCGGCAGGCCTGGCAACCGTGGCGAAACCAAATGCCATAAGTCCCGGTGTGCTTGATTTCGCAACCTTCAAAAGCGACATTCCTGGCTCCATCGAGCATTACAACGGCAGGAATGGTAACTTCGGCCTGTCCATCTGCGTGTCCTTCCGGTGGTAACACATACTGGCTGTATTCAAAGGCCAGATTGCGAAAGACAACGTTTTGGACCAATGCACCGTCTTCGGGTCGGCCTGCAATGACAACGAATTGCTCGACCTTCGGGGCCACGACTTCAGCACGATTCATATCTTCATCGGGATAGGGTTTGTAATAGAGCGTGCCGTTTCTTTCCAGGAACCACTCACCCGGTTCGTCTAACGCCGAGCGAAAATTCTCAAGATGGTACCGGCAATTCGGACCCCAATAGGCAAAGCCCCATGGAATGGGCGCCGTTACGGAAATGATCATCTGTTGGGGATCGATCGCCTCGATTCGGGATCGAGATGTTTCCCACGAGTGATACGTCACCAGCGTGACATCATTGAGCGACTGTCGATCCAATCCCAGAAGTGGCTTGACATCCTCCAATCTCGCCTGAAAAGCGCGATTGGTCGTCTCGACGACCTTGCCTGTCGCCGAGTCCTGATAGGCGTCAATGCTCTTCTGGACATAGTAGTAGAACTTATTCGGACTTCTGGCCCGTGTTGCCCGCTTACCATTGACCCAGAGTTGCTCAAAATACCACTTTCCGGTGGTCACGTCGGGAACGGTCGTTGCCCAGATGCCATCATCTTGTTTTCGCCAGCCCGTGATCGTCTTCCCGCCCCAGAACCGGGGTTTTTCTTGTCCTGAAGCTTCATAGATAACCGGTGCGTCGCGGGTACCACTGTCCTGCGGTTCCAGGACGAGCGGTTCCTCAATGAAATACCGCCCCGATGCGATCAGGACGCGAAACGGGCCTGCCTGTCCCGCCGCCTTCAGATGCCGGATCGCGTTTCGCGCGCCGATAAGGCTACCCAGTGGCCCGTCAGTCCCCTCGGCATTGACGCGGCTAAGTCGCCCCGACCAGGCATCATTTCCATCCGGCGCCACATGCAGGACGGTCTCCGCAAACAACCCGTGGGTGCCGTAAACCACTCCGAGCATCACAAGGCTCGCAAGCCATAGCATTGCCCGCGACATAGTATCTCTCCTTTGACTTGATGTTGCGCAATCCTGTTGTGACATTCGATAGTAGGCCAAAGATTGGTTACTCTTTGGGTTCAAAACCCGCCCGAACTTTCCCATCATAGTCAATGAGAGGTTGCGCATTTTCCACTCGGCCCAGTGGACGGCAACCCGGGCCAATCTCGTCCATGCCGAGATCGCTCTCCATTGCTTGGATCAGCGATTCCATCTTTTTCACGATTTCGGGGTGAGAGGCGGCTACGTCCGTCGTTTCACCGATGTCGGCTTCCAGGTCATAGAGCTTTGCCGTTTGATCTTTTCCCCGGACACCTGGTAACTCATATTTCCATTGACGATACCGGACGGCTTCCAGTTTCAGCCCCCGATAATAGAAAAAGACTTCGTGGGCAGGCCGGTTGCCGGCATCTCCTGTGAGATGGTCCCAAACGTTGATCCCATCAATCTTGCGGTCCTCGGGCAGTTTTGCTCCCGCCAGATGAGCAAAAGTCGGCAGGATGTCGAACATCGCCATGATGGCGTCACATTCTGTTCCTGCTGGGATTTTACCGGGCCACCAGACGATCGTGGGAACGCGAATTCCACCCTCCCAGGTACTCCCCTTGAATCCCCGCAGCGGGGCGTTTACGGCCCTCGGTGTGCCTCCATTATCGCTGGTAAACACCACAAGCGTCTTCTCGTTTAGCCCCAGTTCCCGAACCGTGTTGAGGACCTGGCCAACGCTCCAATCCACTTCTTCGACCCAGTCAGAATAAATCCCGTGCGGTGATTGCCCCGCCCATTTCTTTCCAGGATAAATTGGAAAGTGCACAGCATTATGTGCCAAATATAGGAAAAACGGCTTTTCTGCATTTTGCTTGATGAACCGGATCGACTCCTCGGTGTACATCTCCACCAAAGCCTGCTGGTCATCAGGGAGAACCCGTTTCAGTACCGTATTGTTCCGCATGAGCGGCAACGGCGGCTGCCCTTTCTGGTCGGGCTTGGGTTTGGGAAGGGGCTTGCCCAGATCACTTTTCACGCCATCTTCAGCAGGCCCCATGTCGTTGGAATAGGGCAAACCGAAGTAATAATCGAACCCTTGCTGACACGGCAAAAACTCCGGCTGATCACCCAAATGCCATTTGCCAATCAGGGCCGTTGTGTATCCAACAGTCTTCAAGACCTCGGCCAACGTGACCTCGCTTGGAGACAGCCCCACATCATTGGCGGGAAACAACACATGGGGGATGGGCAATGCCCGCTTCGCATAACATCCCGTCATCAGCGCCGCCCGCGAAGGCGAACAGACGGGGGCCGCGTAGAATGATGTCAATTTCCGTCCTTCCGCTGCCATTCGGTCGAGATTTGGCGTCCGGTTGATTTTCGAGCCAAAAGGGCCGATATCGGCGTAACCCAGATCGTCGATATTGATCACGATGAAGTTCGGCTTTTCTCCAGCGTTCTCAGCCCAGACGGAACTGGCTAATGTCACACCTGCGATGACCGATAGCAACACCCAACGCGTGAGCAACTTCATGGTTCAATCCTCCCACATTCAATGACAAATGGCACCGGCGTTATTGTGGACTGGTCGACATTCAGACCATCCTTCTGCGAAACAAAAAGCAGATTTTCAAACCAATGACAACGGCGGGACCGTGTTCGGGGAAATCGCAGTGCTTAAATTTGCATGACCATTGTCTAATAGATGTCGTGATTTGGCAACACCCTGCCCCCCGCATGTCCCACCAAGACCGGAATGGCACGTTTCCGGTATCTCTTGAGATTTGCCCCAGCGCTGCCTCGACCATGCGACTCACGATAGGAGCGATTGGCCGCGCAGCGAGAATCATTCTGGGCACCTGGCAATGGAAATAATATGATTCCTTTTAAGATGTGTCTTTGACGAAACGTTGCTAAGCCTTGGATATCTTGAAGGTATGGCTGTCTCACCGAAACGCAGACTTATTCTGGCAAGTCGTTCACCACGTCGGCAACAGTTGCTACGAGAAGCCGGTTACTTGTTCGAGGTCATCCCCCCGGACGAAGAGGCCGAATGCGGTTTTTGCAGTGGTGAGAGTCCTCCCCAATATGCCGCCCGTTTGGCCTACCAAAAGGCGGCGAACGTAGCTCAACGAATCGAAGCAGGACTGATCCTGGCATGTGATACGATTGTAAGCTGTGATGGAAGAATTCTTGGAAAACCCCAAGATGAAGATGATGCGCGACGTATCTTATGCCTTCTGCGAGGAAAAGAACACTCCGTTTTCACGGGCGTCTGCCTCTGGGACTACCCCCAATTCGATCCCGACATCCAGGTGGCCGAGACTCGTTTAGTTATGGAAACCCTGACTGACGAAGAGATCGAGGACTATCTGCGTTCTGGACTCTGGGAGGGCAAGGCTGGGGCCTTCGGCTATCAGGACCGGTTAGGCTGGCTGAGAATCATTGAAGGGAGCGAAAGCAATGTCGTCGGTCTGCCAATCGAGCTGTTGCAACAGATGATCGCACGAATCGAACAGTCCCGACCCACTGAAATGCGAGACTAACACGCACAAACCATAAACCGGCTTTTCGAACATTCCCTGTTCGCGCCGTGAGCTAAACATTGAGATTCGTCAGTCTCTCAATGCACCGGAAAAGATTACGAGTCGAGACTCACTGACCGTGAAATCGCCACCGGGGCTTTGCACCCGCCGCGCCTATCGAGCTTGGCTACTCGGCCATGCGGCACACAAGTGACGGTGTGTTCCTCGCCCAATTCGTTGATCGGTGTTCCTCAGCACCCGGTGGCATTTCACCACACGTGCCAGCGCGTATCACACCATCGCCTTGAGTTGCTTCAGCGCGCGAACTCGGACGATGTTCCGTGCCGGCTTGGCCGGGATCGTGATGATCTCATCGGGCTTTCCGGGCTTTGGCATCTGACGAGCTGGCGTCGGCTTCGTCTTCGCCTTCTTGATCTTCAACAGACCAGGGAGAATAAACACGCCTGGTCCACGCGGGCTCAGAGCCTTTTCGATTTCTTTCGTCAGCGCGTCGAGCACCGCAGCCACTTCCGCTTTCTTCAAGCCGGTGGCTTCGGCGATCACAGTCCGCAACTGCGTTTTCGTCAGCGGTTTCTTTGCACTTGTGTCTTTTGCCATAGACCGCGTACCTCCAAACCATGTGTTCAGGAAACAGTAACTCGTCCGTCCGAAACGTGATATTTCGGGCGAGAACCACACCGTGCTTGTCCATGATTAGAACGATTTTCTGAGAAATTTCAAGACGGGAACCCCAAGAAAAACCGTTCAAAAAGCCGATTTTCAGGAGACTGACCTCCAGTTAAGCCGGTCACACCGTGGCAACCTTCCTGTTTCTCCCGGTCACACGAAATACTTTCACCCATTCCCGACAAAATTCAGACCAATCCCAAGAGCCACGCCGTCATCAAGAAAATCACCACTTATCTTTTCAACGAACGGGGATGAGCGGCCTCCCCGGTTCGTATTGAAAAACGCAATCTGGCTCGGCTGCCAAATAGTCCCCGGTGACGGCGTACGCCCGGGCACGGCTTCCCCCGCAAACGGCACGATACGCGCACGTCCCACACTTCCCTTTTAGCAAATCCGGATCTCGCAATTCCCGAAAGACCCTGTGATTTTGATACACATCGACAATCGACACCTCAGGAAACCGGCCGCAGACCAGCGGCAAGAAGCCTGCCGGATAGATCTCGCCAATGTGGCTCACAAACATGATCCCTTTTCCGTCCCCAATCCCTGTGGTCAACCGCTTCACGGCTGGAGGAAGTGAATTCAGGTCAAAATCCTGACCTCCCTCCTGCCGCAAAATTTCCAGGACATAGCGACGGTAGTGAGGGGCCTCTGTCGTCTTAACTGCATATGGCTGATGCTGGGCATGATACCACAACCGCGCGAAGACCTGCTCGTATTCGTCTGGCAAAATCCGTTCTTCCAGAATTCCACGCCCCACAGGGACCAGAAAGAAGACCGACCACATGTGAATCCCGAAAGACCGCAGTAATTCGGCCATCGCGTCGATCTGTTCAACATTCCGTCTCGTGATGGTGGTATTAACCTGGATGTAAAACCCCAGACTGCGGGCAGCGTCCAGAATCTCCAGGCTCCGGGCAAAACTCCCCTCCCAACCACGAAAGGCATCATGCGTCGGAGCATCGGCGGCATCGAGGCTGAGTCCCAGGGCAGAGACGCCCGCCATTCGCGCCTGCCGAAGGGCATCAGGGGTCGCCAAGGGCGTTGCCGATGGTGTCAAAGCCACATTCAACCCCCGTGCCACGGCATATTCCAGCAATTGGAAGAGGTCTCGTCTCTTCAACGGATCGCCTCCCGTGAATACCATGTTCGGTTTCTTGGGGAACGATGACGCCTGATCGATGAGCAACTTCGCCAGCTCCGTGGTCAGCTCCTCCGCGTGCGGCTGCGCCTGGGCCGAGGCGCGGCAGTGTTTACAGACGAGGTCGCAGGCCTGGGTGACTTCGTAATACAGCATCAGCGGACTTGTCAGAATATCTCCAAAGCTGTAATCCGCAAACCGCGCCGCATGCTTTGGCATCGAAGGGAAATCGCTCATCGATTGATACCCCTGGTGACCTGTGAGGATGACAATCTTACTTTGCGGAACGCTTGCCTGGCACAGCCTCGGGCGATGTTTTAATTGTAGATGGGGAGAGCAGGCCAGAGGTGCATCTGGAGCAGTGTTTCTATTTTTCACTGTTTGCTAGTCGAACGGGGTGCCTGCGAGGCGCGCTCTCGCTCTTCCATCTCTTTGATGGTCACGGAGCTTTCCATGGAGCGGCGCGGGTCCTTTTTCGACTCGCCAGGGGAGGCCGGGAGAATCATTTTGATCACGACATCGTCAAACTCGACTTTGCCCGCCCCGAGATAAGCGTACAGCATCACCCGACCCCACGTCGGCGTGTATTGGGTGTGTCGCGGGGTAAAATCTTCCGTGTGGACGTTCCAGGTATTAAGAGGCCCTTTCAGGTTCTGCTGACTCCGATAACACTCCCGCATTTGACTCCAGTCCGGATATCCGCTTCTGCTCGATGCTGCACTGCGTGGTGGAGAGTTGTCTCTCTGACCAGGCGATTGGACCGGCGTTGACCCTCGCGGGAGGATGCCAGGAGCCGCCTGTTGCAAACGGTACTCGCTTGGCATTTCGGCGTAACATTTGATGAACACCTTGACCGCAGGGCCGTCGCTCCGCCAGCGACATTGAAAGCGATAAGTCGCCCCTTCTTGGACCTGGAAAGGAAGGCTGTAATACATCACGCCCGTCGAGTCGCCAACGCCCTGATCAAAAGCAAACCGGATAACGTGATTGCTTGGGTCAGAAGGATCCGTGGTCCAGGTAACCAGGCGACCGAGCGGCTCTCGCTCTTGTCCCCCGCGGTCTTCCCATCCAACCGGGATTCCCCGAATTGCCTTCTCGAAGTCTCCCCCGAGGATCAAATTAGGATTCTTCGCCCAGTTTTCTTCGGCTATCGGGTTTTTGGGTGTCGCACCTCCCGGTTGCCGTTCGTAAAGGGCATCCAACATTTCCTGGACATAAAGATGCGGGATTTCGCTGACGGAGTTTGTTCGGGCCGACTTCTCGTAAATGACCCTCGGTTCGGCACTACTCGAAAAATCCACGCACTTAATGACGATGTCATAAACCTCCCCCGAATAGCCCGGTGCCCGTTCCACCGACCCCCAGATTCCGATGTCGGCATCGAAATCGTTTTTCACAACCTTCCGAACCTCTTCCAGAGGGCTTTCGGCACCAATTCGGATCTGGTTCATCGAGCAATAATCGCGGACGTCGTTCATCGAATCCGGGATCACAAAACCGCCTTCACGGTGGAGTTTTTGCCAGATCATGTCGCCGACCATTTGGCCGTAACGTCCGCGATCGAATCGGGATTCGAAATCGAATGGAATCACGACTTTCTGCCGCTCCTGGCCAAAAGCGACACCGGCGATCAGAACGGCGATAAGCACAACAACCGATTTTGACCCGAAATGTGTCATCATCTGCGGTTCGACTCTCCTCACTGTTCAGACCTCGGGCTACTGCTTGTTCCGATCAACTGTCGGTAGTAACCCCGGACAATTTCCTCCCAACCGAGTGGGGCCGGTTCTTGAACACTCCCCAAAATCTCTTTCTGGATGTCTTTGGGAATATTGAGCGTCGTGTCCTGTTTAACTTCAAACTCTCCTCCCACATACTGCTTTTGAGTTTTCAAACCTTGCAAGACCACCTCCCGTTTGCGGAGGGCATTTTGGTAACGTCCCGCAAGGAGATCCCTTTCGATCTCCTTCATCGTTTCGATGAGTTGTTCCATATCGGTGTGATGATAATTGAGGACCTGCATCTGAGCGCTGATTGACTCGGCCTTGTTTCTCAGCTCAGCCTGTTTTCCCGCAAGTCGTTGCAACTCGCGCGGACCGTGAGGAGGTGGGGTTGGTCCTTCGAGACCCTGCCCGCCCTGACCGCTCTCTTTACCACCACCGGTGGCCCCACCTGTTGGATCCTTACTGAAATCCTTGATCTGACCTTTCATATAGGGATCCGGTGTCAGGCGACTGGGAGTCTTCCGTCCGCCTTTGCCGACGGCTTCGTCGCTGACAAACTCACCGCTCGATTTGCCACTGCGACCTTCCCCCGATCGTCCGCCGATCTCGCTTGTGTTCGGCAATCGATTTCCGGTAACACCCTTGGCACTCATATTGGAGATCGGACCATCCGCGGCATCCCAGCCGGCCCCCTTGTCCAGCGAATCCGCGGCACTGGAGGACACGTCCTCCATTTCATCAAAGAGGTCCTCCTCCTGCTCCATCAATTCACCAATCAGATCTTCCAACTGTCCCGGAAGCTCCGCCATTGGCGCCTCCTTATCCTGATCGCTCAGGGACTCTTCCTGGCTCCACCTTTCTCGATCCGGCGTATCGGGCAGCCATTTCTCAAGATTCGTCGTTAGCTCTTTGGCCATCTCATAGCCCAGCTGTTCCAGGGGAACAGCAATATCGACAGACTTTTTAAGGAGGGCATCCTCCGCCATCTTCAACTCGGTTTGAATCTCATTAAGTTCCTGACAAAGTGACGCATTGGCGAAGTCTTGTTCAGGCAGTTTGCTGAGATCGGTGTGTGCCTCCGTCATGAAGCGCGACCAATCGTCCTGCAATTCTGCCAACTCCTTCAGAAGCTGCTCTTCCTTTTCGCTGAAGTCCTCGACGGGGGTCTTGGCAAGTTCCTCGGAGGCCTCGATCACCTTCTTCTGCTGTTCCAAGAACTCCTGAAGCTTGCTCTGAATCTCTTCAAGTTTTTTCTTGACATCATCAGGCAGGTCACCGCCCGGACGTTTCTGCGCCTCACTGAGAAGCTCGGCCTGGGCCATCCGTGCCGCGTCCAGAATCTTCCGCAATGTTGTGATGATCTGGTCTTGATCCTGCGTTAATGGTGCAATCTCGTCCTTTGCCCTGGAGAGGTCGCTCAGCTTGGCCAGCCGTTCACATTCCTGGACGGCGTGAAGCATCTCGTTGGCGACGAGATTGCTCAATACCCGCTTGATCACTTTACGCTCCTCGGCATCAGTGTCGGAGATCGACTTAACGACGGCCTCAGTGCTTGAACGGATATCAATCTGACGAGCCGAGAGAGCGCGGATCCCCCCGGCGAACTGCCCGGGGTTCTCATCGAGTGTTCTCATCAAACTGAGCGTCGCCCCCTTGGCTCGAATCTGCTCTTCCAGAATGCGGAAGATGGCCGCCCGCAGGTTTTCCAGCGACTTGAGTTCTCCGGCTGTTTTGTCCTCATTGGAAATCAAGCGAAGCGTCACCCAGGATGACTCGGCCTTCTGAGGACGCAGGTCTAGCCCAAATTTACCCAGGTTTCGCTTATCCCAGGCGACGGCGCGGAGCATGACGACCT
>Ga0068705_10000734_pt1 | contig 16476 bp, 12 predicted proteins | sample YNPMSTMetaG_FD_65631 | JGI IMG/M metagenome (GOLD analysis project Ga0068705, IMG submission 65631) | Anoxygenic and chlorotrophic microbial mat microbial communities from Yellowstone National Park, USA - YNP MS-T MetaG | ecosystem: Environmental > Aquatic > Thermal springs > Hot (42-90C) >... | reverse complement strand
AATGTAAAAATTGAAGAAGGAAGAAAAGAAAAACTAGTTATTACTTCTATTCCTTGGCAGGTGAATAAATCTGATTTGATAAAAGAAATAGCGAATTTAGCTTTGTCAAAAACTTTAAGTGAAATAAAAGACATCAGAGATGAATCAAGTCGAGAAGGAGTAAGGATTGTGATTGAAACTAGACCTAATACTAGTTTAGAAAATTTAAAAGAACGCCTTTACAATTTAACATCTTTATCTAAAACTTTTTATCTAAATTTGATAGCTTTAGATAAAGGAACACAACCCAAAATTTTTTCTTTAAAAGAGCTTCTTCTTTCTTGGATAGAGCACAGAAGAGAAATTATAAAAAGAAGAACAAAATTTGATCTTGAAAAAAATAAAGAAAGAGCCCATTTGCTTGAAGGTTTTGATATAGCACTTGAAAACTTAGATAAAGTTATAAATACTATAAAGAAATCAAAAGATAAAAGAGAAGCCACTTCAAATTTAATGAAGAAATTTAAGCTTTCAGAGAAACAAGCAGATGCTATTTTAGAGATGCCTTTAAGAACCTTAACTCAGCTTGAAAGACATAAAATTTTAGAGGAGTTAAAACAACGAAGAGCACTTATAAAAGAATTAGAAATAATTTTGAAAAATCCTAAAAAAATAGATGAAATAATAATTTCTGAAGCAGATGAAATTATTAAAAAATATCCTCTTGAAAGATTAACTAAGGTTGTTGAGCAGGAAAAGAGTTTTAGCAGGAAAGAGTCAAAAATTGTAGATGAAAAAGTCTGGCTAGTAATTGACAATAAAAATTTTGTTAATTTGATAAATTTTGAAAAGTTTGATTTAGAAAAAATAATTAAAAACAAAGATCTTCCTAAAATAATTCATCCTACCTCTACCAAGGAGAAAATTTTAGCTATTAGTAAATTTGGTAAAGCATATTGTCTTGATTTACACAATTTTTATAATAATTCAAAATACTTAGAATCACAAATAAATTTAGATAAGCAAGACGAAATTTTAAAAATATTAATGCTTATTAAAAAGAAATATCTTTTAATTATTTTCAAAAACGGCTTTGGTAAGAAAATAAAGCTAGAAGAAGTTTTAACGAATAGACGATCAGGTATCCAAATAGCAAAAAACGAAATTGTAGATGCTTTTTTGATAGATCAAGGCGAAGAAATTGGTGTTTTAAATTCTACTGGCAATATTTTACTTTTTAAAGAAAATCTTCCTTTACAGGGAAAATCTGCTAAAGGAGTAAAAATAATGAAGGTTAAGGACTCGGAAATAATCTCTGCTTTTGTTAGAAATAGCGATTTATTACTTATTATTTTTTCTCAAGGATTTTATAAGAATATAGATTTAAAGGAAATTAAAGTTCAAAATCGTGGGGGCGTAGGGGTAAAACTTTATGAACCTAAATATGGCAATATTTTGCTTTCTTCATCTATTAAAGAAGAGAAAGAAATAATTCTAAGCGATCATACATTAAAAAGAATTGAAATTGATAAACTACCAATTTTTAAAAGAACACAATCTCCTAAAAAAATTGAACCTTTAAAGGAAATAAAAGGAGTGATTTTAATCTAAATTTTATTATCCAAAATATTGATTTTTATCAAAATATTTTTTATAGTCTTAATCAGAACTCAAAAAAGAAAGGAGGTGAGTCTCAACCGATCGTTGAAATCTGTGTGTTCCGGGGGCAAGATGCCCCCGTTTTTTAAAATTTAATTTTTTTGAGACATCTTTTATAATTAAATTAATGTTTTTAAGACCAACAGAGATAATTGAGAATTTAATTTATAAGAAAATAATTTTAAAGGGGATGAAAGGAGCTGATTTTGGTTGTGGTACCGGGTATTTTACGGCCTTACTTTCTAAAGCAGTTTCGACTGAAGGAACAATTTATGCTATTGATGTTGATGAGGAAGTTTTAGAACAAGCAAAGGATTTTATATCTCATTTTGGACTTTTAAATGTTAAATTTTTATTAAAGAATTTGGAGATTTCTTCTGGATTGGACAATAATTCTTTGGATTTTATTTTTATTTCACAGCTTATTTATCAACTTGAAGATCCGCGCTCTGTTATTAAAGAAGCATATAGAGTTTTAAAAAATAACGGACATCTTATTGTTTTAGAATCTCAAGAAAGTAATATTTTATTTTCTGGTCAAAAAGTTTGCAAACCTCAAGAAATCACGCTTTTTTTAGAAGAAAATAATTTTAAGATTATTGAGATTGATCAAAATATTAATTATTTTTTAATAATTTCTCAGAAATGAACAACTTTATAGAAAGATTAAAAACAGATAAAGTTTTGCAAATTATTTTTGTTTTTGCTTTAGTTATTATTTTAGTTTTTCTTTACTTTATTTTTAAACCTAAAAAAGCAGAAATTCCATGTTATAAGGTAAAAATAAAAATTTGGGCGCCTTTTGAAAGTTATGAGCTTTATCCTTATCTTAAAGATTTTGAGAAATTTTGCGTTTCTTTTGAAGTTGAAAATAAATCATTTGATGATATTAAATCTGAGCTTATTCCTTCTTTGGCAGAAAATAATAACCCAGACATTGTTTTAATTGACGATGTTTTTGTCTATAAGTATAAAAAAGTTTTTGCTACTGTAACTCCTTTATTTATTGATTCTTTGGTTGCTTTTTATAATCAAGATATTGTTAATTTTTTAGGTCTTAAAAAACCAAAAACATTTGATGAGTTAAAAAATTTTAGAGATGAAATAAAAAAGTCTAATCAATCAATTGAAGCTATGGGATTAGGAACAGAAAACATTAAAAACAGAAAAGAGATAATTCTAACATTATTCACTTTAAATTCTAATTATAAAGATCTATCAAATTTTAGACAAAATTTAATAAATGCAATTAATTTTTACAAAAGTTTTTCTAATCCTTTAAGCGAATTATTTATTTATAATGAAAAACCAGAAAATGATTTGGAGAATTTTGCTAAAGAAAAAATTGTTTCTTTTATAGGATTTTATGAAGACAAAGATGAAATCTTAAAAATCAACCCTCGCCTTAATTTTTCTATTGACCAGGTTCCTTTAAACACATTTCCTCCGAGAGCAAAAGTTTATACTAAAGTTTATTATTTAGGAGTTTTGCGATCTTCGAATAAAAAAGCTTTTTATGAGTTTATAAAATGGTTTAAAAAATATAAGGGGTATAAATTAGCTCAAGATTTTGATAGAATTTTTGTGGAATCTAATTTAGATAAGTTGCCATATGAAAAAAGAATAGTTTTTGAAACTTTTAAAAATTTTGGTGAAAATTTTAAATTTCTTGATAAAAATTTAATATTTAATAATTTGGATAGTTTGCTTAAGTCTTATGGCAAAGACGAAAAAGAATTTAGTCGTGTTTTAGATTTAATGTCTCAGGATTTATCACAAAAATGGAAGAAAGAATAATTAAAATAATATTTTTTTTATTTTTGCTTTTTTTGTTAACTCCCTTTGGAATTTTAAGTCAAACTAGGGCTGCTATTGTAGAATGTCGGGGAAATTTATGCGATTGGAGCGATCTTTCTACATCTTTTGGTAATTTAATATCAACTCTTGTTGCTCTTTCTTATTGGATAGCTTTTTTAATTTGTGTAGTAGGAGCTTTTTTGATTATGTTTTCAGGACCAAGTCAAAATCTTTATCAAAGAGGAAAAAATATGATAATTACAGCTTTAATTGCTTATGTTTTAATTTTAACATCTGGAATTATATTTCAATTTATACTAGAATTTTTTTCTCCTAAATTAAAAACTTATTTAAGCGAAAAAAATTTGGCAAACTTATTTTTTATTAATATTTCTTTTTCTCAAGGAGGTGCTGGTGGAGGCTCATCAGGTGGTTCGTTATCAGCTTCTTCACCTTTTTCTTACTTAAATTTTCTTACAGAAAAAGTCGGAACTTCTTTAAGGTGCGGTAGCTCTGCTACTACTATGGAAAATAAATTGTTTTCCTGTATTATTGAAATAAGTAATTCTTTAACAAAACTAGCTCTTTTTCTTTTAACTTTATCTATTATAATTTCAGGAGGCATATTTATTTTGGCTCCTGTTTTAGGATTTGAAAAAATCAATCAGGCTAAGTTAATTCTTATATGGTCAATAATTGGTTTAATTATTATCTTAACCGCCGATTTAATAGTTAAGCAAGTAAAAAGAATTTTTGTTATTTAAAAATGAAGCATAGTTTTAAAATCTTTGTTATAGCAGTTTTGTTTTTTTGCTTGTTTGTTTTAAATGCAGTAGGGGAGATTAAGCCGGGAGAAATAAATATTTCATATACAACAACAAATTCTGCTATTTGCCCTCCTTCTATATTTAATTTAGGAGGAAATTGTCAATACCCAGCGATAAAAGATATAGTTTTAAAAATCACAAATCTGGTATTAAAATTAGCTCCTGTGGCTTTAGTTCTGCTTATTATTTTAGGAGGATTTTTTTATTTATTTTCTTTTCTTGGTCCTGAAAAAATTAAGACAGGCCATAGATATATTCAATACGGAATCATTGGGTATATCCTTCTTTTAATTATAACTTTAATTTTAAGTATTATTTCAGCTTTTTTTGGAAGAAATATTTAAGATTTAATTTCCACATTTAATATTTCTATTTTTTAATTTTTTATTTTAAAATTAATTTATTGTTAAGGTCGTAATTAGTAATTAATTAAAAACTTTAAATGAAAATTAAAAGCTTAAAAAATATAAAATTTATTCTTTTAGCATTTTTGGTCTTAAATTATTTAATTTTGTCTAATATAATTTTTGCCCAGGAAATACCGGAGAATCCACCCATAATTAGGGGGTTTTTCGGTTGTGAATCTGGTCAATCTTTAAGGGGATGTATTGGTGTAATCGCAATAGGTATATTAAGAATCTTATTAGTTTTTGCTATAGCTGCTGCTGTAATTGCTTTTGCTTTTGGTGGTATTAAATTTATTGTTCAAAGTGGAAGTGAAGACCAAAGAAAAAAAGCTAAAGATATCCTACTTTGGTCTGCTGTTGGTTTAGTTGTTGCTTTGCTTTCTTTTGCTGTAATAAACGCTCTTCAAAATGCTGTACAACGAGGTTTATAGTCAAATTTATTCTTATAAAATTAATTATTTTATTTAAAAAAATTAAAATATATGAAAATTTTAACGTTTTTGTTATTATTTCTTTCTTTTGTTTATTCTAATTTAGTGTTTGCTCAGTTAGATTTCCCAATTGCAACTACTCCACCAGCCATTAGGTGTACAAATTTTGAAGAATGTGCTCAGTTTTTATTTGTTAAAATTTTAAAGATCTTGTTAGTTTTATCATCTGCATTAGCTGTTATTTTTGTTGCGTGGGCTGGTATATTATATATTCTAAAGGGAAAAGATGATAAAGCAATTTCTTCTATTCATCAGATGATAATATGGGCAATTATTGGTCTTGTTGTCTCTCTGATCTCTTATAGTCTTATAAAAATAATTGAATCTGGAGTAAGAAAAGAGTTAGAAGGAGGATTAAAAATAGGTTATTTTTACGTATCATCTTTTTATAATTTTATAAATTCTTCAAATCCTCTAATTTTTTTTTTAACGGTTAATGCGCAGTCTGATTCTTTAAGAACCCCAATAAATACGCCATCTTCATTGCCGTGTGGTTTAAAATCCGTATTTCAACCTACTAATACTTCATCTGATGTCTGGAATAACTGTCTTATCTATTATATTCAAAAAATTTTTCAATTTTTATATTATCTAGCCTTAGCTTTTGGAGTTATTTTTCTTATGTTAGCTGGTATTTCTTATATTACAAATCCTGAAAATATTAAGGAAACTCATAAAAAGGTTGTTTACGCTTTAGTTGGGGTAGTGCTTGCTATTTTATCTTTAAGTATTGTTAGGTTGGTTGGTTTATTTTTTAATTATCTTGGTTCACGGTAAAGTTTTTGTATTTTAAATTTAAAATAATGATAGAGCCTGGAATCTTAACTTTAATTAAGAAAATATTTAATTTATCGTTTTTTTTAAGCTCTGTTTTTTTACTTTTCGTTTTGCTTTATATAGCTATTTTGTATATAACCGCTAAAGAGGAATCTGTTAAAAAAGTGCGCGATCATTTAAGGTTAATACTTATCGGTTTGTTTTTAGTTTTTTTATCAGTATTTATTCCAAGACTTATAACTTTATTTTTCGAAATTCGTATTTTTTAATAAAATTAAATATATGCTGGGGTGCTGGAATAGGTAGACAGCCATGGCTTAGGACCATGGGTCCTTTTAGGACGTGTGGGTTCGAGTCCCACCCCCAGCATTCTTTTTAATATGCCCCTGTAGCTCAAATGGAAGAGCGTGTGGCTTCGGACCACAAGGTTGGGGGTTCGACTCCCTCCAGGGGCATGTTTTAAAGTTTTCTTCTTTTTATTTTTTCGTAAAAGTAAGTTAAATAATATTTCCAAGAAAATTTATAATCTACAGTTGGAACAAGATTGATTAATTTACCTCCAAAGCTTTTTTTAAATTGGGTTAGACCATACCAAGGATGCTCTTTTTTCTCTTCTCTTGCAATCCCCCAAAGATTATAAATTTTACATCCACGATTTTTTGCTTCTTGAATAATTTCCCATTGAAGTTTGTGATTCAATGGTTCTTTAATGGGGTATGAGGCCGAATGATGATAAAAAGCAACTTGGTGAGAGAAAATAACTAAAGCTGAAGAATAATATTTTCCCTGCGCTTTTCCCAAAAAGAGCAAGGCTTTATTTTCTTTAGAGAAAATTTCAAATTCTTTTTTTATAAATTCAAGAGGGTAGGGTATAAATTTTTTTCTTTTTGATAAATCTAAATAAATTTCCCAAAAAATATCTATTTTTTTTATATCAGTTGTTTTTTCAATTTCTAAGAATTTTTTTTTAAGAGAATCTTTAAGCATTTTTTGACAAGTTGTAGACATTTCTTTTATCATTTCGTCATCGTTTTTGATTTCTTTGAGCCAAAAATTTTCAGTAACTGCATATGTTGGTGCAACTTTAAAACCTAACTTTTCAAAAATAGCAAGATAAGGATTCTTCCTTTTTTCCTCTTCTTTTTTATGTATTATCTCATCTTTTAAATTTAGATATCCTTGGTGTTTATTTTTATTAAAACTATTTTGCTTATAAATATTTATCGGATTTATTCTTAAAAAATTATATTTTTTATGATAAGAGTTATTTTTAAGAAATTCCAGAATATTTTTTATTCCTTCTTTAAAATATGGATTTTTAATAACTGGTCCATGGTGGACAACCAAACCTTTTCTTTTACCGCTATAGCCAATAATCTGGCATATACCAATTAATTTTTTTTTATTTTTTAAATTTTGATTTTCAAGTTCGTTTTTTTGCGGTTCAATAAAGATTCCTAATCTTAAAACTTCCTTGTTTAAATTTTCTTCTACGCTGCCATACTCATAATCTTGCAAAAAACTGATATATTTGCTTTTATCTAAAAAACTATTCCATATTTCTTTGTTATTTAAAATTTTCACCTCCATTTTAATTAAACTTTAATTATATCTTAAATGCTTGGAAAAAAATAAATTTTGTTATATAATTTTGTTAGAAAACTAAAAAACAGGAGGAAGAAAGATGGATAAGTTAAAGAAGTGGTTAAGGAAAATCCATGCACGGAAAGCATAATTTTTTTTTAAAGATATTTAAATTTTTAATAAAGTGAGATTGAGGTCGGCCACATAAAGGCCGACTTTTTAATTGTTTTCAAATTTATACTGTTTAACATCAAACACCTATGTTATTCTTTTAAGATAAATGAAAAATATTATAAAATCTTTTTATTATAGTCTTAAGTCTTAATTTCAAATAAAATATACTACTTAAAATTTTATTCTTCAAGTTCATAATTTTAATAAAAATTTAAACAAGAATGTATGTTGGCGAGAAACGCGCTTGACATAATTTTAAATTTTTGATATTATATTAACCGGCAATCTAAAAAAGAGAAAGGAGGTGAAATATGAAAGTATTGATGATACTTTTTTTAACGGGGTTTATTTTGGAAAGAGCCTGTTTTTGGGCTTTCTCTATAAACAATGAATAAAATTTTTATAAAGGCAGCATTTGCTGCCTTTTTCTTTATAATATAATTTATTAATATTAAATTATCATTTAAATTTTTATTTTTAAAAATAAGCAAAGGTAGACTCCTTGACAAAAATAAAAAAATGTTAAAATTAAATTTAGGAAACCCTCTTGGGACTTCCTTCATCGAGCTGCTATAAAACTTGTTGTTCGCCAGCACCTCCTGTTTGCCAGGGTAGGATGCTGCTTCTTAGAAGCCTATTCCACCCTGGTTTTTTTTGTTTTTTAAATTTTAGAAAGGACTTCTATAATTTTGAAAGCATCTTTTTCTTCAATTAACGTTGGAAGATTTAGAATATTTTTAGATATTTTTTCAGCAAAATAGCAATCACCAAGATTATATTCAAATTTTTTTAAGAAATTTATTAATTCTGTTTTATTTAAAAAAGAAGGGCAAGGAGCAAGAACGCAATTATACCAATCTCCTAAATATATATTTTTATTCTTAAATAAAGAAAATATCTTATTTTTATTTTCTGATAAAACCGGATATCTTAAAAAAATAGGTTCTGATTCTTGATTAATGTAAAAATCTTGATAAATTATTTGTTTTTTAAAATCTTTAAAAAAATCAGAGTAAATATTTGCTATTTTTTTTCTTTTTTGATTAAAGTATTTTAATTTTTTAACTTGATTTAATAAAAGAGGATATAAATTTTTAGGCATTTTATAAACACAATTTGAAGAGGGGTCAGCTAATTTTTCTTTTTGTGAGACCATCTCTGTAGTAATTCCTATTTTTCTTAAGATTCTTAGATAAATTTTAGTTAAAATGTTATATTTGTTTTTTGCTTCATAAAGAATCTTTCCAGTTATAAGAATTTTTCTAATTTCTTTTTCAGAAACATCCTGAACTTTGTTGTAATGACTTTTAATTTCTTCAGCCAGTTCTTTGTTGTTTACGACTAATGCCCCTCCTGTAATGCTTGAAATAACTTTATTCCTATTAAAGCTTAATAAAGCAATTTCTCCAAAATTTCCTAAATAGTTATTTTTATAAGACGCTCCTAACGAGTGGGTTAAATTTTCAATAATCAAAATTTTGTTTTCTTTAGCGATATTTAAAATATTTTCAATTTTTGCAGGTATTCCAAATGTGTTTTGAATAATAATAGCTTTTGTTCTTTTCGTTATTTTATCTTTTAGATCTTCTGTGTTTAAGTTATAAGATTTATCAATATCAATATAAATTGGGCTATAATTTGCAAATTTAATAGCATTAGGTACTACCAAACAAGAAAAAGCTTGAGTAATAACTTCATTTAAGGATTTATACGTATCTAAAGATGATTCATCTTGATAAATTTTGCTTGTATTAACTGTTTCAAGATCTTTTAATACTTGAAGTAAAAAGTTTAAAGCTCCTCGTGCTGAATTAAAGAAAAATACTTCTCCTTGGGGAAAATAATTTTTAAAAATTTCTAAAATTTCTTCTTCTGATTTAAGCAAATCTTCTTTTTTGTATTTTTCTTTTAAAATGTTTTTAATTATTTGATAATCGTCGTTTTCAAAATTGGGCACTAAGTCAATGTGAATTAATTTTTCCATCGTTAGTTTATTGTTTAGATTTAAAATTTTAAAATTATTCTTTTAAATATAAATTGTTTTCAAACTTTTAAATATAAATTGTTTTCAAACGAAGAGGGGAATCTGTTAAATATCCAAATTCCCACTTTTTTGAATTTTAAACTTTGAAGAAAAATTTCTAATTCTTTGCTATTTTTAACTACTAAAAATTTATCTTTCAAAACTTCTTTAAAAATTTCTATAAAATCGCTTGAAGTTAAAATAATTTCGTTAAAAGCTGAAAATTCTTTAGCTAAATCTTGATAAACATTTTTTGTTTCTTTGCCCAGTTCTAAAAGTCCATTAAAAACAATAATTTTAAAATTAAAATTTAATTTTTTAAAAAAATCTAAACTATCAAAAACTCCTTTGGGATTAGCATTATAAGAATCATTAAAAATGTAAAATACAGATTTATTCGAAACATTTACAGTCTCATCTTTTTCAAATTCATTTAATTTAGAAAAAAGCGTTCGTCTCAATCCGTGTTTTAATCCGCTTATATCCGTGATTTTTAGTTTCAAAAATCCTTCTGGTAAATCAATATTTTTAATTTTTTCTCGGTAATCTTCTAAATTATCTATCAAAGCTATATAAGAAAGCGCTCCGACTAAGTTTTCAATTTGCATTGGAAATATTAAGTTTGTTTGAAAAGTTTTTTGATTAAATTCAAAAAAAGCTGTTTTTTCGTCAATGTTGATATCTAAAATTTTATAATTTTTTCCATAAAAATAATCTTTAATCTCTGGGGTTTTTAATTTTTCATATTTTTCCTCAAAAATTTGAAAATATTCATGGTTATTATTTATAAAAACAATTCCTTTCTTCATCCAGGTTAATATTTCAAGTCCCTCTCCTTCTATAATTTTTTCAATGCTACCAAATAAGAATAAGTGTTGTTTAGTGATGCCTGTGATATAAGCAACTTCAGGAGTTAAAAATTTACTTATCCATTTAATATTTCCTAAATAATAAGAACCAAACTCTAAAATTAGATAATCATAATTTTCTATTTTTGTTTTAAGAAGAAACTTAATTAAGGCATATTCGTGATTAATTCTTGCTGGTGGAGATAAAACCTTATACTTTTGTTTTAAAAGCTCTATTAAAATTTCTTTAGTTGATGATTTTCCGTAACTTCCGCAAATGCCGATAATTTTAAAATAAGGGTTTATTTGTTTAATTTTTGAGATTTTTATTTTTACTTGATAAGCTAAAATTTCCAAATAAGGCTTGATTATTAAATTAAAAATTTTTATTGATAAAGTATAAACATAAAATTGAACAGGCCATAAACAAAGAATAAAAAAAACAGTTAAATTATTGCCTGAGATTTGCAATATATAAAAATTAAAGATAGACGAAAAAAGAAGAATAAAAACAGCTTTAAGAGTAAAATGTATTTTTTTGATTAAACTTACTCTAAAAAGCAAAAAAATAGAAATTAAAAATATTAAAAAATCGGTTCTTATAAGCAAATTAATATTATTTATAAAAAATAAAGATAGAAAAATCAATAAATAAATAAAATATTCTTTTTTGTTAAAAATAATTTTTTTTGAGCTTGGGAAATAAAATTGAGCAATGGCTCTCTTGTAAATATAATCTTTTATTTGATAAAACCTTAAGACAGAAGTACCATTAATTAAAAAAATTATTATTGTTTGTAAAAAGCTTATCATTTCTTAGTTTTATTTTAAAATCTTTTTTCTAAATTTAATTATTTTTATTAGGGTATTTAGTCTAAAATTAAAAACCAATTTTGCTTAAATCGAAAAATTTCTAATTTCTTATTTTAGATAAGATGTCAATACTTTGCAAAATTTTTCCGGATTTTCTTTATGAAAACTATGTCCTCCTTCGACAATTACAAGAGTTGAATCTTTAATTATTTGATTTAATTTTTTTCCGTGTTTTAAAGGAGTTATTTTATCTTTTTTGCCCCATATCAAAACTGTTTTTACTTTTAGATTGCGTGCTTCTTCTTGAAGGTCTTTTCTTATTTGTCTAAAAGTTTCTTTTAAATTTTCATCTGATAAAAAATAATCATAACTTTTTATAAAGAATCTATAATATAGTTTTCTGATAAAATATGATATCTTGGAAGGCAGTTTATTCTTAACTTTTTTAAAAATTTGAGATAAAAATTGAGAAATTTTGATTTTTAGATTTTCTTCTCTAATGATTGCGGGGTTATAAAGAATCAATTTTTTTATTTTTTCAGGGTGTTTTAGGCTGTAAAGAAGAGAAAGAGCTCCTCCAAAAGAGTGTCCTAAAAGATAAAAATTGTTTAAATTGATTTTTGATTCTAAAAATTGAATATAATCATCAAAGTTATAAGGTTTCTCTATCTGAAAATCAAAACCAGGCAAATCAACAAGAAATATATTAAAATTATTTTCTAGTTGAGATACAACCCTTTCCCAACTATGCTTTTTGCCCCAGCCGTGAATGATAACTAAATTTTCTTTCATTTCAATAAATTTTAAATCTTTTTAACTATTGTTTAAATTATTCTTTTTATATTTAAAAAAGAATTAATTATATTATTATATTATTATGAAAATAGAAGATTTAGAAGTTGAATTAAAAGAAGTTTTAAGTATTAGTTCAAAGACTTATTTAAGGTTAAAGAAAAACAAAATAAAAACAGCTAAAGATCTTTTATATTATTTCCCTTATAAATATCAGGACTTAACAAAAGTAACCAAAATCAAAGATCTTAAAATTAATCAAACTTCTTTTATAATTGGCAAACTATCTAATGTTAAATTTTTTTCTTCTCCTGTAAAAAGAATGTTTTTGATTTACGCTTTAGTTTCTGATGAAACAGGTTCTGTTAAAGCTGTTTGGTTTAATCAACCATTTTTAATTAAACATTTAAAAAACAATAGATTTGTAGCTTTAATTGGTAAATTAACTAAAAATAAATTTGGTTTGACATTTCAAAGTAGTAAATTAGAAGTTTTTGATTCTTTAAATGATTTTAAAAAAAAGATAATTCCTGTTTATAAAGAAATTGAAGGTCTTAAATCTAAAACTATAGAAAAATTGATATTTAATCTTTTAGAAAAAATAAATTTAGAAGATATAGAAGATCCTCTTTCTTTGGATATATTAAAAAAATTTAACTATCCTTCTTTGGGAAAAGCTATTTTAACTCTTCATAAACCTAGGGATATGGAAAAATTGTCTTTGTCAGAAGAAAGGCTTTCTTTGGAAGAATTGATATATTGGCAAATTGCAATTTTTCAAGAAAGAAAAAGTTTAGAAAAAGTTAAAGCGCCAATTTTTGATTTTGATAAAAACTTAACCCAAAAATTTTTATCTCAATTCAATTTTAAATTAACCCCTGGCCAAATAGAAGTTTTATCCGAAATTTTTAAAGATTTAAAAAAAGGAGTACCGATGAACAGATTGCTTCAAGGAGAAACTGGAGCTGGTAAAACTATAATTTCTGAAATTGTCGCCTTAAATGTTTTAAAAAAAGATTTTCAGGTTGTTTTTATGGCTCCCACTGAAATTTTAGCTCAACAACATTTTCAAAGATTTTTAAAAGACTTTTCATTTTTAGAAGCAGGTTTGGCTCTTTTAACATCTGGACAAATATATTACGGACAGAAAGGCTTTAAGGCTGTTAAAAAAATGGAAACTATTTTAAGATTTTTAAAATCTGGAGAAATAAAAATATTAATTGGAACTCATTCTTTAATTGAAAACCCTTTAGCTTTTAAACAAGTTGGTTTAATTATAATTGATGAACAGCAAAGATTTGGTATTTTACAAAGAAAAAAGCTTTTAGAGAATACAAATCAAAGTTTTCTTCCTCATTTTCTTTCAATGACAGCTACTCCTATTCCTAGAACATTAGCCCTTGCTTTTTATGGTGATTTAGATTTTTCTTATCTTAAGGATAAACCTTTTGGGCAAAAGCCAATTAAAACTTTTTTAATCTCTCGAAAGAAAGAAAAATTTATGTGGGCTGTTGTAAAAAAAGAAATAAGTGAGGGTCATCAAATTTTTATAGTTTGTCCAAGAGTTGAGGAAAAAGAAGATGAAGTTAAATCAGTTAAAGAAGAATATGAAAGAGTAAAAAAAATTTTTGCTGATTATAATTCATTTATCCAAATTAATCAGATTAATGATATGTCACAATCAAACAAGCAAATATTTTCTCAATATTCGAGTGATTTATTTTGTGAAAATTCGGGAAATAAACATTTACACAAATCCGTGAGGGTGGCAATGCTTCATGGGAAAATGAAGTCTGAAGAAAAAGAAAAGATTTTAAAAGCAATGCAGAAAAATGAAATTCAAATTTTAGTTAGTTCATCTGTTGTTGAAGTTGGTATTGATCTGCCTTTAGCAACTGTTATTATTATTCAATCTCCTGAAAGATTTGGTTTATCCCAGCTTTATCAATTAAGAGGAAGAGTTGGAAGAAGTGTTCATCAGGGTTATTGTTTTTTAGTGCCTCAAAAATTATCGCTTAAATCAAAATTAAGATTAACCTATTTTCTTAAAGCTCAATCAGCGCTTGAACTTTCTGAATATGATTTAAAATTAAGAGGAGCAGGTGAGCTTTTAGGAGAAAGGCAATCGGGTATTCCTGATTTAGCAATGAAAGCTTTGTCAAATTCTAAATTAATTGAAAATGCAAAAAAAATCGCTTTTGAATTAATGAAAAATGATCCTGAATTAGAAAAATATCCTCTTTTAAGAAAAGAAGTTAATAAAAGAAAAAAACTTTTTTTAGTTTAATAAAATTTTTATTTGATTTTCAAATTTTTTAGGTGTATAATTAATAAATCAAAATAAAACATTAAAAATAAAGTTTTTAAAATATAAGTATTTCGAATATTTTTGAGGTAAACAAATTTAAATCAAAATTTTAAATAGTTTTATTAAGAATTATAAAAAATAAATATTAAACCTAGAAAAATAACAATAAATTAAAAAATCAAAAAACAACAACAAAATTTAAATTTTAAAATCAAAAATTATGGTATTTGTTAATAAGTTTTCCACATTTTTTTACTTGACTTTTTTGAAATTTTTATTATATAATAATATTATTATTAAGATTTTAAAAGGTCTTAATTAATCTAAAGGCGAAAATTAATTAATACCGCTTCTAAAATTAATTATTTAAAAGAAGCGGAAAATGTCAAAATGGAAAAAGCAAGAAAATCTTTTGTCGGTGTTATTCTTCTTACTCTTTTATCTTTAGCGGTCGTTCCTTATTTTAATGTTCAAGCTCAAACAGGTTGTGATCCCGATGCTTTAAAACCAGTATCTTTTGGTCAAAGAGGTGCTGCTGTAAGAAATGCTCAAGAGTGCTTAATGGAAGCTGGTTATGATATTCCAGCAGGAGCAACCGGTTATTATGGTAATCAAACAGTTGCTGCTGTAAAGCAATTTTATGCTGATTGGTATGGATCTTGGAATGGTAAAAGTCTTGGTCCAAAAGGAATTGCTGAACTTAAAAAGATGTTAGCAAGTTCTGAAACTCCTTCTCCTGTTGAACAAACAACACCAACTACACAACAACCAACCCAAACCCAAAGCGGTGTTCCGTCTGATGTTTTGATGCAAGCTCTTACTTTGATTTTAGGAGGAAAGACAAATGAAGCTATTGCATTGCTTACTCCTTATCTTGGTGGCCAACTTCCTGTTTCAACCCAAACTGAAACTGCAACAACTCAACAACAAACCACATTAGCTCCTGAAGAAGGTTTCTTATCTGTTGATAAAGATCCAACTGTAGCTGCAGTAACCTTAAGAGAAGGTGAAACAGGAAAGGTAGTTGGTTTAAGATTTAGAGCAGATAACGGCGCAGTTGTGGTCAAGTCGGTTTTCTTAAGATGGACAGGCTCAGCTGCTCCTTATAGAGTTATTTCTGCTCTAAAACTTGTTGATTCTCAAGGAAATGTTCTTTATCAAACAAATGTTGGTCAAAACACATTCCTTCAAGATTCTTCTCTTAATTACTACTTACCAATTTCTGGTTTAGATGTTACTGTTCCAAAGAATGGTTATAATTCGATTTTTGTAGAAGTAACAACTGTTAATACTAAACCATCAGGAGTTAACTCTTTTGACTTCCAAGTTAAAGTTAATGATGTAAGAGCAAGAGATGGCGTTGGCATTGATAGATTTGGCCCTGATTCAAGTGTTGGTAATTTGACATGGACAACTAGCTTTCAGCAAACACTTGCAAATAATGCAAGATTTATTGGATCTCTTAATCCAAACACTCCAAAACAAGGATATCTTTTTGGAAATATTAATGATGGTTTAGCTCAAAGAGTAAAAGTTTTATCTTTTGATCTTACTGCCAAAGATGATAACATTAGGGTTACCCAAATTACTGGTTCTGTAACTAATACTTCTACTGTTCAAGCTGTTTATATTGCTCAAGGAAATAATGTTATGGATGTAAGAACACCTTCAGCATCGGGTGCATTCACTTTTGATGTCACGCCTGCTAACTTTACTATTAATAGAGATCAAACAGTTACTTTTGATGTTTTAGTTGATCTTTTTGCTCCTACTCTTCCTAATGTTGCAACATTTACAGTTAATGTTTCAACAAGTAGCGGAGTAAGTCAGAGCCTCGGAAACAATGTTTCATCAGCAACTAATGTAAATTCTGAATTAATGAGAGCTGTAAGGGTTGGTCCTGAATTTTCTAAGGTTTCTGCTGATGTTCAAAGATCTTATAATCAACAAACAAATACCTCAACAGTAACATCAATAACTTATGTGTTGAATATTAC
>Ga0068705_10000732_pt1 | contig 16485 bp, 8 predicted proteins | sample YNPMSTMetaG_FD_65631 | JGI IMG/M metagenome (GOLD analysis project Ga0068705, IMG submission 65631) | Anoxygenic and chlorotrophic microbial mat microbial communities from Yellowstone National Park, USA - YNP MS-T MetaG | ecosystem: Environmental > Aquatic > Thermal springs > Hot (42-90C) >... | reverse complement strand
TCCTGGTGGATTGGTTGACCAATCCTCTGACTGATCGAGCAGCCATCCTTCGACGGCAGGAAGCCGTTATCGAATTGTTGAATGCCCCAAAGGTCTGTGAAAATGTCCGCCATATCCTGGCCAAGGTCCACGATCTGGAACGACTTCTCGGCAGGATAACGACGGGCCGCTGCACACCGCGGGATTTAGCCAGCGTCGCCAGGACGCTGAGACAAATTCCCGGCCTCAAAGAGAGTCTGGCTGATTGCCTCAGTGCGAGGTTGGCTGAAATCGCCCAGTTACTTGACCGCTGTCCGGAGCTTGAGGCAAGACTCTCCGCTGCGCTGACGGAGCAATGCCCCCTCTCGGCAACAGAGGGGGGATTCATCCGCGAAGGGTATTCACCGGAGTTGGACGAATTGCGGCAGCTCGCCTATGGCGGAAAACAGTGGATCGCCGAATACCAGGCCAGGGAGATTCAAAGAACGGGTATTCCATCTTTGAAGGTTGGATATAACAAGGTTTTCGGCTACTACATTGAGGTTACCAACACGCACCGTGAGAAGGTCCCGCCCGACTATTTTCGAAAACAGACCCTCAAAAATGCCGAGCGATACATCACGCCGGAGCTGAAAGAGTACGAAGAAAAAGTCCTTTCAGCCGATGAGCGGGCAAAACAATTGGAATATCAGATTTTCATTGAACTCCGCGACTTCCTCCTCAAGTTTCGAGGCAGTTTGCAACAAACGGCAGGGTTGCTCGCTGAATTGGATGTCTTGTCGGGCTGGGCCGAGCTTGCCAGGGATCGCAATTATTGCCGACCAGAACTGTGCGAGGAACCAATCCTGGAAATCGTTGATGGGCGGCATCCCGTTTTGGACATAACCCAGCCAGAAGGCACCTTCGTTCCCAATAACGCGCGGTGTGGGCCTGACGGTTTCATCATTTTGATCACCGGCCCCAATATGGCGGGCAAAAGTACCTACATCCGCCAGACAGCCCTGATAACCCTTCTTGCCCAAATCGGCTGCCTTGTCCCTGCACGGAGCGCCAAGATCGGGATTGTCGATCGTCTGTTTGCCCGGGTCGGTGCAAGCGATGAGCTTGCCCGCGGTCGCAGCACCTTTATGGTCGAAATGATCGAGACGGCACGGATTTTGAATTCAGCAACCAAGCAAAGCCTGGTCATCCTGGATGAAATTGGCCGAGGGACGAGCACTTATGACGGGATGTCGCTTGCCTGGGCGGTGGTCGAATACCTGCACAACCGCATTGGCTGCCGGACATTCTTTGCCACACATTATCATGAGCTGACGGAATTGGCGGAGATTCTTCCAGGAGTCAAGAACTTCAATGTGGCTGTGCGGGAATGGCAGGATCAAGTGGTTTTTCTACACAAGATTGTGCCAGGAGCGGCTGACAAGAGTTACGGCATCCACGTGGCACAGTTGGCCGGTGTCCCTCGCCCGGTCATCGATCGAGCCAAGCATATCCTGGGTGAATTGGAATCGGCCCATTTGGAGGGCCATAATCCTTTTCGCCAGTCGGCTCTGGAGCGGTCAAGCGAGGCAGGCCGCCCGGTTCAATTGACCCTCTTTGAGCCGATTGACCACCCGCTGATGGAGGAGATTCGCGAGCTTGATCTGACCAGGATCACACCGCTTGAGGCCTTTGAGAAATTGCGAAAGTGGCACGAACAGTTGACGGCTCGGCCGCGCAGACCACGAGGCCGCCGCTCTGTTTAACCATCCTAGACCCCTCAGCTTTTCCATTTATCCAAAATTTTGTATTCAATCGTAAGTTATCGATTGCGCAACAGCCCCGACAGGCGGGTCCCTCCATGGGTCGGAGGGGCATGCCTGTCGTGCCCGTTGAATCGCAATGGATTATCCAGGATTATTCAGCGGACGCGACAAGCGCGTCCCTTCGAGAAGCGGACCTGACAGGCGGGTCCCTCCAAAAATGGACGCGACGAGCGTGTCCCTCCGAGAGCGGACCCGACAGGCGGGTCCCTCCGAAACTCTTTGAAATTATCCCAGACGTTGCAGATATTCCATTTATCTAGAATTCTCCATCTCTTCGTGAACACTCACGTTGAGGCGCGTTCGGAGTGGCGCGCCGTACAAACATTTTGGCCAATCCTCAAAGTCTTACTGGATTCACTGTTAAACCTTGCCGATTGTAACAATAACACGGGCAATAACGGTGGTGTTGCGTCTTTTGGTTCTGTGGATTGTGAGGATTGAGGAAACTTTTGGGGATTCAGTATGCACGCCACTCTGAAAGGCTGGATGTCAGCCACGTCGACGAACCGCAGGATGGTTTACGCCCTGGTTTGCGCGGTCGCCTGGGTCTCGATCTTTGCGGTGGGTTTTGCAGCACAGGATCGCACCTTTAAGGCATTTACCCTTCAGCATGCGACTCCCGGACAAGTCGAGTCCGTGCTACGGTCCTTGGTCTCACCAGAGACCGAGATTATCCAAGACAACACGAGACGCCGGCTCCTCGTCTCGGGAAGTGAGGTCGATCTGCAAATCACTGCCAGCATCGTCGCTGCGCTGGACAAGCCTGAGGAGAGTCCTTCTCAACCTGCCGCAGCGAAGCCGGCTGCACCGATAATGAAAAGTTATCCGGTCTCTCGCGATCGCCTGCCGTCTCTTGTGACAAGCCTTCAGACACAATATGCGGGCCGAACAGACGTGCGTATCACCGCTGACGAGCGAACAGGGCAACTTCTCGTGCTAGGACCGCAAGACGTCCAGACGTCTATCGCCAGTCTTCTCGCTCAGCCACAGGCAATTAGGCAGGCGAATTCAGCGTCGCCTCCCCAAGGAGCTGTTTGGACCGCCGGTCAGAATTCAACACAACCGAGCCCAAGGTCCCAGCAATTCAACTCCCCATCGGCTCCGTCAGCGTCGTCCTCTCCCGTCCGACTCGCTTCCGCACAATCTGTCGAGAATGGAAACGCGGGGCAGTCAGGTGGAAGTTTGACCACAGAAGAGGTGCCTCTGTGGAATTTAAAGGCTACGCAGTTCGAAGCCGCTCTGCGATCGATGTTGGGCACAGCCATCGAATCGACAAACGTTTCACCGCAATCGCCCCGAGCAGAATATCGAATGGTTTTGCACACAGGGGAAACGCTCACGCTTGTTGTGGATCGTACCAATCACCGGGTTCGGGTAGCCGGTCCCATGTGGTCACTCGTCCCGGCTCGCCAATTGGTTCAGGCTCTCGACGCCCCATCGTCAAGGTCCGGGCAAACGGTGCGCCTCATCCCTCTCAGCAACCCTCCATCAAATAGCATTCATCTGGCCGCCCAGGCAATTCAGGCAGCCAATAACACACAGTCTGAGATTCAGAACCGTTTACCTCAAAACCTGCTTGTAACACAGGTCGAACCGGCACAACCACCCGAAGAAACAATGTCAACCCAACCGCCGATGCCCAACCAGCAACCGCCTGTTGTGCAACCTCAGCCAGGACCTGCGGATCAGCCGGGAGGGCAACAACCGCCTGCGCCAGAGGGCGCCCCGACTCAGGAAGCGGCTGCGGGAGAGGGTGGCGGACTTGTCGGACCGGTGCAAATTGAGTTTCTTGAGGGTCTCGACGTCCTCGTCGTCCGTGGTAACAGGCGGGACGTGGAGCGTGTGATGCAGATCATCCGTCAGATCGAAGAAATGAGTGTCGAGACCGAGCCTGAAATCCGCATTGCCATGCTCCGCCACGTCGATTGCGAGGATCTCCTGACAATCGTAACTCAGGTCTATCAAAGCGTTTACGCTGCTCGGCGGGGCAGCATCACAATGATTGCCCTGGTGAAACCCAACGCCATTTTGCTTGTTGGCCGTCAGGAGGCGGTAAATACCGCCTTGGAGCTGATTGCCAAACTCGACCGCCCCGTATCTCCGGAGACTGAATTCAAGGTCTTTCCATTGCGTCATGCATCGGCGACAACGGTCGAACAAAGGCTGACAACATTCTATGCCGACCGCGGTGGTCTCGGCACAAAGATCTTGATCACATCGGATTTCCGCTCGAATTCGATCATCGTCAAGGCTTCTCCCCGCGACTTGCTCGAAGTCGAACAATTCATTGCCAAGCTGGATACTCCAACCACCGAGGCAGTCAACGAAATCAAGGTCTTCACTTTGAAAAACTCACTGGCGAGCGAGTTGGCCCCGATTCTGCAACAAGCAATCTCGGCTCAAGCAGCGGGCGCCCTTCGCCAGACAGCCACGGGACAGGTCACGGTCCAGGCAACCCAAACCCAACAAGAGATCCGTTCTACTCGATTGCGGTTCCTTACTGTGGACACCGAAGGAAAGCAACTGCTCGAATCGGGAATTATGACGGATGTGCGGATCACAGCCGACACGCGGGCAAACGCCCTCGTTGTGGCAGCACCCGCCGACAGCATGCCGTTGATCGAGGCCCTCATCACGGAACTCGACCGGTTGCCTTCTGCCGAGGCCCAGATCAAGGTCTTTACAATCGTCAACAGTGACGCTCAGTCCCTGGCTGACATGCTCCAGACACTTTTCGGCCAGGTTGTAACCACAGGTGCCGGTGCCGCTGCTCAACCGGCCTATCGAACGGGTGCCCAGGAAGGCGAAAGCTCCTTGATTCCCCTCCGCTTTGCTGTTGATGTTCGGACCAACAGCATTATCGCCAGTGGATCAGCCGGTGACCTGGCGGTCGTTGAGGCCATCCTCCTCCGCCTCGATGAGTCCGAGGTCATCAAGCGTAAGACACAGGTCTTTCGGCTGAAGAATGCGCCAGCAAACGATGTGGCAACAGCGATTAACTCCTATTTGACGAATGAGCGTCAGGTGCGACAGCTCAACGTCAACGTCTTCAGTACATTCGAGTTTCTCAGTAAGGAAGTCGTTATTGTTCCGGAGACGGTCAGTAACAGTCTGATCGTGAGTGCGACGCCCGAGTATTACGACCAGATCGTTGAGATCATCACGCAGCTTGACGAACGTCCCCCGATGGTCCTGATCCAAGTCTTGATTGCCGAGGTCCAACTCAGCAATACCGACGAATTCGGAATTGAATTAGGCATCCAGGATCCGATCCTCTTTGACCGTAGCGTTGCCGGAGTCCCCGGTTTTCTCTTCAACAGCACTGGGCCCCTGGGCAACAACACGACAGCACCGTCCTCGGATGTTGTGGGTGCGCAGGCAATCTCCAATTTCGGCGTCGGGCGAGGGAATTCCACCCTCGGCTTTGGTGGAATGGTGTTATCCGCTTCCAGTGATGCCGTAAGTGTGCTGATTCGCGCGCTACGGCAGAAACGACGTTTGGATGTCCTCAGCCGCCCACAAGTGATGGCCCTCGACAATCAGGCCGCGTTCATTCAGGTGGGCCAACAGGTGCCAACTGTCACAGGGACATCCGTGACACAATACGCGCAAGTTAACAGTGTGAGTTACACGAACACGGGGTTGATCCTGCTGGTTCGGCCTCGGATCAGCCCAGACGGACAGGTCGTCATGGAGATCAGCGCAGAAAAGTCTGATGTCGGCCCGGAATCTGAGGGGATCCCGATTTCGATCTCGGCGGCTGGGCAGATCATCCGCTCGCCGCGGATCAATACGACCCGAGCGCAAACCACAATCAGTGCCGGAGACGGTCAAACCGTGATTCTCGGGGGTTTGATCACCAAGAGTCGATCGATGACGAACCGTCGCATTCCGGGTCTGAGTGACATCCCCATTCTTCGGCATTTGTTCCGCTACGATATTGATGATGGAAGCCGAACGGAGTTGCTGATATTCTTGACACCGCACGTCGTACGAACCGACGAGGACGTTGAACGCGCTCGCCAGATCGAGGCCGCCCGGATGCACTGGTGTCTGGCGGATGTGATCGCCCTTCATGAGGACCTTGCCCCTGTGACACAAGCACCCGCCCCCACTCCGGCCATGCCGACAGTTCCCCAGCAGCCAACGCTTTCGCCTGGTCAAGAAATGATACCAACACCCGCGCCGGTACCACCAGGCCTTAATGGTCAGTCATCCTACGTGCCGGGTGTCTCGCCATCAGATAGCAACGGTTACACCGTGCAGCAGCCGGTCTTTTTCGAGACACCCATCAATAGTCCCATCGAGAACAAGTCTCGCTCCGATTTGGGCATATCAGCCGTTTCCGATCAGTCAGGTCAAAGTGCCGCGGTCAGCCTCGACCGGAGCAGCCAACTGCCCTGGCCAACACCATCACCCGCGAAATCTGCAACACGGTGAGCAACCCGAGAAAGAACTCGACGAAGGCAAGGCTTCCGGCATGCCCATGAGGAGAATCGCCATGCGCCATCCGATAAACATTATTACCCCAGATCCATCCGAGTCTTTCAGGATGCATCGCCTTGGTCATCCCGCGATGATCAGTGTGTTTCTCATCGCGATCGTCGGCTGTGCCAAATTCGACCTGCGGAGGAATATCCCCTGGCAGGAAACATCGGACAAACCTGTCCGCTCCGTCGTCGCATTCTGGACGGAGGCAGTCATTGAGCGGACATCGGGGCCGCCATACCGGGGCTTCGGTGGTCGTTTGCTCTTTTATCCGGCTGACATGAGCCAACCCGTTAAGGTTCAGGGGACCGTTGTGGTCTATGCGTTCGACGAAGACCTGCCGCCCCCAGAAAACCTCAAGCCCGTCCGAAAGTTCGTTTTCACTAACGAGCAGCTTCAAGAGGTTTATTCGGAGTCCAAACTCGGGCCGTCGTATAATCTGCTGATCCCCTGGGAGGAATTCTCCCCGCAAGCACGGCGGGTCAGTCTGATCGTACGTTACATACCGGAGAGCGGCCCTTCTGTAATCAGCGAACAGGTCAAGGTCTTCCTCCCGGGGCTTGACGAATCCATGCTGGCTGCCACCCAGAAACCGGGGAATAATCAATCCCCGCGGTTGGGTCAAAATACCGTCCCACCTGCCGCAACAAATCCCCCCCAAAGCAGTAACACAGCACCGACCTTTGATTCCCCCGTTCGCGCTACCAATTATCAACAGGTGATTGAGCAACCCACAACGACAAACCCAGCAATGAATAATCCCTCAACACCGCCAGCCACTAGCAGCCCCAAGGAGAACAAGCGAAGAATGGAGACACTGACTCTTAACATATCCCCACGTGTAGGGCGAGCGGTTCCATCCCAGGGTTCAGATCGACCTGACTCTGTGGATCAGACAAAGCAGGAAAGCAGTCCTCAACCTTCCCAGGGGTTGCAGAGTCTCCAGCCATCGACGGAGCAATCACTACCACCCAAAACCGCCGACAATACGGCCTCGGTGAACCCTCAACCCTACGGACAGCCCATCACGGCTGCTTTCCAGACGAACGTTCCGCCCAGCCCAGGAGAACTGATTAAGGATTTGAGCCGGCAACCACCAACTCGTTTTGCACCTTATCGACCCCTGGTTCCAGAAGGAGGAGTCTCTCAAGCACCAATCGTGCATCCGCAGTCGGCACCGTCCCCTTGAGGACTGCCGTGCGACCTTCAAGATTGACCTGAACGTCTGCTGCCTGGGGTGCGTTTTGCAATCCAGAGATCCGCGATAACCGTGTCGCCAGTTCGGTTGTTATGGCTTCCGAGTTCACCCTGTTCCCTTCTGCCGGCGGGCTGAACCCGACGCGGACCGAAGCGCGGATCACATCTCGTTGCGTCCGCCCGCGCGACCCGTACAAAGAACTCGACCTTGATTGCGAATAACCCCGACTGCTGCGGCCAAGCAAGCTGCTGCCCAAAGTCGTGCGGCCGAGCAATCCTGTTGTGGTCCGCCCAGTAAGACCGCTCGAGAGACGGGAACCGCTCGACCCTAACATGGCGCTCAACGGATTGACAACATCGCCCGAATCCGCTCCAACGAACGAATTCGAGCCGAAAAACTGTTCTGCCTGATTGACCGACTGAAAATTCAAGAATTGTCCACTCGACATCGTTGACAATCCACTGGAACCTAATCTGCTGGAACCCAATGAGCCACTTCGGCTGCTGCCGGAAATCCGCGTGCTGCTTTGGCCGGAGAGACTCGAACCGAAACTTTGGGTCCCGAAAAGGCCGCTGGACGATGTCGTCTGGGCCTGGACCGCATCAGTAGCAGACCACAATAAGGCAAGCACTATGAGCGGCAGCAGCGGAACATATCGTTGACCGTTCATCATTGGAATTTCCTCCATGTGCCGACCATTCTTGGCCACATGAGAGAGCCAGCGGCATTCGGGTTTCGCCACTCCAAATTCGGCAAAGGTCAGCCCTTTGCTATCGTTATCGACACAATGACGCGCAGACTCCCAGCTCCCCTGCCACTATTATAAACCCTACCTGGCAAACAAAGTTTCCGCCAAAGCGAAATCGGCTTAACCACCCGCGTACTGTGAATCGATAGCGCATCAGCCCAATAGGTGGTATAAAATTACACGAACGTGGCATCCACTGTTCCAATTGCCCGTCCATAAAAATGGTACCTCTCAGTGAACCGATTCACTTTCCAAGGTAATTACGACCATTTGATGGACATCGAAGCCGGGGACTTCGAATTCCACCCGGCCGTTGTTCCATACCCAATTCACGACCGGCTTGTCCTGGGGTTGGAGCAGAACCGACGTCGGCCGTCTATCTAGGGCCACCGAAACACGGCAGGCAGGGGCAGGCGGAAGCTGGTCGATCCGCAGTGATACAAAAGCGTTACTTTTTGGATCCTGCGAACGAATCCCCTTGGCTACGTTGATCAAGTGCACAATGGTCTGGTCTCCTTTTTCGCGGAGCAAAATCTCCACGCTCTCCGGGGCATTGGCAATTAAGCGCCGCTCCCCGGGAGGCAGAACCTTTCCCAGGACCTGGGCCGCCGATGCGAGGTTACCGTCGCCTTGTGTTTGGAAGAGCGGCCGAGATAGGAAATAGACCTTTCCCCGGCCAACTTTCTTGACTTCCAACTCCGTCCCCACGGGATTCTCTGCCAGTCCCGATTGGACAACGCCTTTTCCCGTCAGCAAGACCTGGCCACCATTTTCAACGTAGCGGCGAAGAGCCTGCCGATTGGCGTCGGTAAGCAGGAGCGTGTCTTCCAGAATCAACAGTTTCCCGCGGATGTCGCCTGTCTCTAACCGCTTGTCGGAAATCATTTCCGGCGTTAAATGCATGCGGCGTAACGATTCGCAGGCTGCAAGCAGGGGCGGATTATTTCTGGGAAAGGCCACCGGACTGGATTCATTGAGCGAGTAGTGTGCCGCTGCTCCGTGAAATAGGGCCACATCGGGCAAGGCACGGCTCTCCTGGCACCACCGCTGCCGCACTCTGAGAAATGGTGTCACCACCTGGGCCATCATCTCGTAACGTTCCGGACGAAGGCCTGACTCCGGGGTGGGATTGTCCCAGGCGAAATACCGTCCACCATGGGAGATGATGATCGCCATCTCCTGCTGGAGCTGGTGGGCCGGCTTGTTGTGCTGACCTTGGCTGTCGGCATACCAGATCGTCGTCATCAGATCGAAGGGACGACCTTGCGAATCATACCAGATGGCATCCACCGCCAGCTCATCAACCTGGCAACCGTGATCGCCCGAAAAATAATCGATCCCCGCAGGCGGCTCCTCGGGCATGCGGAGTGAATACGCCCAATTGAAGCAGACCAAGCAGTCAGCCGCCCGGCGTTTGATGCGGGTAGCAGTTTGCTCGCAAAATTCCCGGTAAATCTGCCGCTGCATCTCTACGAATTCCTTCCAGCCCGGTTGTTGCGGAGACTTGGGTGGAGCAAGATGATATCCCTTTTCGAATCGCTCCCGGCATTTCGCGCAGTAGCAATTTCGCACGGTAAAGCAGGAACCATCGAACCAGAAGCCCGCCGGGTGGTAGCGGTCAATGATCTCGTCCACCATCGGCCACAAGTAGGCCTCGGCCACGCCGGAATGATAACAGAGCATGTTATCCCACGGCGTGCCGTCGGCGCGGACCCGATTCCACTCGGGATGGCGGCGCATGATTTCGCGATCTCGACCGATGTTAAAATACGCGGAAAATACGTAGCCGCGAGTTTTGGCGATGTCCGTCCAGACTTGCATCACATCACGCACCAGCAGAGGAGGGGTAAAACCGATTTTACTCGGATAGGTCGTCCAGCCTGGGTTACCCTTGGCATGAATCTGAATGACATCTGGCTTGACGAGGTCGATGAGTCGTGCCGTTTCATCGGGATCAGCATCACGCCCAACGGCCATCTGATTGGTCGTATGGTGATCAAGATGCAAGAGAAAGAAACTCCTCTGGTACCAGTTGGCGCGGTGACTGGCATCGTCGGCGCAAAGAGATGGCCCAATGTTGGCAACCTGGGCAAAGAGGATTATCCCCAAGACCGGGCCGATTCGGTGATTTAAGCCAAGACCCATCCTCAAAGTCCTTTCTTATCGTTCCGTTGTTCCTCGAGATAACCGCAGGCTGACAGCCAGTGTATTTTCTTTTATGCCTTCGGGCAACTGGCGGAACGAATCAGTAGCGTTTAGAATCGTGGTGGAGTTTCCGTTGGCAGAGCCGTGGTTCCGAACGATGTTGGCAAGTCAGATGCGTGACATCTCGTTATCCGGAGTGTATTCGATGTTTCACCGCTTGTGGTTATTCAGTTCGATGATGTTTTTTTGCGTTGGTCTTGTCCATGCGGAACCGCCCAAGCCGCTCGATCTTGGGACGCGGTTGGAACTTTTCGTGGACGATTATCTGGTCGAGGAAGCAGAGCACGTTACGTGGTCCCTCCAGCGTCCGACGCCGCAGGAAGTGGTCCTCGTGACCGACCAGCCATGGGAGGGCAACACATGTGCGTACTATACGATCTTTCAAGACGGTGATCTTTACCGCATGTATTATCGTGGATCTCATTATGACACAGCACAGAAGAAGTCCGCCCACCGTGAGGTGACCTGTTATGCCGAAAGCCGCGACGGAATCCACTGGGAGAAGCCTCATCTCCGCTTGTTCGAGTTTGAAGGTTCGAGGGAGAACAATATCGTCTGGGATGGACCAGGGACGCACAACTTCACGCCATTCAAAGATGCAAACCCGGCTTGCCCTCCGGAAGCGCGATACAAGGCGCTGGCCTCGCAATCCGGCTTGGGCAGCGGCCTGTTGGCATTTCGTTCATCCGACGGCATCCATTGGTCCCTCATGTCCGAGACGCCTGTGATCACAGCAGGGGCCTTCGATTCGCAGAATCTCGCCTTTTGGGACGCCGTTATCGGGCAATATCGTGCGTACTGGCGGATCTTCAAGGACGGCATCCGTGATATTCGCACGGCAACATCAAAAGACTTTCTTCACTGGGAACCTTGGCAGGACCTCGACTACGGCAATGCCCCACGTGAACACCTTTATACTAACGCGATTCTCTCTTACGAGCGCGCTCCACACATCCTGTTGGGGTTTCCCACGCGGTTTCTGCCGAACACGGAGCAGGTCGAGCCGACTTTCATGTGCAGTCGCGACGGAGTTCACTTTCGGCGGTACCTCGATGCCGTCATTCCGCGGGATGCACCCCAGGACCGCGACGGCAATCGGAGCAATTACATGACCTGGGGCATGGTGAAGCTGCCCGATCGTCCCCACGAGTATTCAATGTATGCCACCGAGGCGTACTACACTGGCCCCGCCAGCCGATTGCGGCGATTCACCTATCGGGTCGATGGCTTCGTTTCCTTATCTTCAAATGATGGGGTAGGGGAGATCCTCACAAAACCGATCGTCTTTTCAGGTCACATGCTTGTTCTCAATTTCGTGACCAAGCCGGAGGGGTGGCTGGCTGTGGAAATTCAGGATGTCACACGCAAGCCGATTCCGGGTTTCGCACTCGATGACTGCGAAAGGCTTCAAGGGGATTTTGTCGATCAAGCCGTCAGTTGGCGACAATCCAAGAACTTAGAGGCACTGGCGGGCGTCCCTGTTCGGCTTCGCATCGTGCTGAAGGATGCCGATCTGTTTTCCCTGCGGTTCGCGTCGCAGTGAGGCAGGATAGGTGGAAACGGCGGCCTGGGATATCTGGTGATCGAGGCCCAATGGAACCGAGCGACTCAGGCATTGGTCTAGATGACAGTAAAGGGAATCGACCAATCTCAGAACAAAATTGGGACAAATTCATGAAACTAAGAGCTACCAGTCATTGCCTGCAATCTTTCATGAGTTATTTGACCGTCGCCGTAGCAATTGTCCTCACAATGGGGTTATACGCGGAAGGGGAGACAGCCGCTCCCCCAGAGCCCGTCTTCCCGGTGCGTACGCTCTATGCCGTGGGGCATTTTGGAAACAGCTACGAAGTGATGGGTGACAACGAAATGCGTGAGCTACTTAGCGAAGCCAAAGCCTGGGGCTTTAACCGGTATGCCGATTGGTTTGATACGGAGGATTGCTCCGATCCTTTTGCTCAAACCAGGCTCTATCAACTGGCCCATGCCATGTGGGAACGCAAAAAAGCAAATTTTGCCACGGCCTACCGGCTTGGGTTTGCCTGCGACCTGGCCATTACCCCGAACCATGTTTATGTGGATCAGTGCCACAAGGAATGGGCAGCCGCCCAAGGAGGACGGATCTTCGGGCAGTTGATCTGTCCTTCCAACCCGCAGGCCCGTCAGGTGATTCTCAGAAACTACGAGAACCTCTTTGCCGATTTGGCCCGCAGTGGCGTTCGGCTCTCGGCCCTGGTGGCTGCTCCCTATGATTTTGGCGGTTGCGCGTGCGAGCAATGCAAGCCGTGGATCCTCACTTTTGCCCAGCTTAGCAAGGAAATCTATGAGATCGGCAAGAAATACCATCCGGACATGGAGATGCACATGATCGGCTGGTGGTGGGAGGCCGAAGAGCATCGGCTTTTCGCGGCCTGGGTGGATGAACAGTCTCCCGGTTGGGTCCGCCGGATGTATCTTCACATCCCTTACGGTGAGACGACCGTGGCCGACGTCCCATTGCCACGGGGTTGCGAACGGGCGGCTTTTGTGCACATTGGGTACGCTGATCAGGCATCTCCCCGCGATGTGTACGGGCATCTGGGACCGGTCATCGCTTCCACACGTCTGGAAAAGACGGTGCACGACCTTGCCGCCCGCGGGTGCAGGGGGGTGATGGCCTACTCGGAGGGAGTGTTCGACGATGTCAACAAGGCGATCCTGGTAGGGCTTAGTTCTGGACGATTTCGCACGACGGACGAGGTCCTTGCCGAATATGCCCGACGGTATTTCGAGGCGGATGAGAGTTCCGCCACGAAATGGGTGGAATGGCTCAAGCCCTGGGGACGTCCGTTCGAGGTCGATGCCGACGCCGCGGCAAAGACCCTGGATGCGGTCCTTCGCCCGACTGGTGAACCCCAGTGGCGATGGACCCAGTGGCGACTCAAGTGTGAGCTTTTCCGCTGGCACCACCAGATCGGGAGCAGTTCGGATTGGACAACGGAGCGGCTGGAAGCCGTGGATCGTTTTTGGGCAGTCCAGGAAGAGCTCCACCGACACGTTTGGGGACTTCCCCCACTGCGGCACATCTTTGCCCGTCGGTTTACACCGCTGCCCTGGTACGCCAGTTGGGCAAAATACCAGGCAGAACAAGTGGGGCAGATGGCAAAGGAACAATGAAGTATTACGGTGACATGGACGGAAAAACAATGGTAACATAGAACCATCAGAAAGTCGAAACCCGCAGATTGTTGAAGAAAACCAGAGAAAGGAACGACTCATGTCACGACATACGCGACGAGACTTCTTGCATTTGACGATGGATGCTACCGTTGGCTTTGGGGTTGGAGTTCTCAGTCCGAGCTTGTTATCGGCTGGGGTAATCGAAGCCCAATCAGAAAAGGGAATTTCGTGGTATGACGTCAAGCAATGGGGCGTCGAGGGTCGTGGCTGGAATGATACGGCCCGGTATTTCGATCGGCTACCGGCCAGGGCCGAGGGTGTGGTCAGGCCCGCCGTTTGGAATCTCAGCCGCCATTCAGCCGGGATGTGTGCCCGTTTCATTACCGATGCGACAACAATCCGGGTCCGCTATTCACTTCTTTCGGCGAGTTTAGCTATGCCCCATATGCCGGCGACCGGCGTGAGCGGCCTCGATCTTTATGCTCAAGATGAGAATGGTCGCTGGCGATGGGCTGCGGTCCTCGGGCCGACGCAGCAGCAGGTGGACGCCACGCTGGCAAGCGGTCTCCGTGAAGGTCGTCGTGCCTATCTGGTGTATCTTCCCCTCTACAACGGTGTCGAGGACCTGGCATTCGGCGTGCCCGAAGGAAGCACCTTCCAACCAATCCCTCCTCGTACAAAAGACTTAATCGTATATTACGGGACGTCCATTGCCCATGGTGCATGCGCAAGCCGTCCGGGGATGGCCTTCCCGGCCATTCTTGGGCGTCGATTCGATCGGCCTGTCGTTAACCTCGGTTTTTCCGGAAACGGGAAAATGGATATGGAATTGGCCGATCTTCTGGGAGAACTCGATGCCGCCGTCTATTGCATCGACTGTCTGCCTAATCTGGTTGCCGGAGAAGTCACAGAGCGGACAGGACCTTTTGTGCGTCGTCTGCGTGAACTTCGTCCGAAGACACCGATCGTGCTGATTGAAGATCGCACTTATACCAACTCATGGATTCACACGGAACGGCGTGCCCGCAACGATTCCAGCCGGCAGGCATTTCGCGCCGCTTACCAGCAGCTCCTCGACCAGGGAGTACCGCACCTGTATTATGTTGAGGGCGAACATCTCCTGGGCGACGATGACGAAGCGGCAACGGACGGCTCTCACCCTTCCGATCTTGGAATGATGCGAATGGCCGACGCCCTGGAAAAAGTCCTTCGTCCCCTGCTCAGTGATTGATCAGGGTTTGACGAATGGTGTCTCGTGTTCTGTTCCGAAACAGACCTGCCCCGCTTTCGATTACTCACCACCTGAAAAAGCGGTACGGATCGTCCCACTCTTGGGGTCTGTCCAAATAAAAGCCTTCGCTCCAGCGGCCCATCGTCGGAGGGGCACACGGCACGATCCGCACGTCGGCAAGCCAAAGGGTGCCGGTCCCATCAAACCAAATCTGAAAACGCGTGTTCTTGTCGGCAGTACCGCGTCCCCGTAACAGGAAGACGTATTCGCGCCATGTTGCTTCTGGCGTCACTCGCTGGTACTCAAGAAGCGACTGCCAGCGTGTCGTTTCCTGGACCGCCACAAGAAACTGGCGCGCAGCCAAATCGTCAGCCCGCGCCCAGAAAGCGACGCGATACCATTGACCTTCCCGAATGGGCACCCCATGCTGGGCCAGCATCCCACCTGTGCGGCGACGTTCGCCAGAATCTGGTACGCTCATTCGGACAGAATGTGTCAGGTTCCCCGGTCCCGAGCGTTCCCAAATACAGGACGCCTTGGGGTCTTCGCTCGAGAACGACCAATGGTCAGGCATCCCATCCGTGTCTGAGTCCCGGTTGAACTGGCCATTTTTAACGAGGGAATCCCCGACGGTCTGCACGACCGGTGATTCGAACCGCTCAAGTAGCGGCGTCTCTCCCCGAATTCCCAGATTTCCCAGAACACGATTGAGCATCACCGCTGTTCGGCGGAAGGTCTTACGCAGATTCTGCTGTTCGGTGTTCCAGTTGAAAAACCATGGGGATGAGCCCTCCTCAAATCCAGAATTCTTAAAGACGTTCTCGCGTGCTTGTCCCTCTGTCGAATCAAGGTTTCCTTCCACAAGTCGTAGATGATCGACGAGCAATCGACTTTCAGGTTGGCCAATATTCAGATACGCTTGCCAACCTTCCGGATAAGCCTGTTTGACAGTGAAGGATACCTGAAGTTGCGTCCACCGGTTTGCCGGTAGCAGAACATCGTCACCGCGAACGACGCGATCCCAGGGCGAACCAGCACGCTCCACCTCCAGGCGGACCAGACTATCATTGTCGAGGGGCTTAACGGCAGCGGCAAATGTGTACGTCTTTCCCTGTTGGCCTGCCGGAATCTTCTGTCCAAATTGTGCCCATGGCACGGTTGCCATTGTAATTTCAGCGCAGCTCTGTCCCTCAAAAGGATCATCCGAGACAACACGGAATTGTGGGGCATCGAGTGGCCGTCTGACAAAACGGTAGGGCGCAAGCTGGCAGAAGATCACATGCCCGTCGGTGGCTTGTCCCAGGACACCGCCCAATGATTCGCAGCCTCCCACGAGTAACGGGATTTGCCGGGGATCACGATTGTGGACGTCTGCCGGGCTGATTCCCGCAAACGGCGATGACCACGCCGGAGGCTCAAAAAAACTGTTCACGTATTCTGCTGTGATCGTCTTCACCTGAACGGGCAACAAAGCGTTGATTTCCTCGGCGGTCAATTCCAGCGCCAGCAAGTGTCCACCCGATTTCAACCATTGAGACAATCGGGTTTGCATGGGCTGCAATTGTTCAACGCCACCCTTGCCAACAATCAACACATCGGCAGGCTCAAGATCGCGGCTGATCTCCGTTTCAACTTTGATCCCTGCTTGCGTGAGGTATGATTTGCCGGCTGG
>Ga0068705_10000723_pt1 | contig 16609 bp, 16 predicted proteins | sample YNPMSTMetaG_FD_65631 | JGI IMG/M metagenome (GOLD analysis project Ga0068705, IMG submission 65631) | Anoxygenic and chlorotrophic microbial mat microbial communities from Yellowstone National Park, USA - YNP MS-T MetaG | ecosystem: Environmental > Aquatic > Thermal springs > Hot (42-90C) >... | reverse complement strand
AAGGATTAGATTCAAACGGCAAGGAAGTCATGGGCGTTGTCGAGCGGGTTTCGGCTGACGACAAAGGACTCTATGTGCACTTTGACAATACAACGGTCGCCATGAAAAACATTCGGGAGGTTATGTAAAGAGTGCACCTGGGGTAAACGAATATCTAAATGGATGATTTCTTGTAACTAAAATACAAACTAATAGTGGTGGCAGGTTAAGTCATCACTCGAGGATGAGGCTCGAACTACAAGAGTCGTGGTGGGAGGGATTTCAGGAGAAGAATAAGGAGTTGCAAAATGGGTCTGGCATCGGCACTCACGACGGCATTAACAGGGCTGACGGCGGCTGAAACGACTATTGATGTTGTTGGTAACAACTTGGCCAACTCCAATACGGTCGGGTTCAAGGCCTCGTCGGCCGCGTTTGCGACCCAGTTTTTGCAGACGCTAGCTCTCGGCGCCATGCCGACGGATAACACGGGCGGCACGAACCCCAGGCAGATCGGCTTGGGGACCATGGTGGCCGATATTACACCAAATTTCAACCAGGGAACGATCGAGGTCAGTTCAAACCCGACGGACATCGCCATTCAGGGGGATGGCTTTTTCATTGTGGAAGGCCAGCAGAATGAGCGACTATACACCCGCAACGGCATTTTCAAGCTCAATTCGGAAAACCAGCTTGTGACAATCACGGGCAACCGCGTCCTGGGGTATGGGGTTGACGATAATTTCCAAGTTCAACGAACGGAGCTTGCGCCGATCAGTATTCCGATTGGCTCTGAGGCTGTGGCCAAGGCGACAGAAAATGTTTACCTGGAGGGGACACTATCACCCACTGGGGACCTGGCCACGACCGCGTCACGGATTCAAACTCCCGTCCTGGGTGACGGTCGCTATAGCCGTCCAAAAACCCAGTTGACGCCGGGATATTCGCCGGAACCGAATGTCTCGAATATGCTTCTGAGTAGTCAATCGACGGGGACAGGCGGGCTCATTGCTGGCACAACGTATGAGTACAGGATCGTGTTTGCCCATGGGCAGTACATCCCAGGTCCACCCAGCGATCCACCGGCCATGAGCGAGGGGATGTATTCAAGTATCAAAACTCAAACTGTAGCACCTGGTAGTGACTCCTTGCTGCTGACCAATTTACCGACCGATCCGTCCGGAAAATACGATTATATTCGAATTTATCGCCGGGTGTCCGGGGAGACGCAGTTCAAATACGTGGACGAAGTTGCCATGGGAACGGCGAATTACCTGGATGAAAAGGCCGAGGCCGACCTCGGACCAGCCCTGGATACCACACTGATCAGCGGCAACTTCACATATTATGTCGCGTTTGAGAAAGATGGACGAATCAGTCGCCCAAGCCCGGTCAGTGATCCTATTAACATCCTCAACGGGCGCGTGGTATTGTCGAACCTTCCGACGGGTAATCCTGCGGAGTGGAATAACCGGTACATCTATCGTTATTCTCCGACAGACACGCAGTACCACCTGGTTACGGTGGTCCGTGGAGTCAGTGATGCTAATGTCGTCCTCACAGATTCTATGTCCGATGAGGAATTGTTGACGCAACCAGTCCTCGACATGGACGGTCCGAAGATTATCCCCTCGACCAAACTTGTGGATGTTTTGCGTCGAGATGGCACATCGTATGAACGCGTCTTCCAAGAAGGAATTCTCGACTTTTCTGGAATCAAAGGCGGGCGAACCCTGGCTACCAAATCGCTGGAAATTACTAGGACAACAACCGTTCAGGACCTCATTGACTTTATGGTCAACGCCATGGGGATTCAGTTGCCCACGGACGACCCATCAAATCCCATTCCGAAGTCACCTCCGCCTGATCCCCCGGAACAGCCGCAGACCAGCCCAGGGGGATTAGTCAGCGTCGATGGGCGGATCATCCTGACGGGCAACAACGGAAAAGATAACGACATCGACATTGGTATGTCGGGCATGCTCTTGCGGTTTTCCGATGGGGTCACAAGTACCATCAATCTCCCGTGGACAACAATCCAGAACGCCGTTGGAGAAAGTGCCGTTACAGATTTTTTGGTGTACGACTCACTGGGTATTCCCATCCGGGTACGATTGACCATGGTTCTTGAGGCGCGGGATAGCATCAAGACGGTCTATCGCTGGTTCGCGGACTCACCGGATAATGATCCGTTGACCGGTTCGGAGATATCCGTGGGCACCGGCTTGATCTATTTCGATGGCGAAGGTAATTTCATCTCGGCCACGAATGATAAGATTTCCATTGAGCGGCGTCACGTAGCGGCCCGGTCGCCCCTCGAGTTTTCACTGGACTTTTCGAAGATCTCCGGGCTAGCGGCGGCTCGGAGTACACTCATGGTCTCGCGCCAGGACGGGTCAGCACCGGGGGTCTTGACGAGCTTTATTGTGGGGGAAGATGGCCTGATTCGAGGTGTTTTCTCGAATGGTGTGACACGAGACCTCGGGCAGATCATCCTCGCGCGGTTTGCTAACCCGGCAGGTCTGGTGCAACGAGGCCAGAACCTCTTTGCCGAGGGCGTCAATTCGGGGCTTCCAGTGATCGGGAACCCCGGTGAACAGGGAATCGGAACGCTGGTTGCAGGGGCGGTTGAACTGTCGAATACCGATATCGGCGGAAGCCTGATCGACCTTATCCTGGCATCCAGCATGTACCGGGGAAATACCCGTGTGATCAGCACGGCGCAACAAATGTTGGACGAATTATTGTCCCTCCGCCGTTGATTCTGCTTCAGGCTGAGCTATGTTTTCCATGAGGATTCTTGGTTTCGATTGGCAGGAGTCATGACACTAACACCTTTCTTGGGATCAGTCACAAGAAAAACGACATCAATTTTTTGGCAAAGGCCCCATAGTGGGTGATGCTTAAATGATGCAGGGCGCATGATCCGACTGACGCGTTTTAGCGGCGAGCCGTTCATCCTTAACGCAGATTTGATCTGCTATGTGGAGGAACGTCCAGACACGTACATCACATTGACCACGGGGGAGCGCGTCGTTGTCCGTGAGTCAATGGAGGAGGTCTTGCGGCGGGCGGTGGCCTATCAGCAAGCCAAACACCTGCTCCCGAAATCGGCCCCTGTAAGAGAGATTACCGATGACGATCAATCGGAGACGAGCTGAGATATGGATATTGCTTCAGTCATCGGGATTATCGGTGGTTTTCTGTTGATTGTTGTCTCCATCGCGATTGCGTCGGGAGCTTCAGCGAAGGCATTTATCGATTATCCATCCCTGGTGATGGTTATTGGTGGCGCGATTGCGGCCCTCCTCACTTCCATGCCGCTCAAAGATGCCCTCAAGGTGGTCCGTGTCTTGAAAAAGGTGATTCTCAACAAAAGCCAAGATGTCACAGCAATCATTCAACTGATTGTCTCACTGGCTGAGACCGCCCGACGCGATGGTTTGCTTGCCCTGGAGAATCGCCTGCAAGAGATCTCGGATCCCTTCGTGGTGCTCGGTGTGCAGATGGCCGTCGATGGAACGCGACCCGAGGTCATGGAGGACGTACTGCGAACAGAGATGGAAGCCGTGGCGGCCCGTCATCAAACAGGCAAGTTGATCTTCGATCAGATCGGAAAGTTTGCTCCGGCCTTCGGGATGATCGGGACCCTTGTCGGGCTGATCATCATGCTGGGAAACATGAGTGACCCTAACGCCATCGGCCCAGGGATGGCTGTTGCCCTTCTCACGACTTTGTATGGCGCCATCGTGGCAAACGTGGTTGCCCTTCCCGTCGCCGAGAAATTGGGATACCTATCCCGACAGGAGCAAATTCGCATGGAGATTATTATCCGGGGGATCATGGCCATTCAGGCCGGGGAAAACCCGCGTGTCATCGAGCAAAAGCTCAAGACCTTTATCCCTCCAAAACAACGACAGGAAAAGGATGCAAAGAAAGCGGCATAGTCCTGTCTCCTAGTAAGAACGCAAGAAAATGTCCGGACTAAAACAAAAACCATCGGGAGGTGGCGGAGCGCCGGAGTGGGTCCTCACGTACGGCGACATGATGTCTCTTCTTTTAACGTTCTTCATCATGCTCGCAGCACTCAGCGAGATTAAAAAGCAGGATCAATTTGAGGTCTTGGCTGAGGCCCTTAGGAATCGCTTCGGGAGATATGTTTCGCTCGACGATATTGCCCTCTATTACAAACCAACGGTCGCAACGCCCTTGAAATCCGTCAGCCAGGGGCGCGAGAAGGTAAGCCGTACCCTCGAAGGGGCCAGCAAGACAAAGGGACCACAAGGTCGGGAACACCGTGTAACAACTATTCGCTCCGGTGATGAAGCGACGACGGGAGGCGTCATTTTTTTCCAAGAAGGATCTGACGTGCCAGAGGCGAGTTTTCAGGAAAAAATTGCCCATATCGCCAAGACTCTTTCGGGAAAGCCGCAAAAAATTGAAATTCGGGGGCACACGTCCCCTCGTCCGCTCGACCCCGAATCACCTTATCGCACTCATTGGGACCTCGCCTTTGCGGAATGCCTTAAGGTGATGGAGGAACTGATATCGGCTGGAATTGAGCCTGAGCGGATTCGTATCTCAATCGCCGCTGCAAACGAGCCGATCTACACCGAACCGGATCCAGAAAAGCGGCAGCAGAATGCCAGGGTCGAAATCTCCCTCCTTAACGAATTGACCCGTGACCTGAAGGGTTCTCCTAAGCCTTAACCCGGCTGAACGGTGTACGTCTGATTTGTCGGTAGCACGACGAGCAAAATGAAGGGGCGCGCTTCGCAACGGCCGCTCGGAGGGGCACGCCTGTCATGCCCGATGAAGCCGGATGGGTACCCCAAAGTGGCGCGGCGGACGCGACGAGCGCGTCCCTCCGAAAAGCGGACCTGACAAGCAGGTCCCTCCGAGGGGTGGCTTGAATGTTAAACAGGCCATGGACGGGAATCCTACTCACAAACCAGACTGAGACACCACCGCTCCGAAATATGTTCTATATTTTAAGTGAGGCAACGATGGCAGTCCCATTGTGAATGCAAGAACTCGTCAAAACTTCTGCTCAGAAAAGATGTCGAAAGGAACCATATGGCAGGCGCTTCCAACCGGAGCTCTTCAGAACCGCAAGCTGAAAAATCGGTCCAGCAGTCTAGTCAGCCTGTACCACCATCAGGGGGTGGCGTCCTCGGAAAGGGCGGGCGGTTGAAGCTCGCCGGATTTGTCCTTGGCCTAATCACCGTTGAAGCGATGGCCGCATATTTCATATTACCTGTTTCCAGCGATGCTAATACCCCCCAGATGGATGGGGAATCTGCCGCCGTTTCTCAGACGGCCGCGCCCGTCTCTGTTCCAGAAACCCAGATTGATCCGACCGAGGGGTTCGCGACCACTCCCGGTCCGAACGACGTTGAGGTGGACCTGGGCCAATTCAGTGTTACAGCCTATCAGCCGTCATCTCAAACGACGTTGCGGATTGACTTCCACTTATGGGGGACGGTAGATAAAACCGTAGAGCAGGAATTTCGGGCAGCTTGGGATAAGAGTATCAACCGTCTGCGGGATCAAATCATCGTCATTGTCCGCAGTGCGGAGCTTTCTGACCTCACGGACGCAGGTTTGGGGTTGATTAAAAGGAAGATTTTAGAGAAAGTTAATCACACGCTTGGAAAGCCGTATCTACGGACAGTCGTCTTCAGCGAGTATTCGTTCCTGGAACAATGACGGCCAAATCAATCGGGGGAATGGAGTCCCATGTCGGATCAACTTTCGCAGGCCGAAATCGAGAAGCTACTCAAATCTGCTGCGGGAGGGAAAGCGGATAATCCTGCTGAGCAGTCCGGCCCACAACCGATGGCGGCGCAGTCAGGCGTTCCGAATGTCGGCGGAGCGGCATCGGCGGGCGATGATCCCGGGGGTGCGCTCAACCAAGAAGAGATCGAAAAGCTGCTCCAGCAAGCCGGTCGAGGATCAGCCGCCCCTGCCAAACCGCACGAAGCCGCACCGGCGGGTGAAAAATCGGAGGGGCAGCCCCAGGCTGACATTCATCCTTCAGACCTGGAATACCTGTTCCGTCAAGCCGAACAGGCCCTGGCATCGCTGGATGCCGACGCCACTGCCTCGCTTCCCCCAGGGGTTTCGCCCTTTGAATTCACGGAGTTTACGGGCGCTCCCCCGTCCACTCAGGCAGCCACGCTCGATCTCCTGAAAGAGGTCGAACTCGATGTGCGAATCGAGTTGGGAAAAACGCGCATGTATCTGGAAGATGTCCTCAGGCTGCGAAAGGGAACGGTCGTGACCCTCGACAAGCTGGCCGGGGACCCGGTGGATATTTATGTCAATGGGCGGCTTGTTGCTCGCGGTGAGGTCTTGGTGCTCAACGATAATTTCTGCATTCGTGTAGCGGAACTTGTGGCAGGGAAAGAGCCACACCTGGAACGTGACGTTTAGCTCCTGAAACGTCGAGGAAATCGCTTGTGACAGCACGGACGCTGGTGCCCAAAAACGATCTGGCTCACGCCTCGTATCCAAGAGGTCGTCAGTGCCGTACCGCTGTGCACTCTACGGTACGAATACCACCCAACGAGGACGAAGGGCACACGACTTGTTATCCCATTCTGTCCCGCCGTGGTTTGAATACCTGGTTGATCGGCGCTTTTCTGGCATGCATCGTATCGTCGACGGCTCAGGGTGAGGATCGATCCTCTTGGGTCGTTCCGAGTTTTCCCGGAGTGCCTACAGCGAGTGAGCAAACGACTCGGTCTCAGGTCACAAACACGAATGGGCAGACGCCCTTTGCCAATGGGAATACGAGCCGGTTGCCGTCGTACGAGAATTCGCACTTACCTATGACGACAGAGACGCCACCATCTCCTTTTGGGGACACCTCACGGCACGCAGCATCGGAGAGCCAATCTTTGAACCAATCGGGGCCCTTCCCACCAGCCGTCCGGAACATAGATTCTGCGCCCGCCCCACAGCCCGTGGGAAGACCGCAATCCCCGACAGGCGCTATTCCTTTGCGACATGCAGGGGAAACAAACCCTCGTGGCGTCTCACCGACCGAATCAGCACCGTCATTTGGATCTCGAACAGCTCCTTGGATGACCACGTTAAGTGCCCTTGCCATCGTGCTGGGCACACTGTTTCTATTCTACTGGGGCGTGAAACGGCTCGGTCCCAGAACGGACCGAATCGTCCCCAACGAAGTCGTCGAAATGCTTGGTTATACGCCGCTCTCCGGGCGACAAAGGCTATGTTTGATTCGCGTCGGTCGAAAGCTCGTTCTCGTTGCCGCCAGTTCGGACGCAGTCGAACCCTTGACCGAAATTGACGATCCGGTGGAGGTGGACCGATTGGTCGGGTTGTGCGCATCGCAACGGAACGGGAGTGTGACCCAGGCGTTTCAACAGGTTTTTTCGCAGTATGTGAACGCTTCCAATACAAATGGATAACGATGTTGCAGAATAGCGCGGATGAAAAAAGGCAATGATCGTGAGGGAGGGTTACTCCAATAGTCGTGTGGGGATTATCCCAAGCCGCTCGGCGTGGGCGGGACGTCTCTTGGCTGCGTCGAGAACGATTCTCATGATCATTCTATTCTCGTTTATTTGTTTGCATTCGGGAAAGGTCCAAGCCCAGTATTCGCCTTCTTCAAACCGCCCGGTTTCATTGCAAACCCCCCAATCTCTTCCACTAAGTCCTGATCAATGGACCAGTCCAGAGGGATTGTCCAGTGCCTTGCAGATTCTTCTCCTCCTTACAGTCTTGAGTTTGGCGCCGGCCATCATCTTGATGACGACATCGTTCATTCGCGTCGTCGTTGTGTTGAGCCTTTTGCGACAAGCACTGGGAACGCAGAATCTTCCGCCCAGCCAGGTGATCACAGGCTTGGCGATTTTCATCACGCTTTTCGTTATGTCTCCCGTCTGGAAGCAGGTTTACGATCAAGCCATCGTGCCGTATCAAAACAAGGAGATCAGCCTTCAGGAAGCCTGGTCGCGCGGTCAGCAACCCATCCGACGGTTCATGAGCCTGCAAATCGAGCGATGCAATAACAGCGAAGATGTCTGGCTCTTCCTACGCTATGCCAATCTGGAAGAGGAGCCGGACACCTACGACGATGTCCCGCTTCAGGTCCTGATTCCCGCTTTCATGTTGAGCGAACTGAAAACGGCCTTTCTGATCGGGTTCCAGATCTACCTGCCGTTTTTGATCATCGATATGGTGGTCTCGACGATCATGGTTTCGATGGGAATGCTCATGATGCCACCCGTGCTTGTGTCGTTGCCGTTCAAAATCCTCCTCTTTGTGCTTCTTGACGGCTGGCACCTGGTCGTCGGCATGCTCATGGAAAGCTTTCAACCCTTTATGTAAGAGAATGTCATAACCGAGAAGATATGGAACCGCAAACAGCAATCGACCTCTTTCGCGACTGTGCCTGGATGGCCTTATTGGTCAGTGCTCCGATTCTGATCACGGGAATGGCCGTGGGACTTGTCATTGGGCTTTTGCAAGCAGTCACCCAGATTCAGGAACAAAGCCTGGCGTTTGTACCGAAAGTCGCTGTGATGGTCCTGGTCTTCCTGCTGACACTGCCGTGGATCTTGATGCAATTGACCGAGTACTCTGAGGAACTGATTCGCCACATTCCGGAAATGCTCTAAAGGTTATCAACTAGGTGGACGAACTGCACGATTGACTCGCAGCGCTCTTAACTGTGCCAGCCCTACCCATCCTTGAGAAACATCTGATCGCATTTATTCTCGTCTTCGTCCGATTGGGCGGGATGATGACGACGGCTCCCTTGTTTTCAAGAAAGGATATTCCGGCGCAGGTGAGGATCTTCCTGGCTGTGGCCCTGGCATTGTTGCTGACGCCGATGCAGCTCGGCAGTTCTGTGCCCAGCCCACAGGGACTCGTGGCCTTTGCAACCCTGGTTGGCGGGGAATTTCTCATCGGAATTGTCCTCGGCCTGGGGTTGATGATCTTGATTCAAGGAATGGGACTGGCAGGGGAATTGATTTCTCGTATCAGCGGGATAGGAATGAACGACGTTTACGATCCCACCAGTGAAACTGAGGTCACGGGAATGTCCCAGTTTGTGCTGGCCATCGGGATCGTCGCGTTTCTCTGTTTTTCCGGTCAGCGTGCTTTGATTGGCGGTCTGCTGGAGAGCTACCGAGAGTTGCCCATCGGTACCGTCTTCGATTCGCAGGAAGTGTTATCGCTTTTGTTGACGATGTTGCAAGCCAGCTTTGTTCTCGCGGTTCGTGTGGCGGCACCAGCCATGGCCGCCCTCCTGGTCGTAACACTTGTTCTGGGATTGGTCAGTCGTACCTTACCGCAACTTAACCTCCTGATCCTGGGATTTGGATTGAATGGGCTGGCAGCTTTCGGGATCGTTTTGCTGACCGTCGGAATAACGACAAGCGTTTTCGAACAGGAACTGATGGCCGCTCTGGATCGGCTTTTCCCCTGGGGCTTTGGGTTGTAATGATCTGCCATGCCGGACCAAGCAGGCGAACGGACAATTGAACCAACACAGCATCGCCGGCAGAAGGCCCGCGAAGAGGGGCATGTCGCTCACAGTGCCGATTTGGTTTCGGCCATCGTTCTTCTGCTGGGTACTTTGAGTCTCATCTTTTTTGGCCGCGAACTAGTCAATTTCTTCTTTCAGTTTACTAAACAGTATCTAAGTGAAGTTCTCGTTGCCGATGATTCCGAAACGGTTGTCGCTCTTATGGCCACCATCACGGGAAAGCTGGCCCTGATTCTCAGTCCGATTCTCGTGGCTGTCATGGTAGCCGCCATCGCAGGCCATTTCCTTCAGTTCGGTTTTCTCTTCTTGCCGCAAAAGCTCACCCCTGACATCACGCGTATTGATCCCCTCAAAGGGTTTCAAAGGATTTTTTCGCTGACGAACCTCGTCCGTTTGGCGTTCGGCATTTTTAAGTTACTCACTGTAGGGAGTGTCGCGGCGGCTTACCTGTTGACACAAGTGGATACGGTTCTCGGTCTCAGTGCACTTGTGCCTGTAGAAATTGCGAGTTATATTGCCGAGCTTCTCATCTGGACAACGATTCGCCTGGGTCTGGCTCTGCTCGTACTCGCCATTCTGGATTTTGGCTTCCAGTACTGGAAGCGGGAGCAAGATCTCAAGATGACGCCACAGGAATTCAAGGAGGAGATGCGCAACTTAGAGGGCGATCCGCAAATCGCAGCCCGTCGAAAGGTGGTCCAAAGACAGCTCATGCTCAATCGCGTGAATCAGGCCGTTCCCAAGGCCGATGTTGTGGTGACCAACCCTACAGAACTGGCGGTAGCACTCCAATACGATCCCGAAAAAATGGCCGCCCCGATCGTGGTCGCCAAAGGGGCCGGTTTGGTGGCCCAAAGAATCCGTCGCCTGGCAGAACAGCATGGTGTTCCGGTCATCGAAAAGAAACCGCTGGCCCAGGCACTGTATAGAACTGTGGAGGTCAATCAGCCGATTCCACAGGAGCTCTACGCCGCGGTGGCTGAAGTGCTCGCTTATGTTTATCACCTGAAAGGCAAAAAGCCACCTTTGCCAAAGGCAGCCTGATTCTCCTACCGAGGCGACTCCTCGTTACAGAGAATTCTGTCGATCCTTGCAGGGAAATGCGGGATCGGCAGCACATGGCGATTCGGTTGCCCCAACATGTTCGATGGGATAACCGTATTTGTCAAAGAAAAATCGCCACCGTCGGGAAATCTCCGCCCTTAAAGCCGGGGCAAGTTCAAAACGATTGCGCTTGTAATTCGCCCTTTCTGCGATGAATCGAGCCAGATGTGGGCGAAGGACCTCGAAATCGCCGAGATCAAGTTCCCGATAGATCCGTTCCATCTCGCCTTCAGGGTCGGCCACCAGCGCTTCGTAACTGACTTCGGCAAACTGCTGGGGGGGAATTAGGGGACGATCTCTTTCAAAGACCTCGTACATCTTGCAAAAGATGTCGAAGACCCGCTCTTCCAGGCCGCGATAGTGCGGGACCTGCAGCGCTTCGTCCCGCGACAAGCGTTTCCAAAGGTTAACCGTCGATGGAAACACCGCATAAGGATCACGATAGATATGAACAAACTTTGCCCGTGGAAACATCTCAAGAAGAACCCGAATTCGACACGTATGCGGAGGGGACTTGAGGACCATCCGCCGCGGATTGGCCAGAGTAACAGCCTGAAGAAACCACATGAACTTTTGCTTCCACCGCGCGATCTGTCCTTCGCTCAACCCTTCCATTGTCAAATACTGATCGTAGCGAGGTTTTTCGTTAGGAAAGATCAAACTCAAGTAGGGTGATGGGACACCCATGTTGCAGAGGGCGAATTCATCTTCCTGCGGCCTGCTCCAATCAAAGGGCATGTTATCAATGGGCCGCATCTTTGGCATCAAAAGCCCGAGCAATGGGGCGAGAAAAGGACGCGAGACATGAAAATGATTCGGGGCAAAACACGCGTAACTGTCGGGAAAGCCAAGCCGCGGATCGAGGATAAACATCTCGTGCAGGAGGGTCGTCCCTGAGCGCCAGTGACCGATGATGAAAATGGGATCGGCCGGTAACTGGGTCCGGCGAATTCTTCTGCCGAGGATCAACTGCTGGATGATCGCCAGAAACGAATTGAAAAGCCCAATGAACGTGATCAGGATCGCCATTCCCAGACGTCGCGGTGCGATCCGAAAACCGTGGTCAGCCATGACCTTGACCCAGCCGAAAAACGTGATCCCGTCCCAAAATCGGGGAATCCACGGCCGGTCTCGATAACCACCAACGTCCTTTGCTTGGACTCCATCTTTGACCATCACACGATCCGTTCGCGAAGGAGAATCCGCATGTCCTTGTTGGAGATCGATGCGTAATCTCAAAGTGCGGGAGTTTTTTTCGGTAAGGTTAGGCATATTGACGAAGACTTCCTTGGTTGCCCAGAACTGTTATCTTACACTAATCTCACCAGATTTCCTACCGAGAGCTTCCGCAGAGTTTGCCAAAGTCCTAAAGTTTATTCGGACACCTGTGTGGTGACTCATCACTTGGATTTTAGCGGAATCAAACCCCTGAGAAGAAAAAATATGCCTTTGTCCCCACAAGCTACGTGAAGATCAACGAGACGAAACGTCACGAGAATCGCAAACGAGCCCCTCATGGATAGCGTAGCGTTTCCGGGTGTCACTGAGGGGCGTCCTTTCCAGTACCGGACACATCCCCTAGAATCAGCATGTGGTCATTTGTAAGAGCTTGAGGTCCAGATCAGAAGGCCTGGAGTAGTGAGTCAATGAATGTCCTCGTTATTGGCGGCGGCGGGCGGGAACACGCCCTAGCTTGGAAACTTAAACAAAGTCCCCTAGTGAACCGGGTTTTCGTCGCGCCTGGCAATGCGGGAACTGCACAAGATGCGGAAAATGTGCCCATTGCGGAAACAGATTTTCCACGTTTGATACGATTTGCCAAGGAGAACAAAATTGATCTGACAGTCGTTGGTCCGGAGGCCCCGCTGGCTGCCGGAATTGTCAATGCTTTTCGTGAGGAAAAACTCAGGATTTTCGGCCCCAGCAAAGAGGCGGCTGAACTGGAGTCCAGTAAAGTCTTTTGCAAACAGCTCTTACGAAGTGCCAACGTCCCAACCGCTGACTTTCAAGTGTTCTCTGATGCAGAATCCGCCCGACGATTCCTCCTTGACCGGGAAGATGTTCCGGTGGTCGTGAAAGCGGACGGACTGGCAGCCGGAAAGGGTGTCATCGTTTGCGAGAATCGAGAGCAGGCACTGGCTGCTGTCGAGACGATTGCCGAGAAAAGGGCCTTCGGAGCCGCGGGCAACCGCCTCGTCATCGAAGAGAAACTCCATGGAGAAGAGGCCAGTGTCCTGGCCATCACCGACGGCAAGACGATTGTGACGCTTCAGCCGGCGCAGGATCACAAACCCGCTTACGACGGAGATACCGGTCCCAATACCGGCGGTATGGGGGCATACTCTCCGGCACCGATTGTCGATGACGAGACCCTACACTGGATTGAAGCCAATGTCCTTGTTCCCACAGTCCACGCGATGAAGAAGGCCCGGCGCCCTTTTCAAGGAGTACTCTACGCTGGACTGATGATAACACCTCTCGGACCGCGGGTGCTCGAATACAACGTTCGCTTCGGCGACCCAGAGTGTCAACCCCTGATGATGCGGCTGAAAACGGATCTGGTGACAATTCTGGATGCGGCGGTCAATGGCTGCCTTGATCAAATTGAACCGCTGGAGTGGGACCCTCGCCCCGCAGTTTGCGTGGTTTTGGCAAGCGAGGGCTATCCCGGTGAGTACAGGAAAGGCCTTCCCATCAGCGGCTTGGAAGAGGCGGCCAAAATCCCGGATGTAAAGGTCTTCCATGCCGGTACGGCGATCCGCGATGGTCGGGTAGTCACGTCAGGCGGACGGGTCTTGGGAGTTACGGCCTTGGGGGATAATATCGCCAGAGCCAAGTATCAGGCTTATTCGGCCGTGAAATGCATTAGCTGGCCCGGCAAATGGTGCCGAAAAGACATTGCCGACAAGGCCATCAACCGAATGAAACCCTCCGATGCTCAGCACAGTGGCTGAACAAGCATTGTCAATCGAAAAGTCGGACCCACAGAGGGCGGAGGGGCATGCCTGTCGTGCTCGTTCGGAGGGGCGTACTTGTCACGCCCGCCGAAGCGGGATGGATCATCAAGCGTCACGCAACGGACCCGACAAGCGGGTCCCTCCGCGCTGAAGTGTACACGCTGAACGGTTGTTTTATCTTCAACCAAAACATGGGATACCCGGGATGGTACCAACCGGCGTTGGCTTCGTCTTGATTACGCGTGGACACTCATTTTTTACGCTGCCGCGCCTTCTTAGGCGGGTTTAGGTCGTCTTCAAGTGAGTCGAGCGGAAGATTCAGTTCCTCGGGAGAAAGTCCCAATCGCTCGGCCCATTCCTCCACGCTTCCAGGGACCATGTTGACGTCGAGCGATTTGTTGTCAGCGTCGCGCATGTCATCTTGCTGCCCTTGCGGAGGGGGCTGCAAGTTGTTGCCCGAATCCTGATCCTTTGCAAGAATCGCCTCTGAGGACGCACTGGCGCTATCATTCGACATTTTTGACGGGACAGCAAATTCTTGCAGCCAGGACTCCAAGTCTTCTGGGGAAAGTTCAAGCTCCTCCTTGTCCGCAGTCACTTGGACTTGCTGCGTCGTTTGCATGCGATGGGCATGTCTGGCACACAGCTTCCGATACCAAACGTCGCTGTCAATGAATCTTGCTCGACGGCGGTGAGCAGCCCTCTGGATGCGATGATCGCTCGAGATCACTGTTAAACGCTTGGGCGAGGTGTGTTCCCGAATTATCTCTTCCAGAAGGGAATCGGCATCGGGATAGCGGGCTGCAAAGCGAACAATAAGACCGTGATATGTAAACTGTTCAGTGTTTGACCAGGGTGAGTAGCGGCCATCGAAAACGACAACGGTCCCTGTCAATTCCTCCGGCGTGAGATGCCCCACGAGGAAATCCAGCAAGGCGAGACGATTTCGCTCCAAAGACGTCCCGCCGTGGAAAATCTGATCCTGGGTATCAATCCCAGAAGCGTTGAGAAAGTTATAGCCGTCAATCAAGAACCGGATCATTTCCGCTGCGATCATCCTCGCGGAGGTAGGGCTTTCGTTTCTGACCACGAGATGGTTTTTAAAAAAACCGGCGGGTAACCGTCAGGTGATCAAGGTCCGATCCTGTACTTAATTGTACCCGAAACGATGACGTCTGTTGCCCGACCCTCGAGTTTCCATCCGGTAAACGGTGTGTTGCGAGCTTTGGAGAGGAACCGGCTCGGATCAACAACCCATTCCCAGTTTGGGTCGATGATGGTCACATCGGCGTCGGCACCAATGGCAAGCGTGCCTTTGTTCAGCCCCAAGATTTTGGCAGGATTGACTGTCATTTTTGCCACGGCCTCGGACCATGTCAGAATTCCTGGCTTGATGAGTTTTGTAATAACCAGGCTGAGAGTTGTTTCTAGTCCGATGATCCCAAAGGGCGCCCGATCTAATTCCTGCATCTTTTTTTCTTTGGCATGGGGTGCGTGATCGGAGGCGATGACATCGATTGTGCCGTCACGTAGCCCATTGATGCAGGCTTCCAGGTGGTCCCGGGATCGCAACGGAGGATTCATCTTGAAATTGGCATCAAAGGTTCTCAAACATTCGTCCGTGAGCATGAAGTGGTGTGGGGTAACTTCGGCGGTCACCCGAACACCACGATTTTTCGCGCGACGAATTGCCTCAACGCTGTCCAGTGTCGAGACATGCATCACATGGAGCCGTCCGCCGGTCGCCTCGGCAAGAGCGATATCCCGGGCAACCATCACCGATTCTGCCGCCGCCGGGATCCCAGGAAGTCCCAGAATGAGGGAAACCAGGCCCTCGTGCATGACCCCATTTCGTGCCAGCTCTGGGATTTCACAGTGATTGCAGACGGGCTTATCAAACATCAGGCAGTATTCGAAGGCCCGTCGCATGAGTTCCGGATCACGAACAGCCGCCCCGTCATCCGTAAATGCGACGGCGCCGGCGGCTACCAACTGGCCGATCTCAGCCAATTCCTCCCCTTTGCGATCCTTGCTGACACAGGCCATGACGAACACGTGACAATTGTCGGCCCGTGCCGCCTTTTGTCGCACGAATTCGACTGTCGCTGATGTATCGATCGGTGGATCTGTATTCGGACAGCAGGCGATCGAGGTGAAACCGCCAGCCAGGGCCGCCGCTGTTCCTGAGGCAATCGTCTCGTCTTCCTCATCGCCTGGTTCACGCAGATGGACGTGCATATCGATAAGTCCGGGAGTCACGATCTTCCCCCGGGCATCGATGACGACCTCGTCGCCGCGCGAAGGCGGATCATATTCGACGATTTGGCCGCCCTGGATCAGTATGTCCATCTCACGATCCAAACCCTGGCTCGGATCGACAACCCGACCACCACGAATCAACAGTCTCTCCATGGACGTTTACCCGGCAATTTCTACAAGCTTTTGGTTCGGAGACGCATCTCGCATTCGCTTAAACCCTCATGACGACGCCTGTCGTCCTGTAAGAAGCCATAAAACAGCCATGCGCACCGCCACGCCGTTGGTCACCTGGTCCAGAATGGCCGAATGTTGTCCGTCGGCAACGTCTGCCGTGACTTCCACCCCGCGATTAATTGGCCCCGGTGCGATGATCAGAATCCCCGGTTTTGCCCGGGACAATCGCGTCGCATTCATGGCATACAAACTGGCGTATTCTCGCACCGAGGGGAATGGCCGCCGCGTTTGCCGCTCAAATTGAATCCGCAATAAATTGAGGACATCAACCCGGGGAAGGATATCGTCCAGGCTATAACAATACTCCACACCGAGTTCCTGCCACAGGGGCGAAACCAGTGTGGAGGGCCCACAGACGATCACGTGTGCCCCCAACTTTGTCAGTCCCCAGATGTTCGAGCGGGCGGTTCGGCTGTGGGCAATATCGCCGACAAGGGCCACAGTTAGCCCCTCGATACGTCCCAAACGTCGCCGGATAGTCATGATGTCGAGAAGCCCTTGGGTGGGATGCTCGTGGGCACCGTCGCCCGCATTGATCACTGAGCAGTGC
>Ga0068705_10000718_pt1 | contig 16661 bp, 18 predicted proteins | sample YNPMSTMetaG_FD_65631 | JGI IMG/M metagenome (GOLD analysis project Ga0068705, IMG submission 65631) | Anoxygenic and chlorotrophic microbial mat microbial communities from Yellowstone National Park, USA - YNP MS-T MetaG | ecosystem: Environmental > Aquatic > Thermal springs > Hot (42-90C) >... | reverse complement strand
TACAGAATATAGATCAGTTTAACGAGATAAAAGAAAGTATTAAAGAAAAAGCATCTAAGAGGGCAAAGTTTAAATACAAACCTAAAAAAATATAGTATCAAAGGCTCATTCAGAGCCTTTTTTGTTAATTAACATTATAAAAAATATATTTATTCAGTCTCTATTTATTAAATTTTTATAAAAGTAGTTATTTTTATGGAGTTTTTATGGAAAAGAAGACTTATTTAAAGTTTATTCTAAAACTTCTATTTTTTGTATTATTCTTGCTAATACTTGCATTCAATGTTACAAACCTATCAAAAATAAGTCTTATATTTTATACTATTGAGAATATGTCTATGACTGTTACTATAATTGTATTTTTTACAATAGGTGCTTTATTTTCTTTTTTCTCCTTTTATAGAATAGATCATATCAACAGAAAGATTAAGAGTATAAAAGACAAAAATAAGAAAGATGAAAAAAACAAAACATAATATTTTGTATGTTTAATCTTAACTATAAGGACATAAGATTATCTGTTGATAATATAAACTCGTATTTACCTGCCCTTGTAAATAAAATAAGGAAGGGATACAAGAACGAGATAATATTTGAACTTTACAAAAAAGAAGAGAAGAAAAACCTTATTATATCTCTTAATCCTTCGCTTGTTTCTCTCCATATTTCATATCACTCTATAATATTTAGGTCTGATGCTGACAAGCTTATTCTTAAATTAAGAAAGATTTTTGAGAGGAAAATTCTTGAAAGAGTTAGTCAACAAGAAAATGAAAGGCTTGTTAGATTAGACTTTTATAATACAAGTTTTTATATAAGGCTTATAGTATTTCCAAAAACACCAGCAATTGGGATATATGACAACGATAATATTGTATTTAAAAAAGGGTGTTTAGATTATACACTAAAAGATGATGGTATAAAGAACATCAGGGAAAACTTTAATGACCCAGTAGAGTTAAGTAGTAAATACTATGAATTGTTGAAAGACTATATACTTAAAGATTATAAAGAAAATAGAATAAAGAAGATAAACACTGCTTTAAATAATTTAAGGTCAACAATTAAAAAAATAAAGGGTAGTCTTGAAGAAAGGGTAGATTTTAAAAACTGGGCTGATATACTTGCAACTTTTTATCAAAATGATGAGAGGAAGGGCTTAAAACAGATAGAGACATATGACTTTTATGGTAAAGAAGTTATAATAAAACTGAATCCTTCACTTTCGGTTAAAGAACATATAAACTTTTATTATGAAAAAGCAAAGAAAAATAAAAAAGCAACAGAACTTAATAAGAACAGGATTTTGTATCTTGAAAATAAGATTAAGTCTTTGGAAGAGACTAAAAACCTTATAGAATCAGTAGGAATTAAGGAAGTATTAAAAGAGATGACTAATAAAAATAAGAATGATATAAAGAGTATTGCTAAGATAAATAAAAGGTTTTTAGTGTATAAGGATGAGAATGATAATGTGTATGTTGTTGGAAGAAACGATGAAGAAAACTCTCACCTTTTTAAGATAGGAAAACCTAATACATATTGGTTTCATGCAAGAGATTATCCAGGTTCTCATGTTTTATTAATGAGTAGAGATAAAAAAATCGAAAATAATATAGTACTTAATGGAGCTAAACTTGCATTATTTTACAGTAAGGCTAAAAAGTTTGGCGAGGGTTATGTAATGTATACTTTATGTAAATACTTAAAAAGGAGTAAGGGATTGAAAAAGGGTGAGGTAAATGTATTAAGATATAAATCAATTTATATTAAACTTGATGATTTTATAGAAAATAAATTAACAAAGATTTAAATGGGACTTAGAGAAAAAGCAAAAAAATATAGAAATAGGACAGATATTATTATGAGTGATAATAAAGAACATGGAAAAGATAGTATAAGACAACAGGCAATACAACTATTTTTAAAGTCTGACAATTATATAAGAGAAGATGAATATAACATATACTCTTTAAATGATGAATTGACTATTTCAAGTAAGAATAAGAGTATACAGATAGTAATAGTAGTGGTTTTATTTCTTTTTATAGTCTTGCTCTCAACAAAGATAATTTCAGAATATATTGATAAAAAGAGTAGAGACATTGTTGTAAATATTGCTGAGTTTAGCGACCTTAATATACAAGAAATACTTGAGGCTGCAAAAAAAAGTAAGGAAGAGCTTGATAAAGTTAAGGGTGAACTTAATTACTTGAAAGATAATATGGATAAAGAGATTGATAAGATAAAAAAAGAGTTTGAGGAGAAACAAAAAAAAATTGCTGTTTCAAGAGGTATAAGCAAGGAAGAGAGAGAGAAACTACTTGAAAAAATAAGGGAAGAGCAGGAAAGAGCATTAAAAAATGCAACTTCGAAATATAGCAAAGAGATTGAGGAAAGAGAAAAATACCTTAAGAATGTAGAAAATAAGATAAAAGAAACAGAGATTAAACTTGAGCAAGAAAGAAAGAGGACAGAAGCGAAGTTAAAAGAAGTTGAGTTTGAATCGGCAAAGAGACTTGATGCAACAAGAAGCTTATATGAAATAAAGATTAAAGAACAAAAAGAAGAGTTTAATAAACAAAAGGAAAATTATGAAAAGGAGATAAGGAAGTTTAAGGCTGATATTGAAGAGCAAAAAAAAGAGTTTGAAAAAATAACTAACCAGATAAAGACATATCAAAATAATTTGGATATACTTAAGTCTAACTATTCAAAACTTTTAGAAGAAAATAATAATTTAAAAAAAGAGTTTGAAAAATTAAATAAAAAAGTTAATATATATACTATGTATCTTAATAATTTTATTAAACAGATTGAGATACTTATGATAACTGAAAATGTAAATGGGTATGTTTTTATGACAAATGGTAATTTTTGTTACGTTGTTCTAAATAGGTTATATGAAATAAAGGATGGTCTTGAAGCGTCTATATTCAATAAAAAGGGAAAATTGGCTGCAAAAATAAGGTTTAAAAATGTTGAAAAGTATAATGAGTTAAAAATATTTGAGGCTGAAATAGTTAAAAAATACTTAGAGATATACCCAACCTATTTGATTATAATTGAAGGTTTATAGATATGAATCTGAAGTTTAAATTTTTTTTAAAAATTTTAATATTTTCCCTGATAATACCTATATTAATTTCTGGTTACAATATTGTAGAGACTAAAAATAACTTTTATAAAATAGAGACTGGCGGTAGGGTAGTAAGTTTAGTAAATTACTCAAGTTATGACTTGGATAAGAGTATAAAGTATTTAAACAGGCTTTTAGAATTAATAAAAATAGATGTAAAAGATATAAATGCTGTTATTTTAAATGATAGAATACAACTGGTAATAAAGATTGATAATGATTTTAAATATAAAGACTACAATATTGGCAATAAATTACCTAATGGCATAAGCATATATCTTGATAAGGATGAAGACAAGATATTCTATAACTTTTTTGGCATTGATGAAGAAAAAAAGCTTGTTAAAATTGAGGGTGAGTTTAAAGACTTTGATTCACTTTTTGAGAGAGTAAAGTTTATTCTATATGATAGATTAAAAAAAATAGAGTTCAAAAAAGAAATAATTGAAGAAGAAGAAAAAAAGGAGTATTCAAACTTTTTTAATCCCAAGTTATTATATCTTTATATAGGCTCTGGAACACTTTTTTCTGTTAATTGGCATTTCTTGGGTTATGGCTTTGGAAAAACATTTTTGGAGTTTGGAACAGAGGTTGGATTCATACATGGAGTAAGAAAAGAAGAGACTGATCCTAATGTATACAATGAATATGACTCTTTTGCATTTACTTTTGGTGGAAAATTAAACTACACAATATTTCCATATAAGTCTATTGCAACATATCTTACTACAAGATTGTTTTATGGTATAGGTGTCATGCATTATAATAGTAGGCCATCAATATTTTTGGGTGTTGGCCAAAAGTTTTTTGACTTTATGTTCTTAGAGTTTGGTGTCTGTTTATCAGGCGAGAATAAAGGGACTAAGAATCTTGTTTTTGGATTTGGTTTATTCTTCTATCTTGACAGAAAATATTAAAAAAAAACTTGATTTTTATTAATTTTTGGTTATATTATTATAATATAATATGAGGTCTATTTATGAAAAACATAGTAGTTGCAGGTTTGATATTCTTATTCTCATGCTCTTATTTACAAGGACCTTCTGGTGAAGATATAATAGCAAGGAATCAAAAACAGCCATACAATTTACGAATAGATGGGACTGAGCCAAACGATGATGGTAGTTATTACATAAACTATAGTTTATTTTTGTTAAAATGGCAGATTGATGACTCTTTTGGTTTATTATATACAGAGATTGATCTAAATGGAGATGGAATAGCAGATCAAACTCTCCCTAATACAATTAACTCCAAACTAGTAAATATAAGTGAACCCAGCGAAGGGCTTTATAACATAGGGGTAAGATCTGTTTTTAAAGACTATACATCAAACTGGACAAATTATATAAGGGTTGTAATAGATAAAAAACCACCTCTTAATCCATCGCCCATTAATTGTATTTCTTCCTATAGTGGTAACCTTTCAATATCATGGTCCCAGACATTAGATGACTCTTCTATTTCTGTCTACTCAGGACTTGCATTTGATTCATTATTTATTGCTAATATTTCTGCTTCTTCAGGTGCCCTTATTATTGTAGGTCTTGATCCATATACAGGAAAACCATATAGAGATTATGACTATATAAGTGTAATTGACCCTTTTGTTGGTCTCAAAATTTTCAATGGCCTTTCAATATCTTATGATCCTTTTACTAAAACATACACAATAAATGGTACTGTAATTCCTGGTAATTATGATATAAAACTTAAAATACATGATAGGGCAGGAAATCAAACAAATGAAGTTACCTGTAATGTTACTGTTAATTGATGATAAATAATAATTAAACAGCGTTATTTATTTAATTATCAAAAAAACTTATCATCTAAATTAATGTGTGTTTCTATTTATTTAGCATGAATAAATACGCAAAAAAATATTCTTTACCTTAAAAAATATCCAAATAATACTTTTTAATTTTGAATAAAATAGAAAATATAGAAATTAAAGAAGTAAATAAAATAAAAGCCTGCAATAAGAATTGCAGGCTATAGGTAAAAATTATTTCTTTTTATGTCTATTTTTTCTTGATTTTTTCTTTCTTTTATGTTTATTCATTTTTGATTTTCTTTTTTTCTTTAAAGACCCCAAAAAAACCTCCTAGAATATTTTTTATAAGATTTATTTCATAGTAAAATAAATACACATAAAATATATACAAAGAAAAATATTTTTTCAAGTTTTAATTTAAAATTCTTGACTTTTTAAAAAAAAAATTATTTAATTTTAAGAGAAAAAAGATTAAAACAGGGTATAAAGATGAGCCACAATAAAATGGAGTCATACTTTTTAAAGCTAGAGTCATATATAAACTCTTTGGAAGATAAAAAAGGGTCATTGATAGCAGTGCTTCACAAGGCCCAGGAAATTTTTGGTTATCTTCCAGAAGAAGTGCAGTCTTTTGTTGCTAAAAAGTTAGGTATACCAAGGTCTAAAGTCTATGGTGTTGTTACTTTTTACTCTTTCTTTACTATGACACCTAAAGGTAAACATCCTATATCTGTATGTCTTGGTACTGCTTGTTATGTAAGAGGGGCTGCAAAAATACTTGAAGAGTTTAAGAGAAAGCTTGAAATAGACATTGGTGAAACAACAAGAGATGGCTTATTTTCATTAGATGGATTAAGGTGTGTTGGTGCATGTAGTTTAGCACCTGTTGTTATGGTAGGTGATAAGGTTTACGGAAAAGTAAGTGTAGAAATGGTAGAGAAAATAATATCTGAATATAAGTCAATGGAGGTAATATGAGAATAAAGTCAATAGAAGATCTTTTAGAAATTAAAAAAAATATATTAAATAAGAGAAAAAATGAAGAAAATATGATTATAATCAAAGTCTCTCTTGCAACCTGTGGTATAGCAGCAGGAGGAAAACACATAAAAGAATACATAATAAAAAAGATGAATGATGAAGGTATTAAAAATTACATAATAAAGGATGTTGGTTGTATGGGTTATTGCTACCTGGAACCTACAATAGAGGTTATGTTACCAGGGTATCAACCAGTAGTTTTTGGAAGACTTGATAAAGAAAAGATTGATGAAATATTTGAAAAGTATATTAATAGACATGAAATTGTTGATGGGATTGTTCCAATAAATTATAATACAATATAAAAGAAAGGAATTAAAGATGAGTTATCAAAGATATTGTTTAATATGCAGATCTTCTAAATGTAATAAATTTTCAAACTCAATAGGAGAGAACTTTAAAGAGATATTAAAAGAGAAAGAATTAAAAGAGAGTGTAAAAGTGGTTTTTACAGAGTGTTTTGGCCTCTGTAATAAGGGTCCTATTGTTAAAATAATGCCTGATAATACTGTTTATACTGGTGTAATGCCAATGGATGTAAGAGAGATAGTGGAAAAACACTTGATAAAAGGCGAAAAGATTGAAAGGTTAATTCATCAAGAAAATAAACCAAAACAGATAAAAATAGTCCTTAGAAACTGTGGTTTTATAGACCCAGAAAACATTGAAGAATATATTGAAAAAGATGGTTATATGGCTTTAGCAAAAGTCTTAAAAATGTCAAGAACAGATTTAATAAATGAGATAAAACTATCTGGTTTAAGAGGGAGAGGAGGCGGTGGTTTCCCAACTGGCTTAAAGTGGGAATATGCATATAATGCTAAAGGAGATGAAAAATATGTTGTCTGTAATGCTGATGAGGGAGACCCAGGGGCTTTTATGGACAGGTCAGTATTGGAGGGAGACCCACACTCTGTAATTGAAGGGATGGCAATATGTGGTTATGCAATAGGTGCTAAAAAAGGTCTTGTTTATATAAGGGCTGAGTATCCTCTTGCAGTAAAGAGACTTGCAAAGGCTATAAATGATGCAAGAGAATATGGCTTTTTAGGTAATAATATACTTGGTACTGATTTTAGCTTTGACATAGAAATAAAATATGGTGCAGGTGCTTTTGTGTGTGGAGAAGAGACTGCATTGATAAAATCGATGGAAGGTGAGAGGGGTGAGCCAACATCAAAACCACCATTCCCAGCAGAAGCAGGTTACTGGGGAAAACCTACGAATGTAAACAATGTTGAGACACTTGCAAATATACCTGTCATAATAAACAAGGGTGCAAATTGGTTTAACAAAATAGGTACTGAAAAGTCAAAAGGCACCAAGGTTTTTGCATTAGCAGGTAAGATAAATAATGTTGGACTTATTGAGGTACCTATGGGTATAACACTAAGGGAAATTATATTTGATATAGGCGGTGGTATAAAGGATGGAAAAAAGTTTAAGGCTGTGCAGACTGGTGGTCCTTCTGGAGGTTGTCTTACAGAGAAAGACCTAGACACACCGATTGATTATGATACATTACTAACTAAAGGTTCAATGATGGGTTCAGGTGGAATGATAGTTATGGATGAAGATGACTGTATGGTTGCTGTTGCCAAGTTCTATCTAGAGTTTACTGTTGATGAGTCATGTGGTAAGTGTACTCCATGTAGAGTTGGGAACAAGAGACTATATGAAATGCTTGAAAAAGTTACATCAGGTAAAGCATCTATGGAAGACTTGGAAAAGATAAAACTACTTTCAAATGTAATAAAGGATACTGCTTTATGTGGTTTAGGACAGACTGCTCCAAACCCCGTCTTGTCAACAATAACAAACTTTTGGGATGAGTATCTTGCTCACGTAAGAAATAAAAAATGCCCATCAGGTCAATGTAAAGAACTTATAACTTATACAATAAATAAGGATAAATGTGTGGGATGTACTGCATGTCTTAGAGTATGTCCTGTGTATGCAATCTCTGGAAAGGTAAGAGAACCACACGTTATAGATCAAGAAAAGTGTATAAAGTGTGGTGCTTGTTATACAACTTGTAAATTCAATGCAATTGAAAAAAAGTAGGAGTTTTTTATGGAAAAGTGTAAATTAGTTATAGATGGAAAAGAAATAGAAGTTGAAAAAGGAACTACAATACTTGAGGCTGCAAAGAGACTAAATATAAAAATACCTACACTCTGCCATTTAGACTTGCATGATATAAAAATGGTAAACAAGGCTGCATCCTGTCGTGTATGTGTTGTAGAGATTGAAGGTAGAAAAAATCTTGCTCCATCATGTGCAACCCCAGTTTCTGATGGCATGGTTGTTAAGACAAACTCAATTAGAGCTTTAAATGCAAGGAAGGTAGTGTTAGAACTACTATTGTCAGATCACCCAAAGGAGTGTTTAACATGTGCAAAGTCGGGTGAGTGTGAACTTCAAAACCTTGCTGAAGAGTTTGCAATAAGGAAAATAGACTTTGAAGGAGAAATGTCAGAATATAGAAAAGACTATTCTCCATCAATAATAAGAGATATGGACAAATGCGTAATGTGTAGAAGATGTGAGACAATGTGTAATGAAGTACAAACTGTTGGTGTTTTATCAGCTATTAATAGGGGATTTGATTCTGTTGTTGCAACTTTTTTTGAAAAAAACCTTGAAGATACTACGTGTACATATTGTGGTCAGTGTGTTGCTGTATGTCCAACTGGTGCATTAACAGAGGTTGATTATTCATGGGATGTTATAACAGCAATATCGAATCCAGAAAAGATAGTTATTGTACAAACAGCACCAGCTATCAGGGCAGCATTAGGAGAAGAGTTTGGGCTTGAACCAGGTACACCTGTAACTGGTAAAATGGTTGCAGCATTAAGAAAACTTGGTTTTGATTATATTTTTGACACTGACTTTGCAGCTGACCTAACAATAGTAGAAGAAGCATCTGAGTTTTTGGATAGACTTAATCGGTATCTTAATGGTGATAAGTCTGTTAGACTACCAATTCTGACATCTTGTTGTCCTGCATGGGTTAAGTTCTTTGAACACCACTTCCCAGAACTGATAGACATACCTTCAACAGCAAAGTCTCCACAGCAGATGTTTGGTGCAATTGCCAAGTCATATTTTGCAGAAATTTTAAATGTTCCAAGAGAAAAAATAGTAGTTGTGTCTGTAATGCCTTGTCTAGCGAAAAAATACGAGGCTAAGAGAGAAGAGTTTAAGGTAAATGGAAATCCAGATGTTGATATATCAATAACAACAAGAGAGTTGGCAAGGTTAATAAAACAGGCTAATATTGACTTTTTGGCATTACCTGATGAAGACTTTGATAGGCCACTTGGAGAATCAACTGGTGCAGGAGTAATATTCGGTGTTACTGGTGGTGTAATAGAGGCAGCAGTAAGAACAGCATACGAGTTTTATACAGGAAAAGAGTTAAGAGATGTTGAGTTTAGACAGTTAAGGAGCGATGAGGGGATAAGGACAGCTTTTGTAAACTTTGGTGGTTTTGAACTAAATATAGGTATAGCATATGATCTAGGAAATGCAAGAAAACTACTTGAAGAGATAAAAACTGGTAAGTCAACATATCATGCAATTGAGATAATGGCTTGCCCTGGTGGTTGTATAGGCGGTGGTGGGCAACCCTATCACCATGGTAATCTTGACATAATAAGAGCAAGAGCAAGGGCTATATATCATGAAGACAGGCATAAAGAAATAAGAAAGTCACACAAAAATCCATACATAATTGAGTTATATGAAAAATACTTAGGTAAACCATTAGGTGAAAAGTCACATAAACTATTACATACCCATTATTTTAAGAAGGTTTTATACTAATTTAAAAAATTTTAGCTAAAATTTTAATTTTTTGTTAATATTTATAATTCATAATATAAAAATGAAGGAGGGATTATGGAAAGAAAAGACTTAGTTAGTTACATTACTTGGGGAATATTGCTTGTTATTGCAGGAATAATAATACTTTTTGTAAAAGCTATAACAGGTTTTTTCCTATTTTATTGGCTTATTGGTGCAATACTGATTCTTGTTGGTTTAGGTTATATAAAGAAAAAAACATTTCTGGGTTTTGTATTGATATTATTAGGTATTTTCAGTATACTTGGCAAACTGACAAACAGCCTGGCTAAGTTATTGTCTTTTGTTGGCTGGATAGCATTAATAGTCGGTATATTATTAATACTTTTTGGAATGATGCAAGTAAAAAAAAGAATGTAATTGCTCAATTTTCTAAAAATAGTTTTACTTATTTTTATTATACTCTTTAGTTTCTGTAATAGAGAAGTTTTATGGATACTAGGACTTGTAATATTTTTTATTACAAAACTTTCTTGACTTTATTTTACATAATCGAAATAAAATAAGACATAGAGTAATTTATGTTCAAAATCTATTTATACAAGTTTAGGGGTAGAGAAAATACAATTTTTTTAAAATGAAGTTTTTCTTGCAAATTTTTTAAAAATTTTTGTAAGATATTTTTCTTATAAACTAATATTTTCAAGTTTTCAAGACTTCAATGATTAAATACTAAATGAAATATAAGGATTGAATTAATTTAATTGTTAGTGTTGCATTTTCTGACTTTATTCTTGGACTATTCTCTCAAGAGCCATACCTCTTGAACCTTTAACAAGCACAGTGTCATTAGGTTTCAAGTATTTATTTAAGAATGTTTTTAATTCTTCAATATTGTCAAAGAAGTACTTTTCTTTATTGCATTCATTATATGTATTTTTTATTTCATTTCCAAATAAAATAAATACATCAATGTTTAATTCATTTAGCATTATCCCTATGTCTTTATGAAGTTTTTCTGATAACTTACCTAACTCTAACATATCGCCTAATAAACCTATTTTTCTGCCATATGATTTTAAATTACTAAAAGACTTAAGAGATTCTTTGACAGATAGTGGATTTGCATTATAACAGTCAAGGATGTATTTAACACCCGATATTTCTAGAGTCTGACCCCTTAATTTTGGTAAACTTACTTCATTAATACCTTGTATGATTTCATCTTCAGAGATGCCAAAAAGATTAGCAATGTATACACTCAGGGCAAGGTTATAAAGGTTATACTCACCCCAAAACTTGAAATTAAAGTATTTTTTATCAATTTTTATATCATATGTATTATTTTTATTTTCAATAATATCAGAAAATATTTTAAGTCCTACAAAATCATAATTTTTAAATATTTCTTTAAAACATATCTTATCAGTTGTCACACCTTTTGCCCCAAAACAAGTAATACTTGCTTTTTCCTTTGCAATCTCCTCTAAGTTTCCAAAAAACTCTATATGAGCCTCTCCAACACTTGTCACAACACCTATGTCAGGTTTAAATATTTCTGCAAGTTTTTTTATGTCTCCTGGCTTCCCTGTCCCCATTTCAATTACTGCAACTTCTTCATCTTTTATATTCAAAATTGAGTAAGGCACTCCTATTTGATTATTTAAATTTCCTTGATTTGCAAATACTTTATACTTTTTACTCAGGATTGAACTTATAAACTCTTTTGTGGTTGTTTTACCACTTGAACCGGTTACAGCAATTTTTTTTAGTTTTTTATAAAACAAAAACTCTCTTGCTATCTCTTGATAGGCTTTTAGAGTATCATCAACACCTATTATTGGTATTGGTAAGTTTTTATAGTCTTTTACTCTATTCTTATCGATTATTGCACAGACAGCACCCTTTTTATATGCATCCTCTACAAAGTTATTACCATCAAAGTTGTTTCCCTTTAAACCTAAGAAAATTGATCCAGGTTCAATTAACCTTGTATCAGTTGATATTTTTGAACTTAATACAGATACTCCATACTTGGAAAAAATAATGTCAGATATAATAGACATCTTTATACCTTTGAAAAATATATGCGGAGAGAGAGGGATTTGAACCCCCGGTCCCCCTTAAGGGACAACGGTTTTCAAGACCGCCGCCATAAACCGGACTCGGCCATCTCTCCTTAGTTTTGATGAATAAAATTTAATTAAAAAATTTTATATTTAAAAAATTTTTTTTTAAAATTTTAGTCTATTGCTCAAACTTAAAACTTTTTTTGTTGTTAAGTCTCTTTTTCAAGATAAGTGTAAAGTCTTAAAATTTGTTATAGAATTTAAAATTTTAGTCTTGACTTTAAAGAATAATTTTGTTTTATTAATATTAATAAGTTAATTTTTAATCTTGTTTATTTAAGTTAAAAAGGTATAAAGGTGTTTTTTTATGGAAATAAAGAACGAAAAAATAAATAATGCTATTGTAGTTTACTTAAATGGGAGGCTAGATATAAATGAGTCTAGTCTATTAGAGTCTTTTATTAATGACTTAGTAGAAAAGGGAGAAAAAAAAATAATATTTGACCTTACTAATTTATCATATTTATCAAGTAGTGGACTTAGGGTATTTATATCAACTTTTAAAAAGTTAAAAGAAAAAGATGGTATAATGAAGATTGCAGGAATACAACCGACTGTATATAAAATATTAAAAATGGTTGAGTTTGACAATATTTTTGACATAAAAAATACAACAGATGAAGCATTAAAGTCTATATAAATAAAAATAATAAATAAGAGGAGGCTGGATGTCTTCTATAAAAACGGAGAAAAAAAATGATGTATTAGTCATTTATCTTGATGGAAGATTGGATGTTCATAAGTCATTGGAGGTTGAGCAGGCAATAAATGAGTTGATAGACTCAGGTGAAAAAAAACTTTTGTTTAATCTAAAAAACTTATCATATTTATCAAGTAGTGGACTTAGAGTCTTTATATCAACTCTAAAGAGACTTAAAGAAATAAATGGTACAATGAAAATTGCTGAAATACAACCTAATGTAGCAAAGATATTTAAAATAGTTGAGTTTGATGACATATTTGATATACATGAAACTACAGATGAAGCATTAAACTCTTTATAATTTTTTCAAATAATTATGAACTTTCTGCTTTTTTATATTGAAGGAAATACAAAGGTTCTCAGTTTTTTAGAATATTTGGAAGAGGAAATAGAGTTATTAGGTTTTAATTCTAAAAGAATTCCAATATCAATTAGTGGTGTTACCGATATTGATATTGAAAAAGGGTCTATTGCAATATCGATAGGTGGTGATGGGACTGTTTTATATGTTGGGAGACTATTGGTAAAGACAGATATACCAATATTTCCTGTAAATTATGGCAATTTAGGTTTTATAACTGAAATAAAAAAAAATGAAATAATTCATATTCTTAAGTCTTATCTTGAAAATAAGATAGAAATTCAAAAAAGAATTGTATTATCTGCGACTATATTTAAAAGAGATTCAAGTACTAAGGAGAATGCATTAAATGATGTTGTAGTCACAAGAAGTAACATGTGTAAAATAATAGATATAGACCTCTATGTAAACCAAGAATATGTATGTAGATATAGGTCAGATGGTTTAATAGTTGCAACACCAACAGGGTCAACCGCATATTCTCTATCAGCAGGTGGTCCAATACTTGAGCCAGATCTTGATAATATAATTATTACACCCATTTGTCCGCACTCACTTAGAGTAAGACCCCTTGTTATTGATGGAAATAAAGAAATACAGATAAGACTTGCATCAAATAATCCACAAATGATCACTATGGATGGTCAAATAACATATGAAATAACTAACAAAGATATAATAACTATAAAAAAGGCAGGTTATATTAATATTGTTAAACCTGAAAATAGAAGCTTTTTTAATGTATTAAAAGAAAAATTAAACTGGTTAGAGTAATGCTTAAGAGACTTAAGATAAAAAATATTGCTATAATTGAGGATGTTGAGATAGAGTTTGGTCCTGGTCTTAACATTATTACAGGTGAAACTGGGGCAGGTAAGTCAATTATACTTAACTCTATTAGTTTTCTTTTAGGTGAACAGATAAGGTCTGAAGTTATAAGAACTGGAGAAAATACGGCAAGGATTGAAGTTATATTTGAGATAGACTTTAGAAAAAATAGAATAAAAAGTCTTTTAGATGAGTTTGGAATAGATACTAGTGAAAATCTATTGATAATAGAGAGAGAAGTTGACAGAAATAAGGGTTCGAAGGCATTTATAAACAATAAAAGAGTCTTAGTTCAAACTTTGAAAGAGGTATCAAAAAATATAATAGACTTTCATGGGCAACATCAGAATCAGAGCCTATTAGATAATAACAATCATGTTGAGATATTAGATTCTTATGGGAATATAACTGAAATAAATGAATATCAGAGCCTTTTTAAAACTGCTATCAACCTTAAAAAAGAATATAATATACTGCTTGAATCAGAGAAAGAACAAGAAAAGTTTTATGACTTTGCTAAATATGCAATAGAGGAGATTGAAAAAGCTAATCTTAATCCTGGGGAAGAAGATGAATTAAAAGAAAAATTAGATATGTTGCTCAATATTCAAACAATACATGATAAGTTTGAAGAATCACTAAATCTTTTACAGGGAGAAGATTCTGCAATAAGTAAGCTTAAAAGAGTTGACCTATTGTTTGAACAGATTAAAGAAAAAGAGAGAGGAATAAAAAAGGTATTACCATTCCTAAAAGATGCTATAATAAAGTTAGAGCCTGTTGTAGATTATTTGAAGTCTTTTAACTTTGATTTTGATCCTTCTGAAATAAAGAGAATAACTGATAGACTAGAACTTATTGAGACATTAAAGAGAAAATATGGTTCATCAATAGAGGAAATATTAAAACATAAAGATGAACTTGAGAAAAAAATATCAAATATTCAAGCTTCAAAAGACAGAATGCTTGAATTGGAAGAACTTATTGAGAAAAATATTCAAAATTTAAGGCAATTAGGACTAAAAATACATCAAAAGAGAAAAGAGGTTGCAAAAATATTTGAAGAAAATGTTAATAAGGAATTATCATTCTTGAATATGGAAAACTCTAGAATAAAAGTAGATTTTAATTTTATAGAGGATGAAGATGGTAAAGTAGAAATAGATGGGAAAAAAGTAAGGTTAACTAAAAATGGCCCTGCGACACCTGTTTTTGTAATATCAACAAATAAGGGTGAAGACTTTAAGAACTTAAGCAAGATAGCAAGTGGAGGAGAAATATCAAGAATAATGCTTGCCCTTAAGTCTGTATTGAGAAAGGCTGACCCTATACCAGTAATGGTTTTTGATGAAATAGATTCTGGAGTAGGTGGAAATACTGCTTTTTCAATAGGAGAAAAATTAAAAGAACTTTCTCATGAAAAACAGATAATTTGTATTACTCATTTGGCACAGATAGCATCAAAGTCTGATAAACACTTTAAGGTTGAAAAGATAGAAACAGAAAATAGAACAAAGACTGTAATAAAAGAATTAACAGAAGAGCAAAAAGTAGAAGAAATAAGTAGGCTTTTAAGTGGAGATAAATTAAAACATGTTTCAATAGAGCATGCAAGAGAGTTCTTGAAAGAAGCTAAGAAAAGCAGATTATAAAAATTTGTCAAATTATTAATTTTTAGTTAAATTATTGTATAATCAAATAAAAAAAGTTTGGAGGTATAAAATGGATTCAAGAGAGTTTTTTAAAAAGCTAGGTATTTTTATGGGTGGTGTTGCAGTTGGTGGCATATTAGGAATACTTTTTGCACCTGCATCAGGCAAAGAAACAAGAGAAAAAATAAAAGAGACGATAGGTGAAATAGAAGACAAGGCAAAAGAAAAGGTAGAAAAAATAAAAGAATTGGCTCAAAATGCAATAGAAAAGGGTAAAGAAGCTTTTAGGCATAAGTCAAGAGAGAGCTAATACATGAGTTTATTTGAGATATTTACTTCAATAAACCTGTTTTTCAACATCTTTTTTCTTATAGTTTTGATAGTCTTATTAGTAAAAGTAATAAAAATATTAAAAGTTTTAAGTTCTATATTAGAAAAAGTTGAGTCAATTGTAGATGATGCAAAAGAAATTGAAAAAAGTATTAAGGATAATATTATTGAACTAATATTAGACGTAAAAGATATAATATTTAGAGTTAAAGGGATAAAAGAAGGAATAAAAGTAGGAATATATACTTTTATTTCTAATCTGTTTAGAAGAAAAAATTAAAAATAGAGGAGGAAAATATGATGAACAACTGGAAAGAAATCTTAGAAAAAAGTAGGGATAACTATATTTCTGTTGTTCAGACAATATCTAAGATGCAAAAAGAGATTGAAAAGATATTGTTTACTATGGCAGATAGTAACCTGGCTTCTAATGAAAAGGTTTCTGAGTTTTTTGAGGAGTGGATAAAAACACAGTTGAATATAAGAGATGCTATAAACGAAGGTTTGAATAAAACTGTTGAAAAAATGTTTAACAACATATCTGATTTTTTCCCATTGAAGAAGGAACTTGAAGATATTTATAAGAATATACAAGAAAGTCTGGAAAAATATTTTGAAGTATTTAAAGGAATGGAAAACTTTATAAGGAAAAAATAGTTTTTTAAGGCTTTGCGAAGTTTTTTAAAATTTTAAAATAAAATTTTTGTCTATATATAATCCACTACTTATTTTATGTGGGTTATATATCTTTTAAACTTATAAAAATTCCCAAATTTTTAATGATTAACTGATTAGGTTATATTTTATTTTTGCTAAGTACTTGTAAAAAATAAAAGAAATAAGTTTCTGTTAAACTCTTTTAGTAGTTTTATAAAACTTTTGGTGGTTGGT
>Ga0068705_10000715_pt1 | contig 16748 bp, 13 predicted proteins | sample YNPMSTMetaG_FD_65631 | JGI IMG/M metagenome (GOLD analysis project Ga0068705, IMG submission 65631) | Anoxygenic and chlorotrophic microbial mat microbial communities from Yellowstone National Park, USA - YNP MS-T MetaG | ecosystem: Environmental > Aquatic > Thermal springs > Hot (42-90C) >... | reverse complement strand
CCCCGAGGACCCGGACAAACGAAGATTTCATTGTGTCGTTGTCAACGATTAGGTGAATGGCCACAGCGTTCCCAATTGCCGCTGCTTGATGGAGGACCGCGTTTTTAAACCAGACGCCAGGATGAAATAACTCCGGCTGATGACCGGTCATGTAAACGGTTGGTAGCGCTCCGTCAGAGTGCCCGATGATCGCGGCGGATTCGTCGTATCGTTGTGTCCACTCGACAGCGGCCTGGAGGAGTTCTTTTCGTGCCTGAAAAGCCAATTGGGAGCGCGGCACTCCCCCAATCTCTGCGGGACAACCGGCCAACTGTGACGCATGACTCTGTGCCAGCGCAACCAAATCGGCGAACGGCGGAACGACGAGAAAGTCTCCATTTCCCGACGGCGCTCGCAGCTTTTGCACGTGTGGCACATCCATGAACAAACCTGTGGTTCTTGCCATGATGACCTGTTATTGTACCTAAATGTGGTAACAATTCTATGATGAACTCGTTAGGTGGAGAAAAACACCATTGTGTGCGCGGCTCAATCATCAAAACTGCCACACATTGGTAAGTAAACCGGCACGCTGCAAGCTCCGCTCGAGAACCGTACGGTAAACACCTAGCCGGATATCAGCGTTGTCGAGTGCCCCACCGAAGGCCCTTTTTTCTTCAAAATAGATCAGGGGCACCGGCAACTCAACAATCTTCAGTTTCTTGATCGCTGCTTGGACCCAAAACTCAATTGGCATGGCGTATCCGTCTTCGGTGAGGTCCAGCAGCTTGAGGGAAGCCACTCGATAAGCCTTGAAGCCGCAGAAGGCATCGGTCAACGTGAGGCCAAGAACACGGTTCAACTCCTCAGTGATGATTCGATTAATTCTTTGCCGATCCGGAGGGGGCGCAGAATCGCCGGGGAAATGACGCAGATACCGGCTTCCGGAAACGATATCGACGTCATCCCCACATGCTGCTAAAAAATCGGGAATCCTATGCGGCTCGTGCTGGCCATCACAGTCGATGGTGACCAAAATTTCATACCCCTCGGAAATGGCGTATGAGAAGGCCGTTCTCAACGCGGCCCCGTAACCGCGGTTATGGGGATGGCGAATGACCTTGACCCGTGAAATCTCGCTCAAGACTTGCTCCGTTCCATCCGTGGAACCATCGTCCACGACCAGAATGTCCGAGACGTACCGTTTGACCTCGCGCAGCACGGCTGCGACATGATCGGCTTCGTTATATACAGGCAACGCTGTCAGGACATTCATGTTTTTGTGTCCAAAAAACCATCCGGGATCGGAGATGTTTTTCTTGCGGATCTGTTATTCCTCTATGATACTCCACCGATTCCGCATGATTTGTCCATTCTTCCACGAAGATCGCTATAGAATTGTAGGTATACACGACAAGGGCGAGAAATGCCCAGAGTCATTTTGAGGGTTTTCCTCCAACAGTCATGAGTTGATGGTTAGGTGGCTCATTTCATGAAAGTTGCCATTTTCAGCACGAAACCTTACGACAGAGAATTCCTGGAATCTGCGAATCAATCGTTTGGCCATGAGCTTGTCTTTTTCGAACCGAGGCTGACCAGCCAGACAGCATCGCTGGCAAACGGTTTTCCCGCTGTGTGTGTTTTTGTGAACGATGAGCTTGATGCGCGCGTCCTGCTTCATTTGCACCGATCTGGAACGCAACTTATTGCCCTGCGGTGCGCCGGATATAACAACGTAGATTTACAGGTGGCTGAGCAACTAGGTTTTGTTGTGACCCGTGTCCCAGCATATTCGCCGCAGGCCGTGGCCGAGCACACACTTGCCCTGATCCTTGCGCTCGCTCGAAGGTTGCACAAAAGCTATAACCGTGTGCGAGAAGGGAACTTCGCTCTCGATGGACTTCTCGGGATGGATCTATCGGGCAAGACGGCCGGGATCATCGGCACGGGCAAGATCGGTCGTTTGGTTGCCAAACGCTTGATGGCATTCGAGTGTCACGTGGTGGCTTTCGATACCCAGCCCGATGAGGAGTTAGCCAGCTTTGACGTCGAGTACGTCGGATACGAGGAACTCTTCCGCAGAAGTGACATCATAACGCTTCATTGTCCCCTTGTCCCGGCGACGCATCACCTTATCAATGAGGATACGCTTGCGCTTATGAAAAGGGGCGTGATGCTGATCAATACCAGTCGCGGAGCGCTGGTCGATAGCCAGGCTGTCATTCGTGCACTGAAGTCGGGCAAAATCGGCGCCCTTGGACTCGACGTCTATGAAGAAGAAGCCGATCTGTTTTTCGAGGATCTCTCCAACCAAGTGATTCAGGATGATGTTTTTATGCGAATGCTCACCTTTCCGAACGTTATCATCACGGGACATCAGGCCTTTTTCACACAAAACGCTATGGAAGCGATTGCCAGGAAAACCCTGGAGAACGTAACAGCCTTCGAACGCCAGGAGGAACCGCCCGGCCTCCTCCGGTATCGAGAGGCCCTGGCATCTTAACCCGTTTTTCCGAAACGGCCTAATCCTGCGGTATTCCCCGCAAGACGTCGGTGGGGGCGTAATCGTCGGTGAGGATAGGACCTGTGCGAACGTAGTCCCCACCTGGTGTGCCCATCTTGGCGATTTCCGGCAGGTAAAACTGGAACTTCTTTTCCTCCTGCAATTGCTCGGCCACCTCAAGCAGCTGTTCTTTCGTCTGAGAGTTTGGCTTGACGGAGCTTACGACGATCACATTCCCATACCGTCCGTAAGACCATTCGCCTTCAAACACACGCGCTAATGTGCGTCGTTGATAATGGTAAGAAGCAAATCCCGGCTGAAGGTTACTGACAACGATGCCATTCTCAGTCAATAAAGACCTGGTAAGTTCCATAAACTCCTGGGTCGTCAAATGATAGGGGATATACCCTCCCCGATAGGCATCGAGAAAAATGATATCATACCTCCGTTTTTCCCGGGCGAATTGTTTCATTTGAACGCGGGCATCCCGCAAATAGACCTTCACCCGAGGCGTCTCCTGAAAGCCAAAAAATGTCTTCGCTGCGTCGGCCACGACCGGGTCCAGCTCGATTGCATCAATTGTGGCCTCGGGAAAATAATGATGGATTGCCCTCGGTAACGTCCCACCTCCCAAGCCAACAAAAAGAATTGATCTCGGCTGAGGACAGTGCAGAAAAGCAGCCATCATAAGCCGGTAATAATGCAGTGGAAAATCCAGAGGGTCATGAATGTTGATCGCCGATTCTTCAAAATCCAGACCGGAACGCCGGAACTGAAGTCTCCGGATGCCGTTCTCTTCGATGACTCTGACATAATGATAGAGTGATTCTTTTTCCAATAAGACCTTGGTGTCAGCGGCCAGGCTTCGTTCCTGCAACCAGCAAACCCCTCCCACTCCCACCAAACACGCGAGAAGGATCACGATCATCAGGTGTCGCGGCTGTCGGGCGACCGCCGTACTGGTTCGAAAATCAGTCCGGCCTTCATTTCCGGCAGAGGATCTCAAAGATTCTAGCTGATTTATTGTTTCGTGCGTCATCTTCATTGTGGTACCTTCGCCTTGATGCTTCTGAGATTGTCTCGGTAAGATCCCGACCCAAGTCGTTGAAATTGTTTCGTCCCCAAAAAGAGCTTCACATTTCATCCGCACGGTCCCTTGCGACCGAGCAAATGATCACCAGAACCACGGCAATTCCCACCAGTACCCCAGCTCCCAGTAAGAGAGAATCGCGAATCCCGGTTGAGAGAATCAGGTAAAATGCCGTGTGTAAACAGCCGAGAAAACTACCGATCGTCGAAAGGGCATAAAGGCTACCCGCGCTAGCACCTGCTCGTGACACACTGGTTGTCAAAAGTCGGATGCAATAGGGGGACACCATTCCCAACAACGTGCTGGGAACCAGGAAAAGCGTTGACGCGGCGGCGAGGGCACCGTAGCGCTCATTCCACCCAAGATCGGCAAACCAACCGCTGATGCGAGCATACCAGAAGGCAATCGGGGTGACCGAAAGCCCCGCCAGGAAAATCACAATCCCCAACACATAGGGCGAAGGCCAGCGTGCCGATGCCCAACCCCCGAGATAGTAGCCGATACTCAGCGAGAGCAAAAATACGCTGATCACACTGCCCCAAACGAAAACACCACTTCCAAAATCGGGGGACAAGATCCGTCCACCGAGGATTTCCAAACCCATCATGACCCATCCGCAAACGAATGCGACGGAGTACAGCGTGAGCCTCTTAACTAGCGACATGTCCATTAACCTGATGGAGTCAAGTGATTACCGGACTTTTTGGCGGGCATCTTTTTTGCATATCTCCGAAGGTAGTCGTTATCATTAGTCGCGTCAACTGAGAAGCCGCTGGCGATCCTGTTTATCAGTAACAGGAAATTTCTTGATCATTTCGACTGCGATTCTAACCTCGGCGTTCAGTCGTGATAAACCCACACGTTCGCATAGCGCAAGGGCGAAACACTGACGCTTTCAACAAAAAAACCGGCTTTCGCCGGTCGTTCAAATCGAAAAAAACAGATGACGCTGTTTATAGAGAAGTAACTGGATGGTAGCCAACGTCCTGCCGTGAAACTACCGAGCACTCACTCGACATCCGTCTTGCCGATCGCTTCGGGATGGAACACAGCGTGGCAATCGTCACAGCTCTTCGTCATCGCTGCGAGGGCTTTCTCAGCATCTGCTTGATTCTTCGCTTTGGCGGCCTTGTTAATGGCGGCAGCCGCATCGCGTGAATCAGCACAATAGGTAAACCACTTTTCCGCCTCGTTCGGTTTACTCGTCTCTTCCAAATTGGTCACGCTCGCCTGCGAGATCGCCGCAATCACCGCAGCATCCACAGCGATGGCATCAGCTTGTCGTTCAAACCGCCGCATGTTTCGTTTAAGACGGGAATTGACCAGAGGCACTTGTTGCATCAATTCCTTCAGTGACGCAACCTTTTCCCACTTCAAGCTACTGGGGTCGCCACTCGATGCCTTTGCAGATTCGAGTGCCGCAAAGGCAGTTTTTGCCGAGGCATAGTCTTTGGCCGCTGCTGCCGAAAGGTCCCTTGCCGCTTTGATGATTGCGGGGGCCGCTGCCTGGTACTGGTTTTTCTCATCATGCAGACCAAGGACAAGTGCCAGTACGGCAACAGTTTCTGCGTCCTTAACCACTCGACTCTGGAACTCGGCAAAATCATCTTGACTCTCCAGCGCTTCGCCAATTCGCCCGATGTAGTCGTCAACGGCCTTAACGAGATCGGCCGCGGGTGCAAACGTCGATGGCTTGGGAGCGGGCGGGATCTCGGCCGCTTTCGCGGACAAACCAAATTGCCCAGTCACTAAACACAGCAAACACGCTCCAATCGCAAGTCTGAAAACCATGAAGCTGCTCCTCACACAAGTAACCAAACTGGCCTAATCGCACTTAGCCTCTCCAGTGGCAAAACCGTATTTGCCGCTGGCGAACCTTCGGTCGTAAACTTCTACGCAATCTCGCCCCCGTTGGTTCTTCCCATCGGTGCACCCATTTCCGCAGATCGCGGCGAAATACGAAACCCATGCGAGATACTGCCGATACCCGTCCGCAGACCTTTTTGGTATCTTGTTCAAATGTCGTTCAGCGCTGACGAGTTGTCAAGTGATTCCACAGAAACACCTACAACGCGCCGGCCCTCCCATCGGAAAAACAAACTTGGATTCGCCAGAACTGCGATGTTGATTTGCGATGTCGAGTTCCAGATCATCAAGGTGCTGCCAGCCCGGTCTGGCATTCCTGAACGTGTCGTTCTTGTTCGGGTCCAGACCGACGAAGGGGTGGATGGCTGGGGGGAGGTCCAGTTGCCGTGGCGATTGGGTGAACTCCTTCAGCGGCGAGATATGATCCTCCCCATCATGGCGGGAAAGAATGTACTCGATATCGCAGAATTGTGCCACTTAGAACAACTACCGCGAAGGTTACGAGCGGCTCTCGAAATGGCCTGTTGGGACGCCGCCGGCAAGGTTTTGAGACAGCCTTTATGCCGCTTTTTTGGCGGAACCTATCGCACCAGGGTCCCCACAGCAAGCCATGTGTTCGATACAGATAATCCTGATCTTCTGGCAGAGGCACAGCGCTGGTTGGATAAAGGCATTGCGAATTGGGTGCTCGGAACATCGGGCAATGTGGAAACTGACGTAAAAGCTTTGGAACGAATTCGGGAACGTTTCGGTGGCAATGTCCAGATCCGATTCGATGCCCGCAATCGTTTCGCGCTTGAGGATGCCGTACGGCTCTGTTCGGCCGTTCAACCGTTGGGCGTGGAAATGATGATCGACGTCCTCAAGACCCAAAATTGTGAACATTACCAACAATTACAGTGGGAGATCGATTGTCCGCTGGCGATTCGGATTGTGGGCTATGGAACCGAGTCGCTTTGGTCTGTGGTGCGATCGCAAAGCGTTCAGCACCTGATCCTCGACGTGACTGAGATCGGCGGCATTTCGGCCGCGCGGGACGCCATTGCGGTGGCCACAGCCGCGGGTTTGAAGGTTTCCCTGAGTGTCAGCAGGAGTTTAGGCTTAGCCGTTGCGGCCATGGTCCATCTCGGTGCTGCAATGGCCGGCTTAACCTCATCCCACGAGATTCTTTGTGAAGAGACTCTGCAACTGGCCATGCGGTTGGGGCTAAAAATGAAGGATTGTCTCTGGGAGGTCCCCGATGCATTCGGACTGGGGGTTGAAATCAACCGCGACGTCTTAGAAAGCGATAGTTGGTCGAACGATTTGTGGGACATCCCAATGTGACCTGCCACGGAGACCAGACGCGATTTTGTGGAAACGGAGTGACCTTCAGAATGGCGATCTTTTTTTACAAGCTTCGTTGTCCGCATTGCGGTCATGCGGAGGTCCTGTCGCGACACGAAGCGCAGCGACGCCTCCAGGCGGCTAAGAAGCTCAGACCGGGTGTGGAAGCCGACGAATCACTCTTGGACGAGTTGGTGCCGGCCCTCTTGCGACAACTGGAATGTAGCAATTGCCGTCGGAAAGGCGTTGACGTTACGATCCAGCAGGATCGCGACGAATGGACCGATGAACGAAAATGCGCGATTTGTGGGAAGACGATTCCCGTGATGAGGCTTGCAGTCCTCCCAGATGCGGAATTGTGCGCTGCCTGCCAGGCGGCAATTGATCGAGGAGAATCGCCCGGGCCGCCGGTGTACTGCAAACGGTGTGGCAGGCCCATGAGAATCTCCCCCCGAAAAGTTGGTGGATTGACCCGCTACATCTGGGTCTGCACAAACGATCCGCCATGCCGCAACTGAGCGACGAAAGACAACCTGACCGCCGCTGTTCCTTCTTTCATTAATGTGAGAGGATGCGAGAGGCTTGGTTAAACCAACGGACGTCTAGGCGGCAGCTTGGGGGCGTTCGATCAAACGGCGACACGCCTGGCAAACCATTTCGACCGTGATGGCTTCCATAAGCGATTGCGGGGCCTTGCGGCGATGCCTTCCACGATAGCGGGCGGCTTGGACAAATATATGGTTTTTCCCGTAAGGTCCCGTTTCCTCTCCGTTAGTGGGGCCATAAAGTCCGACACAGGGGGTACCGAGAGCCGCCGCGATATGCAGGGGGCCGGTATCAGAACCGATCACCAACGATGCACGCCGGAGCAGGGCCATCATCTGCCGAATCGTGGTCGGAGGGGCGAGAACCGTGTTTTTTCCCCCATCTGTGGAAATGATCTCTGCCCATTCTCGTTCTACTTGGTTGCCCCAAAGAACGAGTACGGCCATTCCGTGCCGATTATTCAGGTACTCAGCTACCCGAGCAAAACGATACGGGCACCACAGTTTCGATGGCCAACCAGCGCCCGGGTTGATTACCGCAAAAGGGGGCTGTAGTCCGAGTCGGTAAAGAGTAGCCTCGGCCCAGCGGGCCTCCTCAACGCCTTCATGGATGTCAAAGGTGACCTGGGGCTCATCGATTCCCAAGACTGTGAGAAGTTCCAAAAAGCGGTCCACCACATGGGTTTTGGTAGCGTAGCAGAGGTGTGTGGCCAGCCAGGGAGCGATTTCACGCCCTTGGGGTCGCCCAAATCCAACACGTGTTTTTGCTCCGGTGAACCAGGCAACCAGAGCGCTTCGGCTTAGACTTTGAACGTCGATGACGAGGTCAAAATGGCGGGACCGCATGGTCTGCCAAACGCGGTGCATGCTCTGCCAGGATTTCGCCCAGCCGCGAGGCAATACAATGACTTCATCCAAGGCTGGGTGTCCTTCCAACACCGGAGCGAACGAAGACTCCACAGCCCACGTAAGATAAGCGTTTGGAAAACGGCGGCGCAATTCGCAAGCGACAGGCAGGGTTAGGACTACATCACCTAAAGCGCTGAGGCGGACGAGCAGGATCCTCGGCCGGTCTGAGGCAATTCCCACCATATCGAGCATAGATGCCATCTTCAAAAATGCGGGGTTCTGTTACAAAAAAGTCAAGCGGATTGACGATGCGTTACATATCGCTAAGGTTGTCACCAGCTGACGCTCCGGCCAATTGGCTGACGAAATGGCGCATGGGGATTCGTAATCGTTGAGTTTTTGACTGTATTTCGCCGGTCAGAGAAACCTCATTGGGATAAATATCCAGGCTCGCAATCGGTTTGAGGCGACAAATGGCCAAGGTTTTTATAACCGGTGGCACGGGGTTCATCGGATATCATCTCATTAAGGCGCTGTCACAGCAGGGACATGACGTCGTTTGCCTGGCCCGAAAAACCTCCCGGATCGAACCTCTCCGCGAGTTTGCCGTGAAATTTGTTCACGGCGACATTGGCGATTCAGATAGCATATCGGCAGCTTTGTCTGGAGTACAGATCGTTTTTCATCTGGCCGGAACGACTAAGGCCCTCCGCCGAGACGATTTCTTTCGGGTCAATGAACTGGGAGTGAAAAATCTTCTCGATGCCTGCCGACAATCGCCGACGACCCCGGTAGTGGTCATCGTCTCGTCTTTGGCCGCTGCAGGTCCCATTTTAGGTCGTAATAGATCCCCCAAAAGAGAGGGCTCACCCTGCAATCCGGTTTCTCTCTACGGAAAGAGCAAACGCGCGGGCGAGATCATGGCGGAAGGCTACGCCGCCGACTTGCCCATCACAATTGTTCGTCCAGGAATCGTTTTCGGAGAATGGGATAAGGACTGTTTGGAGATGTTCCGACCGATTGCAAGGACAGGGATCCATTTGGTCCCGGGATACCGACGAAAGTACTATTCGCTGATTTATGTTGGCGACCTGGTGGACCTGTTACTGAAGGTAGCCGCTAACGGAGAGCGATTGCCGGCCAATCGTGCTTCCGCTGGCAGCGGAACGGGGTATTACTTCGCAGCGTCCGAGGAGACGCCATCTTACGGCCAGCTCGGAAAACTGATGGCGGAAGCACTCGGGAAACGTGTGGTTGTCATTCCGGTCGCCCCACCAGTTGTTTGGACTGTGGCGTTTTTTGGCGAGATTGTGGGCCAAATCAGAAAACGTCCGGTTGTCTTTCACTGGGACAAGGCCCGGGAGGCCCTGGCCGGTTCCTGGATCTGTTCTGCCCAAAAGGCGCGTCAACAACTGGGATTTGAAACGCCGCGTTCGTTGAAAGAGCGATTGCAACAGACGGTGGCTTGGTATCGCCAGGCGAACTGGTTGTGACCCGTTCCGCTGTCACTCGTGGGAACCAAGAGTCATCCGGAAATTCTCTTCTTGAAGCGACAGCCCACGAGAAATTTTTGGTAATCAACGTCGGTGTGGCGGGTGACGTGGATAACTTCGGCCCTAACAAATACTGCGCCGGTACCCTTCTGGATTCTTACGATTAACTCTTCAAAATCAGGGGGAACATCGCTCCAGAACGAAAACCCGGATTTGGAGATGTCATGACAGCGGACCGGCATGAAATCTCCCGGGCCAGGGTCGTCTTGTTTGACGGGAGCGATCCACTGCACGGCTTCCAACGAATATCGCGGCGATCGGCGGCGTTGCAGTTGAGTCATTGGTTTTGTTTAGTTTACGTGAAATGTTTCCCGGTAAATTGGGGCGTGCAGCAACACTTTTTTCGTGAGATTTATCTCCTCCTTTGTTAAAAAATAGCTTGCGAACGCGCGCGACGCAAAAATTAACTTATATTGTCGGTATAGTAGTATTTCACACGCCCGACGAGAGGGTCCCTCCAAAGGGAAAAGTCGGAGGGGCACGCTCGTCGTGCCCACTGAAGTGCAATGGGTAATCCAACGTTGTGCGGCGGACCTGACAGGCAGGTCCCTCCAAAAAGCGGACCCGACCAGCGGGTCGCTCCGAGGGGGCTCCCATTTTTCTCGCAAGGGCAAATCGCGATTCGCCCCTGCTTAACCACGACCAGAGCAGGAAACATGGCTGCAACCAAAAGCAAAACAGGGTTCGACATGCAAGGCACCCGAGCGAGAGGATCGAAGTCACTGCTCGAAGCTAATCACCAAGAAGCTCGCTAAGATGCCTTTCAGCCTCTGTGAGGTTGCCTTCGCGCACACTTTCTTGGGCACACCGCAAATGGTTGATATGTCGTTCGGTGAAAGGTACCGCAGCCCCTGGTTGCGGCAAAATCGGCACAAGGCAACGGGCGATCTCCTGTTCCAGGGTCTTCACACCGTATCCCGAGCTGGCTGATATATTAAGCCCTGTTAATCGTTTGTCACGAATACTTGGAAGATCACATTTATTAAACACAATCAAGTGCCGGGGCCATCGTTCTGGCCAAGACTCCCACTCATGGCACCACGGGTCGGCATTACTGAACACAAGCAAAACCAAATCAGCCGACTCCGCCACAGCCATAGTCCGTTGGGTACCTTCTTTTTCGATACTGTCTGAGGTGTCTCGGAGCCCAGCGGTATCGCACAGTTCAACGGGCCAACCCTCAAAGGCGGTCGTGGCCGTGACGAAGTCGCGGGTCGTTCCTGGCACTGCATCGACGATCGCTCGTTCATAGCCCAACAAACAATTGAAGAGACTGCTTTTTCCGACGTTCGGTGGTCCAACGATTGCCACTTTCCAGGGGATGATCAAGTGCCGGCCGAACTCGGCCCAGCGCAGTAGCTCGTTCAGGATCGTCAGCGCCTGATCGGCATCACCCGATCGTATATGCTCACGGGCCTTGAGAACGCAATTTCGCAAGGCTCCATGGTACTGATCAATGAGGATCGGAACCACGCGAAAACTGATGACGGAACACAGGCTTCGCCGTGCCTCGGCAGCGATTTTGTCGGATTCCGTTCGATCAATCCACTCATCGCATCCTTCTGATGAAAACCCCATTTTTTCCAAACATTCTGTGATTTGCTTTATGACAAGAGGGCTGCCGTGACAGTGGATTTCCAGGCATTCATAATTGAGGGCATTGAGCACCACTTCTTCCGCACCCCCCAGTGGGAGCGAGAACTTGGCCAGAATCGGTCTTGCCGTTGGAATGAGCTTGAGGGGGGAATTGTGCCGAGTCGTCACGCAGCGAGAAACGCATTGCAACGCATCGACGCCCTCAACACGAATCGTTGCGATGGCGCTTCGGCCCGGCGGAGTCAAAACGATAACTTTTCGAACGTGGTCCATCATATCGCTCGCGCGAGGCGATTCCTACTCCGGAATTTCTCGGTGTCATTGTGAATACGTGGGAAAAACAATAGCTGCTGACGGTTCTTTTTAGTCTCTTGTAAGGCCTGGTGGCGAATACGGCAAGTGTGTCCTTCCCTTGAAATGACATGGCCACAATCAAACGTTTGTGCGGCCAGAACGAGTTCGCAGCGAGATAGTTGGCTGGAAGGGCATGCTTGTCATGCCCGCCGAACATCCCTGCGCGATAGAGTTGAGTGTTTATTTGTAGAGCATGGACTTCGATTTGCCGATTCCCATAGAATAGTGTGAGAAGGGGATATCTGTGGCATATAGAAAAAAAGCCGTGCCCGGTCAGAACCCACAACAGGTCGGGAACCTCCGCCCGTTTGTTGGCCATCCGTGGCCAGTTGCAGCCCAAAAGAGATTTTGGGTGACACACATGGGCATGCAACACCTGTGCGTCTGACCGAGCACGGCCAGGATTCCGTTCCCCTCTCGTAAACCGTCCCTGGTTCGAAGGGGTCCATCCCCGTTCGGCCGGCGAATGCGGAATCCTGCGATTCGCCGATCTTCCCCTGACCATCCTTGATTTGATTCCATGCCGCGGGTCGCTTCACGGTCATATGTCCTTTTTCGCTCCGTCATCGGACTCTCCCGCAAGCCCGTGAAGCGACCGCCCTCCCTGATCGCGAAAAACTGCGGCAAATCAGCCTCCCAAATGATAGTTGAACCCTTTTGATCCTTCGATAATGACTCTTCGAAAAAAAGCTTCCTCCGTCTTATGCTTCGTCCCTCGATATCACTCGTTATTGTGAAAGCGTTTGATAGAGTTTTGGGAAACGTGGCATCCGCCGCTCGAGATAGCTTCTCCAATGCTCCGGATGCCAGATCTCGATACAGACGGCGGCACCCACAATCATCACCTCGGCACCCGGTTCCACGCCCAAAAACTCGCGAAAACCTTCTGGAATGACGATCCGACTTCGCTGGGCCACGGGAATCACACGGAATCGGCTGGACAGGAGGCGGCCAAACTGTTGCACACGAGAAAGTTGCATGTCCAGACGTCCCATTTGAACCTTTTGCCGAATCAGCTCAACACCGGCTTCCCAACGTGTCTTCCACGATTCCTGATTCCAAAGACTTAAACAACCTCGTCGCTCCTTGACCAGCACACACTCTTTCGCCTCCGGTGCCAGCAACTCCATCATCTCGTTAGGAACAGAGAGTCGGTAGCGATCATCGAGCGATCGGGCGAACTCTCCCACGATCAACGGTTGCTGCGATTGCATCGGCTACCAACGACAGGAAAACAATCACCGAAATTTTGGGCCATCCTTGCTTTTTGGGCCAATTTCCCACGGCTATGTCTTTCTCGAGCGCCCAATTGGGTTGAATTCCCATAGCGTTGAGTTTAACGATTAAATGGGTGCTGGCAAGACCACCCCGCAAGATTTTTTTCAAGCGCAATCACTCGCGCAACGCCAGCATCCGGATTGGTGTCGAGATGTGAGATTTCTTGAAAAGACCACCAGGACCAGCAACGTGGCGGAACATACTTCTCATGCCCGCCGCAGCGGAACGGGCAGTCCCCGGGTGCACGGCGGACGCGACAAGCGCGTCCCTCCGAGGGAAAACTTTGGAGCGGGCATGCTCGTTGTGCCTGGCGAAGCCAGATGGATAATCCAATCGTGTTCGTGCTCACCCTTTCCAGAGACCTGCCCGCATCCAGTAGCACCGGCGGCAAGAAACCACCCAGGCACAGCACACCGACGACCTGACGATCCGTTTTGTTCCCCTCGGCCTTGTCGAGCGGGTAACGCGCGGCTATAGTAATAAAGATGGTGGAAATGACTCACCGGGAAGGAGTGGTTTTCGGTGTCCCGTAAGTTCTCTGACTCAGTGCCGGTTTGCTTTCATGGCGACGTAGCGATCGTCGCTGTGGGCATTATTGGCATAATTATTATTTCCTGAGCCAGGGACCGCGAGGGCGCCGAGGCAACCGAAAAGACTGACCTAAAACCAATAACAGCCCTGAGGTCCCTGTGACGACTTCAGGGTTTTTTGTTTTTGCAACCAAAAGACGGGATCGAATCTCACTTTCCTGGGCCTTGTAGGGGGATTGATCCACCCCCAGAGACGGCAAGATGAGGACTGCCATGCGGCGAATTGAGATCTATGACACGACTTTACGAGACGGTGCCCAAGGGGAAGGAATCTCTTTTTCGACATACGATAAATTGATTCTGACTCGGCGGTTAAATGAGTTGGGTTTCGATTACGTGGAAGGCGGCTATCCCGCATCGAACGAAAAGGATTTTGAGTATTTTCAGAAGGTGCGGGAACTGGACCTTCACTCGTCTCGCGTCGTTGCTTTCGGAATGACGCGGCGAAAAGGGATCGATGTCAAAGATGATCCTGGACTGAAGGCCCTGTTAGATGCCGGGACCTCGGTCATCACGATTGTGGGCAAGGCTTCGGCCTTTCAAGCCGAACAGGTTCTTCGCACAACGCGAGAGGAAAACCTGAAGATGATCGCGGAAACAATCGAGTATCTGCATCATCAGGGGCGAGAAGTCATCTTCGACGCAGAACACTTTTTCGATGGCTACAAGTATGATGCCGACTATGCACTGACAGCGGTGCGGATAGCTGCTGAAGCTGGTGCCCGAACAGTTGTGCTCTGCGATACGAACGGCGGTTCTCTCCCCGACGAAATTGCGGAGATTACGCGAAAGGTCGTGAATACGTTACCGATACCTGTTGGAATTCACTGTCATAATGATAGCGATGTGGCGGTGGCTAATTCCCTGGCAGCGGTGGATGCCGGTGCCAGCCAGGTTCAGGGTACGATCAATGGATTTGGCGAACGGTGCGGCAATGCGGATTTGATCTCTGTTCTGGCCAATTTGCGATTGAAAAAAGGATACGACGTCCTGCGTCCCGACTCGCTTCGGCATCTGACGGCCCTCTCCCGATTTGTCTATGAAACGGTCAACATGCCCTATCGTAATAACCAGCCCTATGTTGGGCGGGGGGCGTTCGCCCATAAAGGTGGGATGCACGTGAGTGGTGTCAATCGGGTCCCCATAAGTTATGAGCATATTGATCCACAATTGGTGGGGAATGAACGGCGAATCCTTGTTAGTGAGCTTTCGGGCCGGTCGAATATCATGGCGGCTACGGCAAAATTGAATATTCAGGCCGACCAGAAAGTCCTTGACCGAATCTTGGCCAAGGTCGTATCGCGAGAACATGCGGGCTACCAGTATGAAGCCGCTCAGGGGTCGTTTGATCTCTTGGTAAAGCAGTGTTTGGGAACGTTCAAGCCGCATTTCGAGCGATTGGCGTACCGGGTGAATATTGAGACGGAAAGCGATGGGCGGATTGTTACAGAGGCCACTGTTAAAATTCGCGTCGGTAATGAGGTTCGTCATGAAGTGGCGGAAGGGGACGGCCCAGTGAATGCCTTGGATGCGGCCATGCGAAAGGCACTCAATGGGACATTTCCCGGCTTGGCCAAGATGCAACTCGTGGATTATAAGGTCCGGGTGATCAATTCGGAGGCGGGGACCGCTGCCGGCGTTCGTGTGATGATTGAGAGCCGCGATGACACGGATTCTTGGGGAACCGTGGGCGTCAGCGAAAATATTATCGAGGCAAGCTGGATCGCCTTGACGGACAGTTACGAATACAAGTTGTGTAAAGACGAAGAACGGGAAGCTCAGGCAAAGGAAATCGCAAGTCATGTCCCAGCCAACGTCTCTGCGTAAGCAATCGATTTCGGAAAGCACCGAATTACCGAAGCAGTATGACCCCAAGGTCGCGGAAGCGATGTGGTATCGGTTTTGGGAAGAAAAGGGGTATTTCAATGCCGATCCCGATTTCTCGCGGAAACCGTACACCATCGTCATTCCACCGCCAAACGTGACCGGTGCCCTCCACCTGGGGCATGCCTTGAATAACACGCTCCAGGATATCTTGATCCGTTGGAAGCGGATGCAGGGGTTCAATGCCCTTTGGGTACCCGGAACAGATCACGCCGGAATCGCAACGCAGGCAGTGGTTGAGCGCCGACTTCTCACAGAAGAAGGCAAGACACGGCACGATCTGGGGCGGGAAGGTCTGGTCGCTCGAATCTGGGCCTGGAAGGACGCCTATGAGGCTCGAATCCTCAGCCAGTTAAAGAGGATGGGGTGTAGCTGTGATTGGCGGCGAACGCGATTCACGCTTGATCCAATCTGTGCGCGAGCCGTTCGCCACACATTCTTCCGCCTGTTCAAAGACGGCTTGATTTATCGTGGCCGCCGGTTGGTCAATTGGGACACGATGCTGCAAACGGCCGTGGCCGATGATGAGGTCTTTCATGAGCCGGTCCCAGGACACTTTTGGTATTTTCGTTACCCTGTGATTGATCCTCAACCAGGTGAGCCAGAGTTTGTCACGGTTGCCACGACACGTCCTGAGACGATGCTGGGCGATACGGCGGTGGCGGTTCATCCTGACCCAGAAGCCGCGCTGGACAAGGCCGAGCGCGAACTGCGAAAAAGGATACAGAATGCTGGAGAAAAGGAACGGAAGGACCTGGAACAAGAGCTTGAAGATGTGCTCGAACGGCGAAAGACCATGCTTCCGGTCCTTCTTAAACTGCGAGACATGGCCCAGGCCGGGCGAATGGTCATGTTGCCTCTCCAGAATCGGCCTATTCCGCTGATCACGGACGTTTGGGCAAAACCAGAGATGGGGACCGGCTGCGTCAAAATCACTCCGGCTCATGACCCCAACGACTATGACGTTGCTTTGCGGCATGGGTTACCCATGGTCAATATCCTCAATCTGGACGGAACCCTCAACGAAAACGCTGGGCGTTACCAGGGGCAAACTGTGCTCAAAGCCCGCGATCATGTGGTCGCGGACATGGAATCATTAGGCCTGCTGGAAAAAGTTGAAGAGCGAACGATTGACCTGGCCCATTCTGACCGATCCAAGACACCTATTGAGCCGCTGTTGACGGACCAGTGGTTTATTCGCATGGAGCAGCTAGCCCAGATGGCGATGGATGCCGTCACGGATGGCCGTGTGCGGATTATTCCCGCCCGTTATGCCAAGACTTATCTCGACTGGCTGAGTGAAAAACGCGATTGGCCGATCAGTCGGCAATTGTG
>Ga0068705_10000703_pt1 | contig 16882 bp, 12 predicted proteins | sample YNPMSTMetaG_FD_65631 | JGI IMG/M metagenome (GOLD analysis project Ga0068705, IMG submission 65631) | Anoxygenic and chlorotrophic microbial mat microbial communities from Yellowstone National Park, USA - YNP MS-T MetaG | ecosystem: Environmental > Aquatic > Thermal springs > Hot (42-90C) >... | reverse complement strand
CGAATCTTGGTTAGGGAGCACACTTGCAGGTGAAGGGTCATGAATCCATACGTCTTGATTGTCCTTGGATTTGGATGTCTTGCGCTTGGTGGTGAGTTGCTTGTTCGCGGGGCATCGGGACTTGCAAAAAGGTTGGGGTTCTCAGAGTTGATTATTGGTCTGACGGTCGTTGCCTTTGCGACCAGCGCCCCCGAACTGGCCGTATCGGTCAATGCCGCATATTTTGGCCATGCCGATGTCGCGTTTGGAAATGTTGTGGGAAGCAATATCTTTAACATTCTTTTTGTTCTGGGGTTATCGGCTTTGGCAGCACCGCTGATGGTTGATCGGCAACTGCTTTACCGTGACGTTCCCATTATGATCGCCCTATCCTTGCTGACGTATTGGATTGCCCGCAATGGCGTTATTGAACATCATGAAGCAGTCGTGCTTCTCGTCTTATTGCTTGGTTACACCGCTCTTTCAGCCGTGACGGGGCGGCAGACCAACAGAATAGCGATGGAGATACCGGATTGTCCGTCAGAGGACGCGAAGCCTCAGTCGCAAACATCATGTCCAAGATGCAGTCTTTTCTTGGTTGTCCGCAACCTGGCAGTATTTTTGGGTTTATCCATTGTGGTATGCGTGGGCGTTGGCGTGCTGGTTCTTGGTGCGAAGCTGTTTGTGGACGGCGCTGTGAGTCTCGCTGACGCTTGGGGTATCAGTGAACTGGTGATTGCCGTAACCATTGTTGCGGCAGGTACATCGCTTCCTGAGGCAGCTACGTCGATTGTGGCGGGGCTTAAGGGACGCCGTGATATCGCGATCGGAAACGTCGTGGGAAGTAATATCTTCAACATCCTGTGCGTTTTGGGGTTTGGAACGTTGGTCACACGAAACGGAATGAACGTAGCAGAGGACGCCCTTTCATCGGATCTTCCGATTATGGTGGGCGTTGCCGTGATCTGTCTGCCGATTTTCTTTACTGGACAAATGGTTGGACGCCTGGAAGGGCTTCTGCTCTTTGGGTACTATCTGGCATACACAGCGAACCTGACATTAGCGGTGACGCATTCTCCGTATTTGTCTGTCTTTCGCCAGACCATGCTTTGGGGAATCATCCCGTTAACAGTGCTCCTCTTGCTTATTCGCATGCTTCAGCACATCCTGCGTCGTCAGAGGCGATGACAGTGCGGCCAATGATAAGCCCTGTATCGGGTTGTGACGAGAATTGGCCAGCGGATGTCATAAGGCATTAACCTGCGAGGCGTCTGCGAAGGCCAGGGATGCTATTCGGGAGTTCGCACGGCTGGATGTCACTGGTGTTCTGGTATTCCTCCTGGTTGCTCGTTCGGGAGAGTGCTCCGGGGGGATGGGCGGCCGGGGCCTTGATGACCTTCTGTTCCCCCGTCAAAACACGGCCGGATGCAGCCCAGTCCTCTGCCTGGCTGGTCAATTCATTAAGCAGGTCCTGAATCCTCATGCGGTATTCTTCGATCCCGTCTCGGGATAGGTTGGGCGGCACGAAGATCTCATTGCTAACAACGGCCCTTGCCCGGCAAAATGGCCGAGGAATGGCAAATCGATCCCAGCTCTTGAGTCGCCAGGGGCGATCATATCCAAATCCGATTGCCACAATCGGCATGCCCAATCGCGAGGCGAGATAAACCGCACCGGGGGCCATGTGACGTCGTGGCCCGCGCGGACCATCCGGCGTAATGGCCAGATGTCGGGATCGTCCTGCCGAAAAGAGTTCCCGAATGGCCCGTTCCCCCCCACGTTTCGTTGAACCGCGAACGAATTCAAACCCCATCCGTGTGGCAACATCACTAAGAATATCGGCGTCCCGATGTTGTGACAGTAGCATCGTGAGAAAGTTATGTTCCCGCAAATACAGAGGGAACAAGATATACTCGTGCCAGAACACGTACAGGTTTGGTCCGCGGCACTCAGGAAAGACAGGATCCACGGTGAAATCATGATACAGCACCCGATACTCGAGGGTCCTCATCCAGGCCCTGACGAGGAATACGAGGATGCCGCCCGCCCGCCTTGTTACCATATCTTGCCAGAACCGTTTCCTTGTGCTCATCTTCGATCCATCCTTGATTAACGATATCCGCCGACCATGGTAACCCTGATAGAGGTTCTATTCTGGCCAATCGCCGGTGAAGACCTCTTCAGCCGGGCCTGTCATCAAGACATGACCGTTGGATTGCCATTCGATATTGAGATCGCCGCCCAGCAAATGGATCTGAACCTTACGGTCCAGGCGGCCGGTCAGGACACCTGCCACACACACGGCACAAGCCCCCGTTCCGCAGGCCAGCGTTTCGCCAGAACCGCGCTCCCAAACCCGCATCCGCGCTTCTGATCGGGACAGGACCTCGACGAATTCCACGTTGGTACGATTGGGAAAGAGGGGATGCCTTTCCAGTTTGGGGCCGATCTTCGCGACAAGATCGCCATCGACCTGTGAAAGGAAAAGCACACAGTGGGGATTTCCCATCGAAACGCAAGTGATTGGAAATACCGTATCGTCAACAGTCAGGGGATGCTCAACAACAGCCTCACCACTGAGCTGAACGGGAATGCGTGACGGTTCGAGGATCGGTTCTCCCATATCGACGCTAACTCTGTGAACTTTGTCATTCGAGAGTTGAAGATGCAGGGTGAGCACGCCGCGACCGGTTTCGATCGTCAGGGGATTTTTTCGGGCAATGCCATGTTCATACACATATTTTGCTACGCATCGCACACCATTGCCGCACATTTCGGCCTCAGACCCATCGGCATTAAAGATTCGCATTCGTGCATCGGCAACTTCCGAAGGGAGAATCAGAATCAGCCCATCGCCTCCAACTCCGAAATGTCTGTCAGAAATTCTTGGTGCAAGGGTCTCCGGTGCTTCCGGCAGCGACTGCCGAAAGCAATCTACGAACACATAATCGTTACCAATTCCGTGCATCTTAGTAAATTGCATAGGTCTTTCCAGTATCTCCTTCTGATTGAGCAACCGATCGTTTACCCCTATCGTGGCGATGATGTGCCGCAATTAGCAAGAGGTGGCTCCGGGGCCTTCGCTGGCCCGGCCACAATTCCATCCTCTCGAGGCAATTCACTGTTCAGTGTGACGGGATCAACCGCTGAGATCGAGTAACCGCCCCAGTTCTCCTGTTGCATCCTTTGAAGTCGGGGCTTGATCATCCTCTTGGTCTTTCTTTTCTCGCGACGGAACTTCGAGGACTCGACGGCCATCGGCGTCGCGTTCTGCGGTTTCGTGATCCTCGCCATCCGTCTCCCCAATTCCTGCTGCGGACTCCGCCTTCTGATCGACGGCAATCCGCCGTTGCTGGATATCCGCAGTGTGTTTTGCCTGATTGGCATCGCCTTTTGTTTGGGCAAGAGGACTGCCCGCGGCAGATGCCGTAACATGACCTAACGGTCCGATGCTCATTGCGGTATCCTCCGCTCTTTCAAAAACTTGCGGCGAAGGGGTTCCACTCGCTTGATGAAATCTCGGATGCCGTTTCCTCTCCTAACCGCGTCTCCACAATTCAAGACTACCTTCGGTTTCCATCAAATTCGCGCTGTCCCATCGCCTCCACACTGTTTTGGAATCGCTGGAGCGCCTGATTCACACCAGGAAACGATTCTCGGCGAACAATCGGTTCCTGAATTGTTCCACCCACATGAACGAGCACGATTTGTTCGCTTGCCCCCCGGAAAATCTCCTGGACAACGGGAATCGGCATTTCTCTTTTTCCCAGCATGACACGCAGGACAAGCCGAACATTGCGGTCGAAATCCATTTCCCCTTGACCCGTCAGATGAAACATGTCGCCGCGAAACGTGATTGTATCCAGATAGATATGCCGCCCTGCGATCCGAAATGAGCCACTGCTTTCGGTAAACGTTTTCGCTGCATCGGGCCGTTTCAGTTGGAAGAGCTTCAGCAAAGCAACCATAATGGGGAGTTCATAAATGTCGGCATCCCGGAATTGAAAGCTTCCATAGCCGCTCAGCCCATGGATATCATCACCTTTTCCGCGAATACGGACCGAGGCGTCCACCTTCCCGCGGGCACTCGCGACGTCGGTGCGATGACACTCGCGGAGGATCTGAGCGAAATCGGCCGCCACCAGCGAACCGGCCAGATCGTATTCAACCTGAGGTGAGATGCGGATCCACCCACCTGCTGTGATCTGTCCTGCGAATAGTTCACCCGTGACATGCCGACTTGCGGTGGATAAGCCGCCTTGATCGTGTGTGATGATCTGAGTTTGATAATCTCCAAGGAAGATTAATTCGTTTTCCAGCGAAAAAGGGCCCTTGAGTCGAGCGATATGGAACCCTTGAATGCTGAGGGCATCCAGGTCAAAGTGACCCGCACTCGACAATCGTCCATTGCGGTATTCCCCCTGCAATGAGATCCGGCCGTTGATATTCTGGATCGGGATGACGGTGCCTAATTGGGCCTGGACGAGCGTCACAACAACGTTCCAGGTTGCCATGAGGGGCGATCCCTCACTCCGTTGTGCCTCCGCGCTTGCTGGCGAGCGGTCCGCAATGCCGCCGGACTGGCCGGAGCGTGCGATTGCAAACTGTCCCCGAATCGCCAGGGGACCCTGGATGTTAAGCCGGGAAAAGGTCCTGCTCAATGCTTCGGGCAGGGCGATCAGAAGCGATCGATCCACGACGAGTCGATCCACCCATAAGTCGGAGAATACCAGTTGCCAGCCTCCGCCCGGCATGAGCGAACACGTCACATTGGCATTAAACTCGGTATTACCGTGAAAGGCACGAAAGTCCTGAACGAGGATCGCGCCATTATCGTAAATCAACGTTCCATCAATGCCTTCCATGCGATAAGGAAAGCCGGTTGGCTCCAAAGTGAGGCTGCGATCACTTGGTCGGGCAGAGAAACTCAGTTTCATTGCCTCGTTGGCAGGGCAACTGAGGACCCCTTCGATATCAACCAATCCATTGGGCTGGAGATCGTCCCAAACACTTCGCACATGTTCCATTTGGAAGGCATCACGAAGCGTACTATCGAGGCGGACTTGCCGGGCGCGAAAGCGCAACGTCAGTTCTGTTCCATCCTTGTCGGGAAGCAAGGTTCCGGCTGCCGTGATTTGCGCCGGGCCGTGATTTCCTCTCAGTTCTTCAAAGCACCATGCATCATCTCGCATAATGAGCCGGCCCGTGATATTCGAGATGGGGTACGGAAACCTCTGGTATTTCATGGAGCAGCGATTCAAGATTGCCTCCAGATGGCGATGAAGGTCCTCGCCCGGCTTGTCTTGCCAGAGGCTCAGCCAGAAGTCTGCGGTTCCCGACAATTGGAGCGAACGTATCGTATTTTGCGTTTTGGGATTGAGCACCGCATCGACCAGACGATCATCAAGGGCAATTCCCCTCCCACTGACAAAGATCTGGGACCGTGGTGACGTCAGCGGCGCCAGGACCTGTCCCCGAATCTCTACAGGCTGACCATTTGCACGGGCAGTCAATTGGATGGTCAATCGCTCCGGCGTCAGCTCCATGCGTCCCTGCGTTTGCTGCAAACGGTAGGGAAATTTGTAGTATGCAAATGAGACGTTTTGCAGATCGGCCGTCACACGAAATTGCAACCCTTGCGGTTGCGATGTGCAGCGAATTGAGAGGTCCAGCAATCCTTGGGGAAAATACTTCGGCCATTCCTGCTGGATCACATCGGGAAGGAGACGGACGATTGCGGGATCGAACTCGACATGTTCGCAGCGGGCGTCAAGATCAAAAGGGGCCGATAAGCTCCAGCCAGATAAACCAAAGAATGTCACCCAGATCGACGTCTGGCCCATCGTTGCCGATAGGTTGCGAACCTCGATGCCCGTATTCCGACATGAGAAACTCGCACGAATATCGGAAATCGGGTGAGGTAAGCGCGGATCGTCAATCCGACCTTGCAGAATCTGTCCGGCAACATCAAAGGCGACTTCCGGTCGTTCTCCAACGCGTACGTACACTTGGAACGTCAACCCGAGTTGTGCCCGCAGATGCTGTAAACTCTCAAGCTGGCGAGTGATCTCCACAGGAAGAGCGCCTTGCAGTTCTGGGCCAAACTCGACGGAGTCGGCCCGACCAGAAAGTCGCGTGCAGAGGGTCGTCGGATCAATGCTGCCTTCGAGGTCGATGCGTCTCAAAAAATCCCCCGTCATAGTGCCGCATATCGTCCATGACGGAGTGGTTTCGGGCATTGCCGGGGTAGGGGGGACAATCCTTAGCTGAATGTCCCGTAACGTCAAAATTGACGCTGGGCTTTTTCTCATATCCACGATCTCGATTGTCCCGTTTTCAATGTGAAGAGGAGTCCCGCTGCCTTGACTTTTGGGCAGCGGAAAGAGACGAGCAATATTCCATGTACCTTGCTCCTGGCAAACAAGGCGGAGATGAGGCCGACGAATCAGAACTCGGTCGATCCGGACCTTCTTGCTCAGCAGTTGCTGGTAATCCAAAGGGCCAGCGAGGAAGAGCTCATCCGCTTCCAGGATAACACCGGTGTTCCGATCATCTTTTGGATCGACGATACGTAAACCGCGGATCTGAACGCCCTCGCCAATCAGAATCTGTGCCGATCGCACATGAACCGTCAGATTCGGAAAAAGCTCTGCAGCCTGGGCTTCAATAAGATGCTTGAGCCTCGTATCGAGGCTTCGATAAACAGCGAGACCCAAGAAAAGGCCAGCGATAAGCAGGGCCACAAGACCCCACTTGAGCAGCGTCCAGATCAGTTTTGCTGGCCTCAGCGAATCCTTCATTGCGGACTACCGTCCCTACAGTCCCGTCGAATCATGGATGATCCAAATACCTGCCAATCTCCCTCGGAACCCGAACACGAGGACCTCCTTTTTATTGCCTATCATGGTCGATCCTTGATCGCTTAGTGATCATGACCAGGAAGCCTGCTCCCAGCACAATCAGTCCGGGGATTGCAGGCCACCGATAGCGGATAGAAGCGACCGGGATCAGATGAAGCAACGTTACATAAACCGCCGGAAACCAACAAACGGCAACGCCCCAATCGTTCAGCCCGAATTTGATGAGACCGGCCAGCCCCAAAACAATGACACACAGAAAGCCAACAGCCAGAATCACATTTGCAGGGAAAGCATTAAAACCTGGATCATTTGGGAGGGGATTCCATAATCGGCAAAATTTTGTGGCGGCCAGGCGAAGCATTTGCTGCGGATTGGACCAGGCCCAGTGGAGGGCCTCAGCCGTGAGTCGTCTGTTGAATTCAACTTCGAGGGCGACATTCCCGGCATTGGGCATGGATTGTCGAAGCTCGGCGAATTTTTGAGGGATAAACTCCATGTTGCTGGCCCCGGAGGCTTGCGGATGAAGACCATCATAAAGGGTTGGACCAGTTTGAGTCGTTGTCAGGACCCATTGCCCGGTAACCCAGTAGTTCCGCAGCCACCAGGGGAACATCACGATTGCGAAGCCCAGGAAGGACATGACCCAAAAGGTGAGGACCCGCTGACGCTGTCTGGAAAACAGGAGCATCGTGCCCGCGAAGAACGGTAGCCACAATAGAGCGGCCGGACGAATGAGCGTGGCAAATCCACACAAGCCTCCTACTACCAGACCTGTTCTTAATTTTCCGACCGTCCCGCTTAGGTTATTTCGATACAGGACTTCACACAGGGCCAGAAGATGCACCGTCCAAACCGGGAGGAACGCCGCCTCGCTGAGGATCAGGATACTTGAAAGGACCATTTCAGGGTGAAATGTCATAATCAATCCGGCAGGCCATTCAGCCTGACGTCCGAAAAGGCGTCCCGCCCAGATAGCCGTTATGAGGACACACGCGGCCCCAAGCAGGCTGCCCTCAATTCGCGCAGCCAGCGTTGGTGGGGTATCAAAAATCCAAAAAAGGGGTGCCAAAAGAGCAGGGTATCCAGGCATACGAAAAACCGTGCCGAAATCGCCGAACTGGTAGGGCTCGCCGCGGGCAAGACAGCGAGCAAGCCACCAGTAGCTTTCACTATCGCCAAAAACAAGATGAGGACCAAAATGCCACTCCCACCCCATTGCCGCAATGAGCCGTACGACAAAGGCGAGTAGGAAGAGTGCGCCGAGAAAAATCGGCCGCTGGAATCGGTTCGTCATCGGCTCCCCTGGCCGAAGTGTCAAAGTTAATCCCTCCTTCTGCACTTGTACCGAGCAAATGCGGAATTGTGCCGTTGGAACCCCGCCGTGGGTATCCACAGGTCTGTTGATCCATCAACTCCCATTGTCATTCCCGCAAGGACTATAGCCTCTCAAACCGCGAATCGTAATCGCAAAGTCAAGGTTGCGTCAATGCAAACCTGGAAAGATGAGACGCGTAGAGTGTCTAGGCAATCTGTAGCGGGCGTCTGGTACAAGAAAAGCCGCAAAAAAATCAGGCGAAAATGTTCTTGTATGCAGCGTGCGAAGAAATCGGCGCTGGCCGATCGGCTTTCGTTAGGCTCCTCACGTTAGGTGACGCAAAAAGAGACTTTGGACAATTTGTGGTTATGGACATTGCTAAATGTTCGGTTATACTCAATCCCAATCGGGAAAGTCGTGATATCAGCGATTGCAGTGATGTCACCGACGTACGTCTGTTTGAATCTGCGATGTGGTTCCTTGTTGGGCAAGTAAAGGAGGTTACTCAATGGCCACACAACTTCCAGATTATGTCACCAGCACCAAGCCGGTGCCGAAGGACAAGCGAACGCCGTGGTATGCCAGTACCGCGCCGACGTATGCGGGGATCTTTCTCTGGTTTGTGTTTTGGCATCAGGTCCCCTTGTTGAAAGAATTAACTCCAGGAAGCGGAGTCCCCTTGATGGCCGGAGGCGCCCTCTCGCAAGGGTTGGGCATTGCTTTGCTGGCCTTGATTGTCTCGGCTTTGATCTGCCACTATCTGTTTTACCTGGTGCCCGGCAAACTGGGTGTTCAAACAGGGCTGCCGCTTTATGTTGTGGGGACATCTACCTACGGTGTCCAGGGTGGTTTCATTATGCCGGGGTTTTTAATGGGCGTTCTCCAGTTCGGGTGGTTGGCGGTGAACGCCTTTTTCACGACCGGGTTGCTTTGTGCCCCGTTCGGTGCCGGACCCGGAACCCTGACGTTTACGGTTGTCGGTATTGCGTTTGTGGTCTTGGCGACCTTGGTCGGACTGAAAGGAATTCAATACGTCGGGCGAATCGCTACCTACCTTCCCTTGTTCCCGCTGTTCATCTTGGTGGTGTTAACGCTTGCATCGCTTGGTGGATTGGCCAAGTTCAATCACAAGGAACTGGCTTCCTCTGCACCGGCGGCGAGTGAAAGTTCGGCAACGAGTGCGGAACAGAAGGCCGAGACCCCTGCGGCTCAGTCTGCCAAGCAAGTACCGCCGCTCACGGTCTGGGGCGTTTTCCTGGCGATTTCGGCCTATGTGGTCGGTTTCTTCGCGACGGCTGGGGCCGCGGGCGTTGATTTCGGCATGGGAAATCGGGACGAAAACGACGTCAAATGGGGCGGCTTGGTGGGAATTGCGGGAGCCATCATCCTGACGGGTGGTTTGGCCCTGATTATTGCGGCCGGCACAGTGGGCGCGGGTCTGGCAGGGCAACCGGCAGTTCTCCAGCCGACCAAATTGATGGAAAATCTGGCACCGGTGTTAGGCGAAAAGACTCCGGCAATCTTCTGGTACCTCCTGGCGATTGCGGCATTTCCACCGGCGTGTTTTTCTAGCTTCATTGCGGCGAATAGCTTCAAGACGACCCTGCCCAAGGTCAACCCGTTCGTCTCCTGTGGGATCGGGGCGCTCGCTTCGATTGCCCTGGTCCTTTCGGGCTATGCTGGCAATGCTGCCAATGTGTTTACCGTGATTGGAGCCTCGTTCGGCCCGGTCTGCGGTGCCATGGCAGCGGACTATTTGCTTGCGGGTAGCCGCTGGGCGGGACCCCGGGCTGGGTTCAACCCGGCGGGCTGGATCTCCTGGATTGCGGGCTTTGTCGTCGGCGGGATCGATCTTGTCCTGGGGACAGCGTACGTCCCGTGCCCGCCGGTGGCCGCCTTCGTCGTGGGATTTGTCCTCTATGCGATCCTGGCCTTCGCTGGGCTGGAGAGCGAGTCGTTGGTGATGCCGAATGACGGCGAATAGGGTATCGCGATTGTATTCTGGACTGTTAATGTTTTTGTCCTCGATTCCCTGGGGGCCTTTCCAAAAGGCCCCTTTTCTTTTGCTTTCTTTTCCCGCAAACTGATGGTGTATTCAGGCGATAGCGTCGTTCTCGGGATTTGCAAGGGTTAGCTTTGAATGAATCGTACTCTCGGAGATTACAAGAGATCGGTCTTAGGAAAGCAACCTCTTGTCCAAAATGCGATGATGAAGAGTCAGAATCACCAGACGAATGTTATATTGCCCCGGCGATGGGTTCGGGAGTTAGATCGCCGAGCTGTCATGGATTATGGCATTCCGAGTCTGATTTTGATGGAGAATGCAGGGCGGGGCGCGGCAGATGTCCTTGAACGTTTGGGAATCAATGGCCCTGTTGTCATCTGCTGTGGGAAGGGAAACAATGCCGGTGATGGGTTAGTCATAGCGAGGCACCTCGATCTTCGAGGCTATCGGGTTCAAATCATACTGGCCGTGCCGGGTGAAGAACTGACTGGCGATGCAGCCGTCAATTACCAGATTATTCAGCGAGCTCAACTGCCGCTGATTGTCTTGGGCCAAGACTTTTCGGAGGAACTGATGACCTCTCACCTGACGGGGGCAGATTGGATCGTGGATGCGCTTTTGGGGACCGGTGCACAGGGCGAGCCACGACCACCTTTCAATAGGATCATTGGCGCAATCAATGACGCCCATGGAAAGGGAAAAAAGGTCCTTGCGGTGGATCTGCCCAGTGGTTTGGATTGTGATAGCGGCAGACCTTCACAGGTCACCATTCGGGCTGATCATACCGTAACGTTTGCGGCGATCAAACCGGGATTAATCTCGGATATGGGACGGGAATTTGTCGGTCAGCTTCATATTGCCGATATTGGAATACCTCGTCGATTGATGAGCCAAATCCAGGAAGAGTTTAAACAGGAGTCACACGTCCCTTGATTCGTTAGGAAAGGCGATTCAAAGATGATGGCGCAACCGGACCATCCGCCGAATGGGTATGGTTCTCCGCCGATAGCCGTGGTCCCGGCCACGGGGGAGGGGCTTCGACGGGGATTGTGGCTGTTATGCAGAGATTTGCCTGAGGCTGATCGTGACGCGCATCTGAAACGACTGCGCGAGCATTTTCGGCGTTCACCACCAGGAACGACGGGCATTCTTCACGCGCAGAGAGGGCAACAGATCGTTGGCGCCGTTTTGTGGACGGTTTATCCGGGCCGGACGGCGGCGATCTCTGCACCAGGGCTGTTGGAGGGTGAACCACCGAGCACGGCCGTGGCCCTGTTTCGTGGTGTAATTGAGAATCTATCCAGGACTCAAACCCGTCTGATCTTTGCCAACTTTTCGTTGGATCAGGCGCATTTTCGTCAGCCTATCGAACAAGCCGGTTTTTGCTATTTGACCCGGCTCCGCTATCTTTTCTCGGCTCCTGAGAATTTTCCTGAACGTGCGGATCAGTTTCAAAGTGATCTTCGTTTCATCCCCTGGCCGGAGGTTGATCCCGGAGAGTTCATACGAATTGTTGAAGCAACGTATGTGGATACGCTCGACTGCCCCCAACTGAACGGTCTGCGCGAGACGGAAGACGTTCTCGCGGGCTATCGGGCAGCCGGTGTTCACTCCCCCGATTTGTGGTTTTTGGTCGTGCACGATCAACGGCCGGTCGGTTGTTTGATCCTCACCGAACATCCTGATTTTGATCAGGTGGAATTGGTGTATATGGGCTTGATTCCAGAATACCGGGGGCGTGGCTTGGGCCGGGACGTGGTTCGCTTTGCGCAGTTGACGACACGGCAGCGGAAGAGGTCGGGTTTATTGCTGGCCGTCGATGTTCAGAACAAGCCTGCGATGCAGGTTTACAAATCCCTTGGTATGCAACAGCTAGAGGAGCGAGATATTTTCCTTTTCGATCTTACTCCGAGTTATGGGGGAAGGTAATCCCGATTGCCGGGTGTCTCTTCACAGACACACATTGCTGTTGCCGAGATGAACTAACATCGATCTCGTTTTTGGTCCTCGATGGACGTGGCATAGTCACTTTCATTGCGTCGTAACTTACTTCTATAAAATAACTTACGGACGCGCTGAATATTCTCATCGGCTTGCGTTGTTGGTTGGCTTAACATGTTTTCCCCAATCCACGGTTGTGCGCGGGGATGGCCAGCGATGGGTCTTTTGGAAAAATCTTCGCACTTTAGGGGAGAGTCGCCCGCCAGAAATTTGTCCACAGAAAAAATTGTCTCGTAGTCCTCTTGTGGGGCTTTGACAGCAGTGCTTGCATCGGTAGAATCACGCTCATCGGGTGACACACAAGCAGGCTTGGAATGGATTCAACCATTCTTCGGGCGCAACTTATCTGATTGCGCAGCCTGTGCAACGTTGGTCATGTTTCAGCGAAGCGCTGAACTTTTGCGCTGGGATTGCGCGCCAGGAGCCTTGAAACAGTGGCCAAGGATGATAAGGACATCATGTCGGCCTTGCGGAGAGCATTGGCCGATAGGGTCGGGAACGAGCGATATTCGCTGTGGTTCGGTCCGCGCACACGTTTTGCCTGGGATGGGACCGAATTGTCGATATACGCGCCGAATCCGTTTTTCCGCGAATGGATCCGGACGGTCTTTGCGTGCGCCATCGAGGAAGCTTGTCAGTCGGTGATCGGTTGGATTCCTAAGATCACGTTTGTCTGTGATGCCGAAGGCGTGCAGGACCATTCAGACGAATTGGTCCCATGCGGCGATGCGATGGCTGGCGGGGCGAAAGGTAATGGCACGAGAAGGCAATCTCAATCTCGTGCATCGTCTCCCCGTTCGGCACAAACAGCGTTAGACTCGTCCGAGGCCTTGCCGTTATTTCGGTTCGCTTCTCTTAATGAATCTGAAAGAACAGAGACAGTTATTGAGACAGCCAGTGTCTCTTTATCTGGCGAGGAATTCCAGGCGACGTCCACAACCGGAATGGCTCACGATGCGGCATCGCGAGGTGAACCCCTCTTGGATCGGGAGCCGACGCAGGCCGTTTCAACGGCGATGTCCTCCAACCAAAAAACAGCGTGTCTGTCGCTTGAATCGTCGCAATCTCTCTTTGATGGTGAAGCAGGTCCGCAAAGATCGGATCACCGAGCTGCGTTGAAACTGCATCCAGAGACTGAGGCGCGGCCTGATTCAGATGAGGTCAGGGGGCCAGCCCGTGCACCGAAGAATCCGTTGCGACCGGGCTGCGATTTGAATTCTTTTGTGGTCGGCGACTGCAATCGCCTGGCGTTCGCTGCCGCCGATGCCGTCGTTCGCATGTTGGGCACATATTCACCGCTTGTTTTTCATGGTCCGAGTGGCGTTGGCAAGACCCATCTTCTCGAGGGGATCTGGCGAGCGGTGAAGCAACGGCATCCCCGAATTGCCGCCATTTATCTTTCAGCGGAACAGTTTACGACGGCCTACGTGGAAGCGCTTCATAAAGGCGGCATTCCGGTCTTTCGCCAGAAATATCGAGGTTTACAACTATTTCTCCTGGATGATTTGCACTTTTTTGTTGGCAAGCGTCAAACTCAGATCGAACTGCTTTATACGATTGATAGCCTGCTCAAAAGCGGTTGTCAGATCGTGTGTGCCGCCGATCGTCCGCCGTGTGAAATTCGTGAATTGAGTCAGGAACTTGTCAGCCGGTTGGAGGGCGGCGTGGTGTGCCGCGTTGATCCTCCCGACATTGCCGTGCGTACGCAGATCGTCGCGAAACTCGTCCGGGAAACGGGGGTGGCGCTCTCTGCCGAGGTCCAGGCGTGGATTGCCGAACGATTCACCAGAAATGTACGGCAGGTGATCGGGGCGGTCAGGCGGCTGGAAGCCGCTGCGAGGGCTCTCAGGCGGCCCCTGGACGTCCCGTTGGCTGAGGAAATCCTGGGTGACATGCTCGGCGATGCGTGTTGTCAGATCAATTTGCCCGACATCGAACGCGAGGTTTGTCACGCCTTCGGCCTTCCTGAGGGGGCACTCCAGACGAACCGGAAGGACCGTGAGATTACCTATCCGCGCATGCTGGCCATGTGGTTAGCGCGAAAATACACGCGGGCGAATCTCGTCGAGATTGGCCGTTATTTTGGAAAGCGAAGTCACGCCACAGTGATTTCGGCTCAAAAGAAGGTCGAGTTCTGGGTGCGCGAGGGTTACCGACTTTCATCGGCGAAAGGGGAACGCTCCGTTCATGAGACACTGAAAGAACTCGAGCGACGTTTACGGGCAGGCTAGGCTTGGCCAAATCTAACACCGATCAAGTTAACTGTGCGGTGTGAATCCGAGCGGACCAGAAAACCGGCAAGGACTGACCGTGATCAATCCTTGCCGGCTGCTAACATCGCAAAGACAAAAGCCGGTCTTTAACCGGTAATGATCAGACGAATTTTGTGACGCCGGGGATTGCCACCGGATATCGCCCCTGCTCATCCGGGACGATGGGCGGCGTCGCGTCCCATGTGTAGGCCGATGGAACAAGAGCCTCCTGGGAGTTGGTGGCCTCCTCCCACGTTAGTTTCTGTCCTGTGTATGTTGCCATTCTTCCCATGATGGCCATCATGGTGCTTCGGGCCATATACACACCGTTGTTAATCGGCTCGCCTTTTCGGATGGCGGTAAATAGAGCTTGATGCTCGGCTACATACATGTTTGTGCTTTCGCCTTGGTACTTCCAGTTCTCCGCGCCTTCGATCTGCCATTGATTAAGAACAACGGCGCGGCCCTTAGTTCCGAAGACGTGGTCCGTCGTATCGTTCCAGCAATTGGCATGCTGCCGACAGAAGGAATAGACACGAACGCCATTGGCGTACTCGTAGCACACAGCGTGGTGATCGTAGATATTGCCGAAGCGCGGCATCTCGGTGCGGACCTGACGCCCACCCAATCCCCAGGCAGCGGCGGGTGGTTCGTCGTGCATAACCCAAAGGGCTTTATCCAGGCTGTGGATGTGCTGCTCAACATTGTGATCACCAGATAACCATGTGAAGCAATACCAGTTACGAAGCTGGAATTGCATCTCGGTCAAGTTGGGATCGCGATCGCGCCCGCCAATATGGCCGGTGTTGTACGTTTCCTGAATCGTAATAATGTCGCCGATGGCGCCATCCTGGATGCGTTTAATCGTTTCTATCGTGGGCTGGTGGTAGCGCCAGCACAAGCCGGACACGATGCAGAGTCCTTTTTGACGGGCCATTTCAGTACTTTCCAGTACCGATCGATAACCCGGGGCATCGACGGCGACCGGCTTTTCGGCAAAGATATGCTTGCCTGCCTCGACTGCCGCGCGGAGATGGATCGGACGAAAATGCGGTGGTTCGCACAACAGAACGACATCGACGTCACTGGCGATGGCTTTCTTGTAACCATCCAGTCCGACGAACGAAGTCTCGGGAGTCACCTGAACGCGGTCTGCAAAATTCTTTTTCAGGGCTGCCAGACTGCTGTTGAGTCGATCTTCGAAGGCATCTGCCATGGCAACCAGGACTGTCCGCGGGTCAGCCTCCAGGGCATTGGCTGCCGCACCAGTCCCGCGTCCACCGCAACCGATCAGGGCAATTTTGAGAATAGGGTCCTCACCTGCCGCATGGACGAATCGACTTAACGAAAGACCGGCAAAGGCCCCAGCGCCTGCAATGCCTGTTGCCTTCAGAAACTCACGCCGGGAAGCACCGTTTTTCTGACGGCCTTGATGGGGAGCATTGGAACTCATCGTTTTGTCCTTTCCTGTCAGAGATGTCACCGAAGCGATCGTACAACAACACCCATCTTCGATCCGCGAGCGAATATCGAGGTCAAGATGGTTCTCAGGGTCGGTTCTTATGATAGCCCGATCCAAACACGGCGTCAACAATTATCGCGGCTGAAAACCGGCGTCTCACCGTTGCGATTTTCGCAGACAAGTATCGGCAAAGAAGGCATGATAAAGTGACATGAATTGGTCAACAGCGTTAACGAAGCCGCGAAACGTACCGCAAAAACTCTTGCTCAAGCTGCTCGAGGTCGCCACCAAATGCCTGGCGGAAGTCTTCGATTCTCGTCTCTGGAGAGTCATACACCAGTGGCGGTTTTTCCCGCAACCGATCCAGGTAACTCATGAACATTCGGCTCTTCTGCTGAAGCAGAAAATACGTCAAGGCCCAGGCCTCGGCGTAGGCGTCTCTGGCCGTCTCAAGATTCTGGAAGCTGGAATTATCGCGAATCAAGTTGGTCAACGACTGGGACGGTCTGCGGGACAAATAGGAACGAAACTGTTGCAAGCGATCGTAATTCAGGGCGCCGACCGTGCTCCAACCGCGCGTGCTCCGCAGGTCCGGCGTTTCAAAGAACATGGCCAGTCCCTCAGAGACCCATTGTGGTGTGTCTGTCCAGCGACACGTCACGCCCGAGTTGTTGGCAAGTTGATGTGTTGCCTCGTGAACAAGCGTTGTGATCGCCTGCCGGACCTCTGGCTGCACCAGATAGCGAGCAATTTGAGCCGCGGTTGCCGTCCCGTTACTTCCTGTTAGGTCATATGTCGTGACCAGGTTGGTTTCGAGGTTATAATGCCCTTGAATCTTCTCAATGCCATCGCCGACTTCCCCGCGGCAGTGTTCGATATATTGTTGCCGGGTTGCGAATACGACAATGACGAGGGGAAAGATAGGCCGTTCGATGGTCATGCCCTTGTTCGAGAAGTACGCTGTAAAACCACTGTACAGCCTTTCCAAGAGCGACCCGCACCAGCGGG
>Ga0068705_10000701_pt1 | contig 16886 bp, 21 predicted proteins | sample YNPMSTMetaG_FD_65631 | JGI IMG/M metagenome (GOLD analysis project Ga0068705, IMG submission 65631) | Anoxygenic and chlorotrophic microbial mat microbial communities from Yellowstone National Park, USA - YNP MS-T MetaG | ecosystem: Environmental > Aquatic > Thermal springs > Hot (42-90C) >... | reverse complement strand
AGATTCATTTTCTACATATTCATTATATAATTCTGTTATTTTAGTAATGAATCTGTCCAGATCTTCTGAAGTTTTAATATCTTGTAAGGAAGGTAACAGGTTTTTGATTGACTGTTTTTTGGATAATTGATAATATTTTTTCAATAAGGTTGCCAATGTATCTTTTGCTATTGTAAAGTAATCCAGATTGAGTATTCTACGTTTGTATAAATTTAATATAATAGTGACAAATTCTGATCCATTTTTCGGATCAATTTCTTCCAAAGTTTCAAGAAAATCGTCTATTGATTTGAATTTTGACAGAATTTCTTCTTTTTTGGAAGAGAGAAAATTTTTGTATTGTTGTTTAACATTTTCGCGTGAATATTCAAGAAGAATATTGTTTTTCATACACTTATTTATTAAAATAAAGTTGTTGACAATTGACGTAAAATGAAGTAAAATGAATAGACAGGAGTGTATATGCAAAATATTCTAATAGATGTTTTGGACAGTATATTTTTAAAAGAAACAAAAGCAGGAAAGTATTTTCTGAAATTTGACGTTTCTCTTGTTTGTGTAAAACCGGAAGAAACCGGACGTTACAAATCAATAATTCTTACAAAAAATAAAAATAATGTTAAAAGAGTTTTTCCTGATATTATAAAAGCAAGACAACACACAATTAAAAATTATTTGGAACATTTTGAAGAAAACTATTATATTTCAGATGATGAAATTGAAACATATCATTTGAAAAGCGATCATGAAGGATTGATGTCTTTATTTATCAATAAAATACAGATAAATTCAAAAAAAGTAATCGTTCCTGCTACAATTTGTATTGTAGATGAAAAAATAGACAAAAATTTTGAGAATATAAGCTTTCCCGGTTTAGCTGTTTTTTTCCATGAAATGGGTCATGTTTGGTTACAAAAAAAGTATATTGAAAGTCTTCTTAAAAGTAAAGAAGTTTCTGGTATATCCCATACAACTTTAAAAAAGTTTTTATTACAAAAAGAACTTGAAATTACAAATTGTCATACAGAAAGAGAAGCTTGGTTTTGGGGACTTTTATTTTTGAAAGATGCTTTTAAATTGAAATCTTTTTCAAATAAATATAAAAAAACACAAACAGAACTAATTAATACATTTTTGGACGTGTGTAGACGATCCTTAAACGAATATTATGTTTCAGCAGCTTGCTTCTTTTGAGTTGTTTGTGATATACTATAGAAAGGAGGTATTATGAGTAATCTTGTTGTATTTCAAATGTCTTGTAGAAAAGATTTTGTAAAAGAAACAAAACTTATGGAAGATTCTATTTTTCCGTATATTCGGAGGCGGGGACAAAATGCTTTTTATCCTGTAAATTATAGAGAAAGACTTTTTGAAGAAAATGAATCTTATCTGAAAAGTGCCAGAAATGTTTTGCTAATGATTCATGGATATAGAAGCATTTATGAAAATGTTGAAAGAAAATATAATTTGATTCAGAATTTGCTTGCAGAAAAATCTGGTGTTGAATATGATATAATTGTTGAATATTATTGGCCCGGATCGTGGGAAGCTGCGGTAGGATTTGTCGCTGCGTATAACAGAGCACCGATATCAGCAAAGTACCTTTCAAAAGGATTTCTTTATTTCATGTTTTTTCTTGAAAAAATCATGAATTTGGAAATTGAGAATGTTACAGTTTCTGCCCACTCTTTGGGTTGTTTTGTCAGTTTGGGTCTTTTTAGTTGTGCTGATCTGTTGCCAAAAAGTTTTTTTGAATTGAATGCATTCAAGAACCTGAATTTGGTTCATGCATCTCCTGCTGTTAATAAAAATGATTTTAAGGAAAATACCAGAAGTGTTGATTTGTTGACAGAAAAACTTAACAAATATCTTTTGTTCTCAACAAAAAAGGATAATGTTTTGAAGTTTGCATATAGAACGGTTCCTTCCAATTGGTTTTCTCCATCTATTGCTTTTTCTCCAGATAGTGTGCCTTCTGAACTTAAGCAGAAGATGCAACATATTGATCTTACAGAAGAGATTTCCGGTCATGGAAATTATCACAAGTCAGAAACTTATTTGAAATTTCCTCAGATGCTTCTTTAAATGAAAGGTGGTTAATGTGAATGATAAGTCGTTGTTGATTAAATATTTTAATCTTTTGAAAGAAATTTCTCTCGGTAATGAAAAAGTTGCCAGAGCAAGAATTTCTGCTGCTGTAGTATTGAAAAAGAGGATTATTTCTATCGGGATGAATTGTTATAAAACTTCTCCTTTTCAAATTAAGTTTCAAAAAAATCCTTTTTCGATTTATTATCATGCAGAAACATATGCAATTAAAAATGCCTTGAAAAATGTTTCTGTAGATGATCTAAGAAAAGCAACGTTGCTTGTATGTAGAGTAAAATATTTTCCTTCATTGAAAAAATATATGTTTGGATTTGCAAAACCTTGTCATGGGTGTATGAAAGCTATTGAACTTTTCAACATTGGAAAAGTGTTATATACTGGAGAAGGGAACGTCGTTCATTGTTTTGAACGCAGAACCAATATTGTTGAAACTGTTTCTTTGGAAGAAGAGGAGTTGATGGTAGTATGAAACTTTCAGAGTTTTGTCCCCCAGAAATATTACAGGTGTATATTGAAAAAGATCTTGTCAATGTTCATAAAAATGAGGATGGATTGACAGGATATTGTTATACTCAAAATGTCTATAAAATGGATCCATCAGAATGGAAGTCTGGACTTTCTTTTTTGCGCGGATTGGTGGTTGATGAAGAAGATAATATAGTAGCTTTTCCTTATAAAAAGTTTTGGGAATACAGAAAAAATACAAATTTGAATGATATTCGTTCTGTGTGGGAATTATCAGAAAAAATTGATGGGTCTTTGATTATTGTTTTTCTGTATAATGGAAAACTTTATACCAAAACAAAATCTTCCTTTGATTCTTGGCAAGCGCTTCGTGCTCTTGAAATTTTAGGTCAATGTCCTCATATTTTTCAGGAAGGATATACTTATTTGTTTGAATATGTTTCTCCAGAAAATCAGATCGTTGTATATTATCCAAAAGAAGCTCTTTATTTTCTTGATATTATAAAAATTATTGGAGAAGAAAAACCAAGACTTATTACTGGTAATGAGGTTCGTTTGCGTACACGTCTCCTTTTGGAAAACACGTTTGGAACAGATGTTATCAAAGTTCCTTTCAGAAAGGTTTTTCCGTCTTTGGAAATTGCTTTATCTTTTCCAGTTCAGCCCTTGACAGAAGGATATGTTCTTAAAGCTCTTGAAACAGATCCTCCAATTATGTTCAAATTGAAATCAGAAGAATATAAGATTGTTCACAGTATATTCTCTTCTACAATGATAAATAAAAAGAATTTTTATAAGAGTATTTTTGTTAATTCAAATTATGAAAAGTTTTTGGAAAAATTTACTGCATTTTTTGGAAAATCTCCTTATTATCAGGAAACAATTCGTTTTTTGGAAGCATTTAAATCTTTTAGAGAAACAATTAAGGAACGATTGCGTCAGGCATATGAAGATCTATATGCTGAATATGAAGGAGATTTTAAAAAGCTTGGTGAATTTTATAATAAAACAAAAAAGAACACTTCATACTTGTTTGGACTTTTTGAATATTTGAAAGCGCCAGAAGAAAAGCGGGAAGAAGTTCTTACACAGATAACGGATGTATTCTTTGATAGAGAATTGGATATGCTTATGAATATTTTCAATGAACAAAACAAGTTTGGAGAAATTCTTTTAAAGATTGGAGATTGAATATATGGGCACACCAAGAAAAAGACTTGATCCAAAGAAAGTCAAAGAGAGGTTGATTTTTAAAGGTATTACTAATAAAAATATAATTGCAGCAATTTTGGCTAATATCAAGAAAGAATCAGACTTTTATTTGATTGAAGAAAATTTGAATTATGGAAACACATCAAATGACAGAATCAGAAAAATTTTTGGTAATCGGGTTGCTCATTTGTCTGATGCAGAATTGAACAAAATCAAAAGAGATCCTGTACAATTTGCAGAAATTATTTATGGTGGAGATACAACTATTGGTAAGGCAATGGGAAATACTGTTCCCGGTGATGGTTGGAAATACAGAGGCCGTGGCCTGATTCAGTTGACAGGCAAGAATAATTATGATAAGTTTGGAAAAATTCTTGGTGTTAATCTTGTTGAAAATCCTGATATATTGCTGGAAGATGAAAATTTGGCTGTGGATGTTGTGGTAGAATATCTGAAAGAGTATTTCAACAAGGTTTACAAGAAGGATTTAAATAGTGTATCATCAAAGGATGAAGCTGTGCGTCTTGTTACGGCTGCTATTGCAGGTTCAATGTCGTTTCTTAATACCAAATATGGAAATGAAATTTTGGCAAAAGTAAACAAATTTACAGAAGAATTTTTATCCTGATATGAGAAAAAAACACTCTTCTTCTTCTTCAAATCGGCAATATATTTGTGTGGAAAACTATAAAGGGGGTTTGTGTATTGTAGAACTTGATCTTGAAACAGGACAGCGCAGATATTACAGGGACACAGGATTCAAACCATCTCTGTTTTTTGTTACAAAAGATCCTTCCAAAGCTGAAATGAAGTCTATATCCGGGCTGCCGATGAAGAGGAAACGGTTTTCCATTTATGAATATAAAGATTTTATAAAAAATATTGAAGAAAGCAAAAATGGACTTGAGAAGTTTGTTGCCGGGAATGTAAATCCTTCTCTACAATATATCAGTGAAGCATATCCTGATAAAATTGAATTTACAAAAATGAATCTCAGAATTTGTTATCTGGATATTGAGACAGGCCCGGCATATGACGGATCATTTTCAGATCCCAAATTTGCAGAAGGAGAAATTCTTACAATTGCATTAAAATATAATGATATAGACAAATTTATTGTATTGGGAATGAAAGATTTTGATGCATCCAATTCACCTGAAATTGAATATGTAAAGTGTTCATCAGAAAAACATTTGTTGCTGACTTTCTTAAAATTATGGACACAACGATATCCAGATATCATTAGTGGATGGTTTATTTCCACTTTTGATATGCCTTACATATATCAAAGAATATGTAATGTTCTTGGTGAAGAATTTGCTCAAAAACTTAGCCCGTTTGAAGCAGTTTATCTGAAAAAAGATCTTGATCCTATTAATAAAAACATTTATGAAGACAGACAAGTATTGCATATTGTAGGCATTCAGGAACTGGATTATGTCAGATTGTATAAAAAGTTTGCTTCAAGAGGAGAAACAGAGAGTAACGCGTTAAATTATATTGCTGAACTTGAACTTGGGGAAAAGAAAGTTGAGTATGAAGGTAGTCTTTTCAGATTATATGAAACAGATTTTCAAAAATTTGTAGAATATAACGTTCATGACGTCAGATTGGTTGAAAAACTGGATGAGAAACTTAATTTGATGTTTCTGGCGGCGAATTTAGCTTATTTTTCAAAAACAATTTTTCGGGATGTGTTTTTTCAAGTAAGAATGTGGGATGCAATTATTTACAATTTTCTGAAAAAGAGAGGAATTATAGTTCCATTTTCCAAGCGGGTTGGGGATTCCATGAGAGATTCTTATGAAGGAGCTTATGTAAAATCTCCTTTAACAGGAATGAAGGATTGGGTAGTCAGTTTTGACGTAACTTCACTTTATCCTCATCTTATTCTACAATTCAATATTTCTCCTGACACTTACAAGAAAATTGATGATATTGGTACAGGATATTCTGTTGATATGTTTCTAGAAAAGAAAATTCCTGAATATGTTATTGAAAGTCTTAAAAAACATAATGTCTGTCTTGCTGCTAACGGAGCAACTTATACAAATGAATTTACAGGATTTCTTCCAGAACTGATTCAGATTTTGTTTGAAGAGCGAAAACATTACAAAAAGCTTTATTTGGAGAATATGAACAACTATGAGAAGACAAAAGATGAGAAATATAAGGAAACAGCAAAGGTTTATGACATTCTTCAGAATGTGAAGAAAATTTGTTTAAATTCTGCCTATGGAGCAATGGGCAATGTTTACTTCCGTTTCTATAATATAATTTTGGCCAGTTCAGTCACTTTAAGTGGACAACTTGTTATTCGGTATATTGAAAAAATTTGTAATGAAATTTTAAATGAAAAATTTGGAACAAGCGGAGTTGATTACTGTATTGCCAGTGATACAGATTCAGTTTATCTGGATTATTCTCCTTTAAAAAATAAAGTAAAGAGTGTTGAAGATATTGATGCATTTAACAAGGAAGTTCTTCGGCATATTGACAAAAGTTTGAAAGATCTTGCCCAATATCTTAATTGTCGGGAAAACAAAATTTTTCTAAAGCGTGAAGTGATTGCTGACAGAGGAATTTTTTTGGCGAAGAAGAGGTATTGTCTTAATGTCTTGAACTCTGAGGGAATTCAGTATAAGGAACCAAAAATCAAAATGATGGGTGTTGAAGCAATCAAATCATCAACTCCCAAAATTTGCAGGGAAATTCTCAAGAATTCAATTAAAACTATTTTGCAGGAAAATAATGATAAATTGATTGAAAATCTGGAAAAATATCGTGAACAATTTATACAATCGTCTATTTACGATATTGCTTTCCCAAGAAATGTTAACAATCTTGAAAAATATTCATTGACATCAAAATCTGTTCCTGTTCATGTTCGTGGAGCGTTGGTGTTCAACAAATTAATTAAGGACAGAAAATTAATGGAAATTCATCCAATTATTAGTGGAGACAAGATCAAGTTTCTGTATCTAAAAGAACCAAATCCTTTTGAAAGTTATGTTATCTCATTTCCGGCAAATGTTACGCTTCCAAAGGAAATTATTGATGATATTACAAAATATGTGGATTATGAAAAGATGATCGAAAAAGCTGTTATTGATCCGTTAAAAATTCTTACTGAGCCGATTAATTGGAAAATTGAGCGTTCATTCAATCTTCTTGATTTGTTCGCTTGATTGTGGTAACATAGTTGTATACAGACAGGAGGTCATTTAATGCCTACAAATTTTTTGAAGAAAATTAAAGATTCTTTGGTAAAAGAAAACCCGTTTGTTTCTATTGTTGACGAAGGAATTATTTCCGATGTTGATACATATACCGACACAGGTTCGTATATGCTCAACGCTGTTTTGTCCGGTGATTTGTTTGGCGGTTTGCCAAACAAGAAGATTACCGTTTTTGCCGGGGAAACGACGGTAGGAAAGACGTACCTTTGTTTCTCAATAATGAAGAATTTTCTTGATTCTGATCCTGATGCTCAAGTCATTTATATGGAAAGTGAAGGTGCGTTGACAAAGGAAATGTTTGTTGACAGAAAAATTGATTCTTCGCGCGTTCTTGTTGTTCCAATTCAAACTGTTCAGGATTTTAGAAAAACTTCTTTGCAGGTTCTGGAAGAATACATTGCTCAGGGAAAAAAAGGCAAGTTATTAATGATTCTTGATTCTTTAGGAAATCTTTCAACATCGAAAGAAATGGAAGATTCTCTCGCTGGAAAAGAAACTCAGGATATGACCCGTTCGCGCTTGATCAAGAGTGCGTTCAGAACAATTACTTTGAAACTCAGTGTCGCTGATGTTTCCATGATTGTTACAAATCATGTTTATGATGAACAGGGTCTTTATCCGCGCAAGATAATGTCTGGTGGCAGTGGTATTCATTATAATGCAGCAGTAACTATTTTCTTGTCGAAAAAGAAGGATAAGGATTCTTCAGGGGATATTGTTGGTAATATTTTGACAGCTAAAGTGATGAAGTCTCGTTTTATTAGAGAAAACAAGACAGCAGAAATTTATCTTGATTATGTCAAAGGATTGAACAAGTATTATGGTCTTCTTGATCTTGGTATTGAAGCCGGATTGTTTACCAAGGTCGGCCATAAATATCAAATTGGAGAAACTAAAGCTTTCGAAAAGGCTATTTACAAGAATCCTGAAAAATATTTTACTGATGAGGTTCTTCAGGAATTGAATGAATATGTAAAGAAGTCATTCCGGTATGGAACAGGTGAAAGTCTTCAAATTGAAGACGATGATGTTTTTGAAGAAAGTGAGGATTAATCATGTCACTTAAAAACGCATTTAATCCGTACGAATTGGGAACTTTATTTAATAAATTGTATAGAATATCAACAAATTCAAAATTGTTCAGAAACTTGTTTAGAAATCTTGAAAAAGAGAAGTTTTCCTTTGATTTTTGTAATGAAATCTATTTTTCAGATTTTTCTTTAATCTCTTATGAGAAATATGTAATTTATAATATTCTTACAAAGAATTCTTTTGAAAAAGTATTTGGAAATGATTATCAAAAAGAAATGTCCAAGTACAATATGAAGTTTTTGTACTTTTTAGAAAAAAATTTAAGCAAAATTTATACGATTGTTGGTACAATTTATACCAAACCAAAAAATACTGTGGTTGGATATTATGTTTATAGTTATTATGGAAAAGTAATAGATATAAATGCGGAACAACTTAAGAAATTTTGGTTTATGGAAATTGATAATTCTGAAATAAAGAAAATTTGCAAAGATTTTGAAAATAGTAAAAATTTTGTTGATGATGTTTTTATAGTGCCTGCGGTATACGTTTCTGATGAAACAAAGTTTTTTGGTAAAAATGATATTGGAATTCATTATGAACATACAGAAATTGATTCTGCAACTAAAGATAGTCTTGAAAAGATGATTCTTGATTTTGGCCGAAAGAGGTTTTCTGATAATTTGAAAAAGATGAAAAAGGCTGCTCGCAAATCACATACAACGAATAGTATTGCTTATCCGGTTTGGATTAATGATGAGTATACTTTTTTGGATTCTCTTCCAATGAAGTACAAGGAAGAAATTGACAGAACTCTCTTTTATATAATAAAGAAAAATGTAGATAAAATAAATGAAAATAAAGAAAGTCAGTTTTTGATACTTCCTCCAAATGATGGCAAAACTCCTACAATTCATTAAATATGTTTCAAAAAATAATTATCAAGAATTTGCTATTTAATGAAGAGTACATCAGAGAAGTTTCTCCATTTCTGAAAAAAGAATATTTTACTTCTCCTTATCAGGAATTGTATTCTACTATTGAACAGTTCTTCTCAAAATTTAATGAGCGACCATCACTGGATGTAATTGAAATCCGAATCGGGATGTTACAACAAAAACTTCCTGAGAGGATTTTCAAAGAACTTGTTGGTTTTTATGAAGAATTAAAAAAATATTCTTCGGCAGAACAACCCAATCTTGAATGGTTAATTCAAGAAACGGAAAAGTTTTGCCGGGATTCTGCCATTGAAAATGCGCTTAGAAAATCTATCAAAATTATCAATGGAGAAGATAAACAACAATCAAAAGACGCTATCCCAGAACTTTTAAAAGAAGCAGTTTCAATTACTTTTGACAGATCTGTAGGACACGATTATTTTGAAGATGCTGAAAAAAGATATGATTATTATACTCGTATTGAAGAAAAAATACCTTTTGATATAGATTTTTTGAATAAAATTACAAATGGAGGCATAACAAGAAAGACTTTAAATATTTTTGTTGGCGGTGTTAATGTTGGCAAAACACTCACGCTTTGTCATTTTGCGTCACATTATTTGAAAAGTTTTTATAATGTTCTTTATATCACAATGGAAATGTCTGAAGAAGAAATTGTTAAACGGATTGACGCAAATCTGTTGGATATTTCTATTGATTATTTGAAAAATTTGAACAAAAATGATTATCTTGAACGGGTGGAAAGATTAAGAAAAACAGTCCCAAAAGGGAAATTGATTGTAAAAGAATACCCTACAGCTGTACCGAATATTAATCATTTCAGAAAACTGTTATTGGAATTGAAGACAAAAAAGGATTTTGTTCCTGATGTTGTAATAATTGATTATATGAATATCTGTTCTTCAGCCAGAATTGTTAATGACGGGAAGAATAATACGTACGTAATTGTTAAAGCAATTGCTGAAGAATTGCGTGGATTTGCTATGGAAAACCGGGTTCCTGTGATTACAGCTACCCAGTTGAATAGAACCGGATTTTCAGCATCTGATGTTGATATGACGGCAATTTCAGATTCTTTTGGAACTGCTATGACAGCGGATTTGATTGTTACTCTGATAAATAATGAAACGCTTGAGTCATCAAACGTTATTATTATGAAACAATTGAAAAACAGGTATGGTGACGCCACAAAGTATAAAAAATCTTATGTTGGTATAGACAGAACCAGAATGAGATTGTACAATGTGGAAAACGATAAAATCGACATTGATCAAAGCCTTGCAGATGGAATAGATATGGAGGATCTTAATTTTGATAATCTTTCAAAGCTGTCTTCCCTGTTTTAACGGGAGCGTGTTATATGATTATTATAGATTTGAACAGTTTGGTTATTTCCAACATTTTACAATCATCCAGAATTGATATTGATTCTGTAAGAAATATTGTATTGAATATGATCAGAATTAATGTAAAAAAGTTTCGTTATGAATTTTCGCAAAATTTTGGAATTGTTTTGGTTGATGACGGGAAATGGCCTTGGCGCAGGGATTATTTTTCCTTTTATAAAGCAAACAGACGCCGTAAAAAGAAGTTTTCATCTTTTAATTGGGAAATGATCTATACATATTTGGATCAAATTAAAAATGAAATTTTTGAAAATCTGCCGATGGTATATATGAGGCATGAAAAGTGTGAAGCAGATGATATTATTGCTACTTTGGCACAATTTGCGGCACTCAATCATGATGAAGTTTTGATTATCAGTTCAGATACTGATTTTTCTCAACTTTATTCAATAAATATCAGGCAATATTGTCCTGTAAAGAAGAAATTTCTGAATTTTCATGTTTCACCAACATATGATTTGTTGTTCAAAATACTCTATGGCGACAAAACAGACGGTATACCAAATTATCTGACAGATGATGATTATTTTGTAAATAATGAAAAAAATGAAGTTGAAGTTTCTATAGACAGATTCAATGAATTGGTTAATATACCTTATGGGGAGATTGAAAGTGTTTTAAGTGAAGAAGAACGGCCCGGATTTGTTCGTAACAGAACGCTTATTGATTTTTTCTATATTCCAAAAAATATTCAGATGGAAATTTTCAACCTTTACAAAGAATCTTTGAAACAAAAGAAGGGGAAAGGTTTGGAAATAACTAATAAATACTTTAGAGAACACAATTTGAAAACATTACTTTTTAGTATAGGAGATTTTGAAGCATGAGTTATAGTATTCTTAATATTTTACGAAAAGCCAATGAAATGGAAGATAAGGATAAAATGGTTGATTATTTGAAAGAAAATTTGAAATACCCGCTGGAACTTTATTTTGCAGCAGTGTATAATCCCAGTATTGAATTTGAAAATTTCAAGAAGCTGGAATATAAGAAATCGCGGGCAAACAAGCCGGGATTTGCTGATTCATATATTGAACATCAAATCAAGCGGCTGTATGTCTATCAACCATCTTATCCTATTCCATATGAAAAGAAGCGCGAAATTTTGATTAAATCCATTGAGTTGATGTGTGAAGAAGAACAGGAACTTTTCTTACATATTTTAAGAAAAGAAAATGTTTTTCGAAACATCACCAAACCAATTGTCAAAAAGGTGTGTCCACACGCATTGTCTCCCGATTATGTTTTAAGGAGACCATAGGTTGATTTTGACATCAGAATGTGTTATCATAGTGTTGTGAGGGCATTATGTTTAATCTAAAACTTTCGTCAGAAACAACAAAAATTCTTTCTGCTTTGGCAAATATTAATCAATATGTTTGTCTAAAGAAGAATGTTCCATATATCACACTTTTTAATGATAATTATACAATAAAAGCCAAAGCAAACATCACGGAGACTCCACCAGAAACAATTGCTTTTTCTTTGCAAAAGTTTCTGGGAATGATTCAACTGATGAGCAAAGAGCCTGAATACGTCAATATTTCCTATGACGATAAACAGATTCGGTTTTCTGTACCGAATTCTGAAACATCTCTAAAAACAGAGACAATGTTAGTTCCGATCAACCATTTTAATATCAAATTTTTTGAAGATGTTGATTTTAAATGTACTACTGAAAATAAGGTGTTTTCTCTTAATTTTACAAATGAAATGTTAAAGAAAATCAAGCAAGCATCAAACGTTCTTAATATGGGAACGCTTTTGTTTAATTTTACAAATTCTTCTTCTCCAACTCTTGTTTTGTCTGATGCAACATTTACTGATAACAAGACCAGTGATGAATTTACAATTTTTCTTGAAGAAGTTTCACAAAACATGGAAGAACTTGTTGCATTAAATGTAGTTAATTTGACAAAAATTGTTAGCGGAGACTATCAAGTAAGTTGCTATTATGTAGGAACTTATAGAAAAGGAGATCCTGCAAACAAATTTCTGATGCATTTTGTTCCTGAAGCAGCAACAACACCAAAAATTGAGTATTATATGTCAACAATTTTCAAGAAATAGGAGATCATGAGATGAATAAAGACATTGAAATTTGGGCTGAAAAGTACAGACCGACTTCACTTAAGGGAGTGATTCTTCCAAAGCGTTTGAAATCTTATTTTCAGGATATTCTCAAAACAGAGAATGTTCCGAATCTTCTGTTGTGTGGAAAGCCGGGTGTCGGAAAGACAACCGTTGCCAAGGCTATTTGTAATGATTTGTCTTGTAATTATTTGCTGATTAATGGATCAGACGAGTCTGGAATTGATACTTTTAGAAGCAAAATCAAGGATTTTGCAACAACTGTTTCATTGACCGGAACACAGTTGAAAGTGGTAATTATTGATGAAGCGGATTATTTGAATCCTTCCAGCACTCAACCTGCGCTAAGAAGCTTCATGGAAGAGTATTCTTCCAATTGCCGATTTATTTTTACTGCCAATTATAAACAAAAGATTATTCATGCTCTTCAGTCTCGCATGGCAGTTGTTGATTTTTCCTTTACAAAAGAGGAAAAAGAAACAATGCTGGCAGAATTTTCAAATAAAGTTTTTAAAATTCTCAAGACTGAAGGAGTTCCTTTTGAGTCCGAAGAGGTTGTTATTTATCATGTTAAGAGGCTTTTTCCAGATTTCAGGAAAATTCTTGTAGAATTGCAAAAATATGCATCAATCAATGGAAAGATTGATGAGGGTATTCTTGGGCAATCAAAAAGTGTTGAACGCGAAATTCTTGAAGTTTACAAATACATGAAAGAGATGAATTTTGATTTGATGAGGGAATGGGTTGCCCGGCATATCCAGATGTCAACCGATCCATATTCAATCATTCGTTCTATTTATGATGTGATTATTCCAAAGCTTGATTCTGTAAAGAAGAAAGAAAACGTTATTGTTATTCTTGCAAATTATCAGGCAAAATTGCCTTACGTTGTTGATTATGAAATTCACATGATGGCCATGCTGGTTGAAATTTCTCTGGAGATTCGGTAATATGGAAGAGAACAATACTGCGTTGAAGCTTGGAGATATTTTGAAAGCAATAAATTTCAAGCTTGATGAAAATCTGATTAATCAGGATAATTTACAGGAATATCCATCTTTTGTTGTAAACAGAATTTATTCCAATTTTCCTGATACTTTGTTTATATCTAATACTTTAAATCAGTTTCCTTACATTGACAAGGATGTTCATTATAAATACTTGTACTTGGCAATACCAAAAAGAAAAAGATTCTCCCCCTTGAAAAAGGTAGAGAAGGATGTTGAATTTGTTGAGGAAATTTCCAGTAAATATGGAATTTCCAAAAAGAGTGTGTTAAAACATTATAATTCATTGAAAAAAGGAGTGTAATATGGAAAAGACAACTACAATGAAGCAAACACAGACACAACCAATGACTGAAAACTTCAGGGATGAATTGATCAAGAACTTTATTGAAGTAAAGATTGATCCTTCGAAGTTTCTGATTATTACAGAAACATTGACAAGAATTGGAATTTATTCCAGAAAGAACAGGACGCTGTATCAGACTTGCCATCTTCTGCACAAGAAGGGCAAGTATTACATTGTTCATTTTAAGGAATTGTTTATGCTGGATAACAAGCTACGAAGGCCGATGACAAGGACAGATTATCGCAGGAGAAATTATATTGCAAAACTGCTTGAATCATGGGGTCTGGTTGAAATTGTGAACAGAGATCTTGTTGAAGAGAGCGGAAGAAATTTGAAGATTAGTGTAATTCCATATTCGAAGAAGGGGGTTATTCATACTGAATCGAAGTATATTATGTTGAGTGTAAAGAATCAAAATGCTCAGGATGATGAAGACGAATATTATGATGATGAAGACGAATATTATGATGATGAGGAATATTATGATGAAGATGATGAGGAAAATTATAAAAAGGAGAATTAGTAGTGATGGAGGTTATTCAAATGCAACCACAAAATCAGAGTTTTGACAAAATTTCAATGACTTATCTTGAGTTGAGAGCTTCACTTCCTGCTCTTCAGAAGCTTTTCAGTCAGGAATTTTCATCAATGAAATTTCTCATCAAGCTTAAAAAGCTGCTTGATGAGTGTGACAGAGAGTTGAAATATTTTGAAGATGTTCGGTATCAACTGATACAAAGATATGGTGAAGAATCTACTGATGAAAATGGTAATCCTATCTGGAAAGTAAAAGAAGAAAATACAAATACATTTATGCAGGAAATTGATAAAACTTTACAAGAAACGGTAACTCTTAATGCAGAGCCGTTGTTTTATGATGAACTTGTAAAATATTCTGAAAATACTGATTTGAAATTGACAGCTATGGATATAAAGGCACTGGAAAAGTTCATAAAATATTAATTAAATGAAAGAAAAGGAACTTTTCCGAATTATTTCCAAAGTGACAATGTATTCAATGGGTAGTCCGATTGAATTCGATTCAGAGGAAACAGAAACACTGTTAAATGAGTATATGAATGATAAAAATTCATCAACAATTAGAGAACTGATAACGTTATATATTTCCAATGTATATCCTCTGGAAGGAAAATTAAATTATGATGGTTATGATAATTATGGAAATTTTTATGAGGTAAAGCCTATTAATATTGTAGTAAATGGTAATGAAACTGTGAAAAAGAAACTGGATGGTAGCGGATATTATACTGATTTGACTTGGGCAAGGCATAGAAAATATATGCTTGAAAATCCAAAAATTCTGGTATCCGGTTTCGTAAACGGCAGGATTTGTTATGTTTTTGAATTTCCCTATCATATTCTTTGTCAGGATGTAGAAAAGGCGTTGATGAAATATTTGGGTGAGTGTGATGCGGCGAACAGATATATGAGAAAGTACAAATTTACATACCGAAATTGGATGCATTGCTGTATAACTAAATATATTACTGATAACAATGAAATTCTAAGTCCTCGGTATTTTGTAAAGGATTTTTTGGAGAATATTTTTGAAAAGAAAATCAACGCCGCGAAAGAAACAAAAAACAAATGTATCTTCCCAGATATTGGAGTACCAGAACCCTTGGTTGTTTGAGGGTAAACCTTTTACTTCTGATATGATTGGAAATTATTATGGGTTTGTATATTGTATTACAAATTTGAAAACCGGAAAACGATATATAGGAAGAAAATATTTTTACAAAACTGTAAAAAAAGGAAAAAGGAGAATAAAAGTTGAGTCTGATTGGAAAGATTATTGGTCGTCTTCTGAGTTGGTTAAAAAAGATGTTGATCTTCTTGGAAAAGATTCTTTCAAGCGCGAAATCATATCCCTTCATGTAACAAAGGGTGATACAAATTATTTTGAAAATTATATGTTATTCAAAATGGGAGTTTTGGAAGAGCCTGAAGATAACAGAACATTTTATAACGACAATATAATGAACAGATATTATTATAAATCTATGAAAAATGTTGGAAAGAAAAGAAAAATTTCTTCAACTTTTTGTTAATAAATAATTTATATGAGCACCGCACAATCAAATCTTGTTGTTCCAAAAGGATTGACTTCGCTTGATAATTCAAATGCAAGTCTTTTCAGGCTTACTTTTACCCGGTTTCCTAATGTAGAATATAATGTTTTTCAAGTTGTTTTGCCAAATATTACTTTTGGTGAAACTTTGCTTCCAAATCCTGTAAAAGATTTACCTGTTCCCGGTGATAAGATAACATTTGACCCTGTAGTAGTTTCATTTTTGGTGCAAGAAGATTTTGAAAATTATTTTGAACTTGCAAGATGGATGTATGGACTTGGATATCCTATTACAACAGAACAGCGAAGAAAACTTGAAAGTAAAAATGAGCGTTATAGTGATGCTATTTTACACATTCTTACAAATAAAAGAAATTCAATGTTTACAATTCGTTTTGTTAGTTGTTTTCCTATTTCGTTGTCTTCATTAACATTGGATGCTTCTGTTGCTGATGGATCTCCTTTGACAGCAGACGTAATGCTTCAATTCCATTATATGGAAACAGAAAGGATTCCTGTTCCATGAAAAAGTTTTCTTTTAAAATTAAAGACAAATATAAGCCAAGAGTGAAAACTATTATAAACAGATCATCCGGGCCAATTATTCCAAAAACAAAAAGAAAAGAGAAATATAATAAATCCGGGAAAGGAGAATGGTATGATGACGAAGAAGTTTAGAGGAAATGATCTTGAAGTGTTACTGGATGAATTGGAAAAAAAATTTCCAGAACTAAAAAAGGAACTTAAACAAATGATCATTCGACAAAAGCAACGGTATTCTGTTAATACATTGACTGAAGAGTATGAATTGATTTTTTCTTTAAGTATCAAGAAACAGAGGAAGAGATAAAGGAGATTATAAAATGATTGACGCAAAAATTCTTGCACACACAAAAAACAGTTATACTGGTGATGAGCTTGTTACTTT
>Ga0068705_10000686_pt1 | contig 17038 bp, 10 predicted proteins | sample YNPMSTMetaG_FD_65631 | JGI IMG/M metagenome (GOLD analysis project Ga0068705, IMG submission 65631) | Anoxygenic and chlorotrophic microbial mat microbial communities from Yellowstone National Park, USA - YNP MS-T MetaG | ecosystem: Environmental > Aquatic > Thermal springs > Hot (42-90C) >... | reverse complement strand
TGGTGGGGGTTTGAATGGAAAATTGGGTGGAAACGAAAAGGGTGTACCGTCGGGAAGAAGATAGATCTCATTTAAATCATGAATATCATCCCATTGGTCCTCTATGATATCCGGAATAGTCACCAAGGGTTCACCGTTGGGAAGCATCAGCCAAAGCTCCAGTTCGATAGGAACGTCGATAGGACAGGGCGGCCACGGATTCTCAGTGGGTGGCCACGGAATGTCACTGGGGTTCGCGCGGGACTCCAGCTCCGTCAGGACGGGACGAAAACGCAGACTCATACACAACTCCTTTCGGTTGAGGGGGAAAACCGAAATGTCTCACAGGTTCAGACAGCCTGAACCGAATTCAATCTTGCCAGAAAATCTTTGACTGTCCAGAAAAAAATTCCTGTTCCGACAATTTTTTCAGTTGTGACCAACTGATGCAACCCGCAAATTCGCCATAAACTGAATAATTTTCACATTTTACGAGAAGTGAGTGGTCTTTTTCAGCTGCCATTTACTAGTAACGCAACGTCCAGCATCCGTTTATCGTTTGGGAAGATATTTTGACGAAATCTAATAAAAGCGAAGAATCCCACTTTCAGGCATTGTGTTTTTATTATCACATATGTACATAAAAATATATACTGTCCGACTTGAGGAACTAGGAGACGTGGGGCCGGCCAGTGCGGGTCGGGTTTGTTTAGGCAGGTCAGGTTTGTTTGGGATTGTGGACATCCACTTCGGAAGCTAGGCTGTGGTAACACATGGAGGCAACGCACGAAGAAAAGTAAAAATTGTTTCTCTACGTGAGGCAACGGGCCTGTGAAGAGCGAAGAGGCCTTCCACACTACCGAGGAGAAAAGCAACTTCACGAAGTTGGGCACCGGCGGAGACCTTTGGTGCCAGTAACGACGACTTCCCGGCCTGTGAGGAGAGAACAGCCTCCCAAAGAGAGGGGCAAGGAGAGAACAGCCTCCCAAAAGAGAGGAGCAAGGGTAAGGCTTGAGGATAGGAAACAGGACCAAGAAAGGAGAGTGCCGTGGCCCGTCGCAGGCGTCGGAGCATCGATTGGGCGGTTTATGCCATGGTGCGACTGGCGGTGTGCCTGGTTCAGGCCCTGCCCGTATGGATGGCGCTGGCGGCGGCGGAGGGCATCGCCTGGCTGCTCTATTGTGCTGTGCCCTCTCGTCGGAAGGTCGCCCAAGCCAACGTTGCGGCGGCGTTTCCCGACTGGCCTCCCCAGCGACGGCAAGCCGTGGTCATCGGAATGTATCGCCATTTCGTACGCGCCGTTGTGGAAAGTGTGCTTCTCTCCCGCAAACTGCATCTGCACAACTGGCGGAGCTACCTGGACATTCAGCGAGCCCAGCAGTTGCCGGAAGTGCTTCTGGATGCGCGACCGGTGCTCTTGGTCACCGGACATTTCGGGAATTGGGAAGTCGGGGGTTACGTGCCGGCCCTTCTCGGATTTCACACCTACGCCATCGCTCGGGTCCTGGACAATCCGTATTTGGAGCGGCTGGTGCGACGTTTGCGGCAATCGTCCGGTCAGACGCTGATTGCGAAGAAGGATGATTTCGAGCGTTTGACCGCGGTGATGGCTTCCGGTGGCAAGGTGGCCACCCTCGCCGATCAGGACGCGGGGCCGCGGGGCGTGTTTGTGCCCTTTTTCGGCCGGCCTGCCAGTACTCATAAGGCCGTGGCCCTGATGGCGCTGGAGTTTGATGCCCTCATCGTCGTCCTCGGTGTGCCCCGAATTCCTCGTCACCAGGGTCGCTTTGCTTCCGCCACACCAGCCAACCAGGAGATCTGCTACGCCGTGGAAATCGAGGATGTGATCGAACCCCGCGAATATGCCGGCCACACGGATCCGGTTGGGCAGATCACGCAACGGTACACCGCCGCCTTGGAACGCCTGATCCGTCGCCATCCGGAGCAGTATTTCTGGGTACACCGCCGCTGGAAACACCAACCCCGCTCGTCCCATCTTCGTCAAGCGGCTTGAAAGGATGGTTCTTGCTCCGGAGCGCTGCTGGTGGTGTGGTTCTCCAGGCAGCGTGAGTTTCCGCACAAGAGAGCAAAGTGGCCCACGCGGCTTCGCGGGCAGGCTTAGCAGTGGAAATCGCGATTGAGTGGAAATCACGAAAGGTGGAAAGCGTCTCGGAGGCATTCGAGGGCTTCCAAGCCCCGCTCTTGATCCACGACAACCGCAACACACACTTCGCTGGTATTGATCATGTGGATGTTGATCTGGCGTGCAGCCAAGGCACCGAACATGGTGCGGGCTACACCCGTATGGGTGCGCATACCCACACCGGTGACATACAGCACGGCGATGTCCGCATCCCCCACCACGCGGCAGGAAGGATCGACGTGGTGGAGTACCTCTTGAGTGCACCGCAGGGCGTGCTGGTAGTCTCGGCGGGGCACCGTGAAGGAGAGTTCCGCGCGACCCGGAGCGACGATATTCTGAACAATCATGTCCACGAGAATACCGGCCTGAGCGATGGCGGTGAACACCCGGGCACAATTGCCGGGTCGATCCGGCAGGTCGTGGATGGTCAAGCGACATTGCTCGGTATTGAGGTAAACGCCGCTGACCAGGACATCCTCCATACCCACCAGGCGGGCGATGGCGGCTTCACGGTCAGCTTCCGAATGCACTACCGTGGGTTGCGGTCGCAAGCGATAGCCGTTGTCGGCGGATTCTGCCGGGACGCCCGCTCCTTTGCGCGGCAGAGCCAGGCCAAACGCATCATGCACCGCACGTAAAGCCCGTCGGCCGACGATCGCCTTGCGTGCCTCCAGGTGAGCTTTCTTCGTCGGCTCCACACCGCTGTCTGATCCCCACTCCTCGGCAGTGGCATTCTCCTCCACCAGGACACTGATTTTGATATCCCCCGTGGTGATCATCTGGATATTGATTCCCGCCTGGGCCAGTGCGGAGAACATCCGTTCGGCTACGCCGGAGAGGGTACGCATGCCGGCCCCGACAACGGATACCTTGCTGACCCGTCCACTTTCCAGCAGGGTCGCTCCCATCTCGGTCACGAGAGGAGCCAGGACTTTCCGGGTGCGTTCCAGTTCACTATTGAGCACCGTAAAGCCAATGGTGGCCCGTCCGGCACGTCCCACGCTCTGAGCGATCATATCCACGGCGATATGAGCATCGGCCAGGGCGGAAAAGATGCGATGGGATACCCCGGGTCGATCCGGCACACTTTCCAGGACCAGGCGGGACTCGTCCGCTGCGAGAGCCGCACCACACACCGGGAATTCGCTCATCCAGGGAGCTTCCGGCAGAATCCACGTCCCCAGCGCATCGGAGCGAGCGTTGCGGACCATCAGCGGCACATCGTATTTCTTGGCAAACTCGATGGAACGGGAGTGCATCACCCCCGCTCCCATACTGGCCATTTCCAGCATTTCGTCGTAACTGATCGCGTCCATTTTGCGGGCATCCGGCACCAGACGGGGATCGCTGGTGTAAACGCCATCCACATCCGTGTAGATTTCGCAGGTCACGTCGTAGCCGGCCAGTTTCATCGCCGCCGCCACTGCCACAGCGGTCGTGTCGCTTCCTCCTCGACCCAGCGTGGTTATGTCCCCATCTTCCGTCATGCCTTGGAAACCGGCTAGCACCACAATCTGACCCGCATTCAGTGCTGCTTGCAGACGCCGAATGTCGATCGATCGGATCCGAGCCTTCCGGTGGTTGTTATCGGTAATGATCCGTACCTGCGGACCGGTGAAACTGATGGCCTGCTCTCCCAACTCCTGGATCGCCATCGCCGTCAAGGCAATAGACACTTGCTCACCCGTGGCCAGCAACACGTCCATCTCACGGGGGGAAGGAGTCGCCGTGATCTCCGCAGCCTTGGCAATCAAATCGTCGGTGGTCGTCCCCTGAGCCGAGACCACCAGAATGACTTGATAGCCCGCGTGCTTGGCCCGGATCGCTTTCCGTGCTGCCGCCAAGACCGACTCCGCATCCCGCAGACTCGAACCCCCGAACTTTTGCACAATCAGTCGCACCTTACCCTCCTCGCTTTCTTTCCGCAGCTCAAGTTGGACCAGCACCACCCCATCAGCAATACCTAAGCCTGAGTTTACCTCATCGATCCTCACCACGCGGTCCAAGCAAGTGCAAGAGGACCACGCCCCGGACCGGCGTGTCTGGGTGATCTCTGCAGTGTTGGCCCATTACTCCATGACAGTGCTAGCCCATCCCTCCATGACAGAGCCACTGGCAACGCCGTCATTTGTAAGGAACCCCTCCTCCAGTTGCCAGAGGGTCTTCCTCCCCAATCCCCAAAGGGTCGATCAGCAAGACTCCTTCCCGACTGCTGGTCCAAGATGAACAGTTACCGAAGGGCTGATGGCCGGAACATGGACACATAACGACCCAACTAGTTAATTTTCAGACACAGAATGGAATGGGTCCTAACCTTTGAATCCGGTTGTTATCTCCTCCCGACGAGCTGGTTCCAGCTGACAGGACAGTTCCTACCGAGGAGGACGCTTCCTGTCTCTTTTTTGCGGTTAGGCGCTTTCTTCTGCAATCAAAGTATAAAAAGTATGGCGGGAAAAAGGTTCATGGAGTGGGATGATGAGCATCGGTTTGATGATTTGTGGTTGGGGAGCCGATCTTTGACAGGTTACCTTTTTGACAGGTTACCCCACGGCGTGCTGCCGGTAATATGGGCGGAATGGACGATTTGGCACCGCATTTGCTGATAGAGGAGGAGTAATGGAGGTCGCCCGAACTTGAGAAAAGATCTAGATTTTTTGGAAAGAGGAGTGGGAGTGAAACGTACAATAAGATAGGATTTGTGTGTCGCAACCTGCCCTGCCGATCCTTCACTCCCGCAGCGACACCATTAGCTCCAGGAGGGACACTTCTATGCTCGTGCTCACCCGCCGTCAAGGTGAATCCATCGTCATCGGGGATGACATTAAGGTTACGGTGGTCAACTTGGGGCCCGGCCGGGTCAAGCTGGGGATTGAAGCTCCAGCCCGTGTGCGTGTGAACCGCGAGGAAATTCACGCCCGGATTGTCCAGGAACAATCGACCGATGTGCTGGCGGCGGTCGCTGCGGAAGCCAGTGGCGACCATAGCAACGGCCCGAATACCACACAACTCAGCAAGACGGAAGTCCTCTCCGTAGCACCCCGTAAGCCACGCTGAGGCAGCTGTGCTCGTCGGTGCCACCGCCCGTAGGAACCGCTTTCCCACCCAACGGACGCCGGATTCCGCCGCTTCCTTTAGGGGCGAGGCGGTACTCGTCTCATGAGCGGGAGTGCCTATCTCTGATCCCGGAACACGCATCCACCGATCGACCAAAATTACTTCTAGTGCCTCAAGTGCTCCTCTGCTGATCGATCCCGAGGCGGCGTGCAACTCGGCTTGTCATCCGTTCTACTCCCGGTTATGACGCAGTGGGGCAGGAGTGAGAGTCCCCAGCGCGGATCGGCAGCGTTTGAGGTACCGGTTAAGAACATCGGGGAGGGGGACGGTGCCACGCGGAAGTGTCCTGTTCGTTGTCGGAATCTGGCCATTGCTGAACGTTGGCTGTGCCCACACCTGGGATGCGTTGACCAGCCAACGCTTTCGAGAAGCCCCATTCACCACTTTGCGGCAGTTGATTCAACCGGAGGACCCTGTCGTCGTCCTCTTAGCCGATCCCCCGCGCAGTGGAGATGAGCGTGCGGCAGCGTGGCAACGTCTGCGTGCGGAACGGTTCCAGCAATGTGCTCCGGAGCAACAGGCCCAGTTGTGGCAGATGGTGGAACAGGATGCTACACGGGAGACCAGTCCTTGGGTACGGCTATCGGCCATCCAGGCTTTGGGCCGCCTACGTGATCCCCGTACCGTCGGGCTCCTCATCGCTGCCTACCAGCAAGCCGATGGATATCCAGAGGGCTCCATATCCGCGGCTGCGATTCTTTCCCCGGACCCGAAGGCGACCGGCGTCAGCAGTGCAGGACGGCGACCGACCCGCGTTGGGACGGAATCGTTGCTGCTCCACGGTCCCCGTGGCTTCCCTCCTGAATGGAGCAATGCGATCCGTTGTCAAGCCCTGGAGGCGTTGGGACAGACCCCCAGCGTGGAGGCCGTCCGATTCCTGGCCACCGTTGCCGGAGCCTATCCGGACCAATCTGTGCCGGGAGCTGAGGAACGGGATGTCCGTCTGGCTGCCATCCGTGCCCTAGCCCGCTGCCGACAACCTGAAGCGGTGGATGCACTAGTCCGCGTGCTCCAACAGAATACGCATTCCACCGATACCGCTTTGATCCATCGCACGCACGAAGGACTGGTCCGGTTGACCGGTCGGGATTTACCCCCGGAACCGCAGGTATGGCAGGAACTGGTGCAGACCGGCGTGACCCTCGCTCCAGAACCCACCTGGTGGGACGAAGCTTGGGAACAGGTCGTACAGACCGTCCGCTGGCTCCGCTAGGGCACCCACACCCCCGTTCCCACACCTCCCAGACCACCAGATCAAGGCCCAAACTCTCCCACCAAGACGGCGAACATCCCAATCCTGTCCCTACGCTGTCTCACTTGCCTGAACCTGACGAGCCTGGTCGCTTTGCACACCTCTTGCTTCACTTGTCGGGCACCGACGGCCTGTCCCGCTCCGGAACTGCCTTCTCGAAGATGACGCAATAGTTCTCTTTCAAACCTAGTTCCTTCTCTTCACGCACCTTGCGGAAGCCGCAGGAGAGGATTTCCTTCTCAAAGACTTCCTGTCCTGCCCGCACATGCCCGAGGATCCACTCCGAGCTTTGGCCCGGAATGCGGTGGAAATCGATGAGGACCACCCGACCTTGCGGCTTCAAGGCTTGATGGAGGGCAGTCATCATGCGGAAAGGATACTCGAAGTGGTGATAGGTATCACAGATAAAAGCCAGGTCGATACTTTCCGGCGGCAGGTTAGGCGAAACGTCACTACCTCGCACAGTAACAACGTTGGTCAGTCCCGCCTGGCGGCACGTCTGGTCGATGTGTTCCAGGAATTTTTCGGAGATATCCACGGCAAATACTTTGCCTTCGGGGCCAACCTGCTGAGCAAACAAGCGGGTGAACAGTCCGGTGCCAGCCCCGACATCAGCCACCACCATCCTAGGACGAAGGGCACAGGCCGCCACGATCTTGTGCCGCTGCTGGTAAATCTCCCGGCTTTCTCCTTCGAAGGTTTTCAAATACTTGTTGATGTCGGGGTTCTTGAAGGCGTCGTTGATCCCCGGTTTGACGCTTTTCTCCTGGGCATACAGGAGAAAGCTACGGGGAATAGTCTGCCTGATGGTCAAGCCGAGAATACCCGCAGCCAGCACAGTGGCTACCAGCAGACGGTGAGTCATTATCCCGACCCTCCGGCACTCGTTGTGGTTGAATATAGATCTACGAACTGCACCGACGACATTCCACGGACCGCAATGCCCGCACACACAGGTCCCGAGTGGACGATAGCACTTCCCTTCTCAAGGCAGGGTCCAGGCAGACGGCACCGACTCCACTGTCCGCAGGAAGGCCGCATGATGGAATGGGAGGTTGCACGACGGAATTATCGAGACTGGACCAGAAATTCGAGCAGGTCAGCAGCCTGCTGGGGGGTCAGGTTGGCTAATAAGCCGTCCGGCATCAAGGACAAGCGGGACGGGGTGATGCTGGCGATCTCGTCGTTGGAGAGGCGGTGTTCTTTGTTGTCGGCGTCACGCAATACGATCCCTTGGGCGTTGCGTTGAATCAGCAAGCCGGTCAGTTGCCGCTCGTCGTGGGTACGGACCAGGTAAACCGCGTAACGAGGTTCCACGACCCGGGAGGGTTCCAGGAGGCTTTCGAGCAATTCGGTGCGACTGCGTTGTCGGCCGATGTGGGTCAGTTCCGGTCCGAGGTCATTCCCCTGGCCGTTGTGTTTGTGGCAGTTGAGGCATTTGAGTTCGGCCTGGTGGAACAGTTGCCGACCGCGGAGCGGGTCCCCTCGCAGGGCTAGGATGGTGTGCGGTTTGGGGTGGGCTCCGAGTTTGCGTCCCGCGGGGTCGGGCGGGAAATATCCTTCAAAGAGGTCACGCAGGGGCCCTGGTTCGAGCCGTTGGGCGGAGCTGATCAACTGGTGCCACTGCTGGGGCGTGTGCGATCCGCGTAAGAGCCGTAGGGCATCCGGAAAGCGGCGGAGTTTGGCGTCCAGGTCGTGCCAGTTCCGGTCAGCCTTCCAGAGGGGTTGTCGTCCCAGACTGCAGATCCAGTCGCAGAGCAGTTCGATGCCGGCACGGTCGGGCCAGTCCGAGCCACGGTGCGGCATGCGACCGTGCCCGAACTTGGCCACACGGTAAAGCAGGACACTCCGTCCGGGATCCCCAGGGGCGATGAGGCGGGCTTGAGGCAAGCCGAAGTCCCCCTGTCGCGGCTGCACGTCGTAAATTCCCGTCTTCTCCAGCGGCTGGGTGATGTCCAGTTCCAGCACCACTTGCCCGCCCCCTCCGCCGAAGCGGTGGCAATGGGCACAGTTGACGTGGAGGTAACTGCGGGCCCGCCGATCCAACGGATAGCGTGGGTCATAAGGATCAACCAGAGCCGGCCAGCGCTGGGCCGTGGCTTCGTCGGCGGGGGGCAACGGCCGATCCTGCTCATCCACACGACGAACCACCCCAGCCTGCTGCAGGGCTAGCCACTGATTCGACCCCGAGAACACGGTAGGGTCATGCCCGGGGCCGTTGAGCTGGGCCCGGTTGAACGCCAACGTAAACTCCGCCCAGACATTGTGGCACCCTAGGCATTGGGCCCGGCTGGGAACTTGCCAGACCCACTGCCTCCGCCCCCCCAGCACCAGCGGATCCGGGACCACCAGCACCTTTTCCATCCCGTCGGCCGGCACTAAATCGGCGTCGCTCTGATCCTCCCGCCACCAGTAGCTGTACCCATGCCAGTCCTCCCCGTCGTAGTGCAGGATTTGCGTTTCGAGCCGTCGTGGGCCGTGTTCCGTCTGGATACGGATCGTCTTGACCAGCACCGCATCGCGGGGAAACTGCAAGTGGAAATAATGCCAGTGCACCTGGCCCGGCAGAGGACGCGGTTTGTCGAACTGGGTGACGGCACTCAGTCCGGGCAAAGCGATGTGCCATTGGGCTTCGGCTCCGTCCAGCCATTGGCGTGCATTGGGAGCAAAGGAAAGCACACCGGGGGCCAATTGATACTCACGCACGTTGGTGAACAGACCGGTGGCGCTCAGAGTCGTTGGGAATTGCGCGTTGGCGGCTTCCCCCGAGTTGCGCTCCAGAGTGTAGAGATAGCCGGTGTCGTAATCCAGAAAGTACAATTCCCCGTCGGCATCCTCCCCGAAAGCCACCACGCGAACCGACGGCTTGACCAACTCGGGCATCTCACGGACCCGCCCGTCGGCACCCAAACGGGCGGCCCAGATCCGCCGCGTCTCCCAATCGCCGAAGATGTACGCCCCTTCCAGCTCCGGGAATTTCGTACCGCGGTAAACGTAACCGCCGGTCACACTCGCCGCGATGGTGTGGGGCAACTCAATCAGCGGCGGACGGATCGGCGTCGGACCCACCTTCTGTTCCGGCTTGATCGGTTGCCGGCCTTCCACAATGCTCCACCCGTAGTTCCCCCCTTTCTCCACCTTGTGCACCATCTCCCACAATTCCCAGCCGACATCCCCGACCCACAGCTCACCGGTTTTGCGGTCGAAGCTCATCCGCCAGGGATTGCGGAAACCGTAGGCCCAAATTTCCCCGCGGATTCCCGCCTGGCCCACAAAGGGGTTGTCCTTCGGGATGGCATAGCGCCGCCCGCCTTCCTGCCGATCGACATCGATCCGCAAGATCGAGGAGAGCAAGTCGGAACAATCCTGGCCGGTATTCAGCGGATCCGGGGGATTCGGCCCCGCTGCGTCGCCTGTGGAAATGTACAACATCCCATCCGGACCAAAGTGCAGATCCCCGCCGTTGTGTCCCCCGCCCACAAAGGTGAGGATGATTTCCTCACTCGTCGGGTCGATCCGGGGCGGATCTCCCTCCTTCATCCGGAAACGGCTGACCCGTGTCCCATCGGCAAACTGTTCCCCTTCGGGTTTCTTCGGAGACAGGGTGTAACAGAGGAAACAGTAGCGGTTCTGGGCAAAGCGGGGGTGAAAGGCCAGGCCGTAGAGCAGGCCGATCCCCTCGGCGCGATCATCCGGTTGCAACTGTTTTTGGGCCCAGGCTGCCCGCAAGTCCAGCACCAGGTCCTTCCGCGGCTCCCCGCCTTCTCCTGCCGGCCAGGTGACGGCGTAAATCGCGCCACGCTCCTCGCCAATATACAGCCGGCGTTCCTTGAGCGGTGTACGGGCAATCAGCAACGGCTTGTGAAAGTGCAAGTCCCGACCGATCCGCACCGGACGGTAGGGCGGAGGAGGATCCGGCGATCCCTTGATTCGCGAGGTGGTCCAACCCGGAGCTTTGCGAACCAGTGCGGCTCCAGGACCCGCCTGGGCTCCCGCCGACGGCTTCGAGACAACCGCCCGGGATGTCCCATGGGGCATATCACCCTGACTATCCGCAGAAAACGGAAGCCCGCGTCCCAAAGCCGCCAGTACGACAGCCCCGAGAACCGCCCCCATCCATCGTCCTGAAACCGCGAAGCAACGATATGCCTTTCTGGGACTTCCCCTCGCTGCCATGGTGGAGTTCCTTCGCCTCGTAAAATCCGGAAGTTGTCTTATGAGGTCCGCAAGGTTGTCACCCAGGAAGGAGCGCACTGGGGCAACCGCCCCGCAACCGCAATCAACCGCTCTACCACTATTCCGCCTATTCCGAACCCGCCGAGCCTGAGCCGGTTTCTGAAACCGCCGCCCGCGGAGGAATGCTCTGCCAGAATACTATCTCATGAATAGTCTCGATGAATCGTCACGTTGCTACCGCTACCGGAATGTTATCGGGTGCATCGCCTCTGCGGGCCGAACCAGTGGACGCGAAGACGGTCACGAGGCCTCACCCCATCCGCCCTGGCACTTGCGGATCCCGGAGCATTCCGGGGTGCGGACGGAGACGATGCCGAGTGCGAGGGGGGGGACTCGAACCCCCACGGCCGTTTTGGGGCCACTGGATCCTAAGTCCAGTGCGTCTGCCAGTTCCGCCACCCTCGCGGCTTTCGCGGGGAGCACCCATGGTCATCCCGCGGAGCACCTATGGTCATCGCGGGGAGCACCCCACGGTAATCTATGGATGCACGCCCACCGGAGACAAACAGGATTTACCGACCCCCGCCCAATCGACCTGCTTCCCCCGGCCGGTAGGTTGCCTGATGAAGGGATCAGCTTCCTCCATTCTCCTGTCCGGCAAAACGTCGTGGCAAGCCACGAATCTCTGAGCACCCATCCGAGAGACAGAAAGATAGCAGGATGTATCAGCGATTCGCCGAACCGGGCCCGAGTCGCCGAGGAATCCCTGCCAGACCGGGATTGCCGTGTTGGGAGGAAGCTATGAGGAAACCTGGAAACCCCGAAGTTGGCAATTCGACCGTGTTCCCTTCCATGCTGCGATAGAGAGCGGTAGAATGAAACGCGAATCCCGACGTTGCTGCCCGGCCATATGCTGTCGTGTCACCTTGGGAGTTGCTTGCTCGAATGATTCGATGTACCCGATGACGAGCGGCTCGCCATCGGGTAGTCGTGTCACCCTTGGAGTTGCTTGCTCGATTTTCCCTTTGGTATTGGCGAAGAACCGGATCATTCCATGGCGGGCAGCAGCTTGGGTAAGCTCAGGGAGTGAGTGTCATGCCTAGCCCCTTTCCCGGCATGGATCCTTACCTGGAAGACCCGCAAGTCTGGCCCGAGTTTCAACACCACCTGGTCGCAGTCCTCTTTCAGATGCTCCTGCCGAACCTCTCCGATCGATACCGTGCCCGGATGGGATGTCGGCAGTACACGTCAGAACTTCCGTTGTTCACCTCGGTGATCCGCGAAACGCATCAGGAAGAGTATCTGGAGATTCGCCAGCGGAATAGTCAACGGCTGGTCACGCTGGTGGAGGTCGTCAGTCCGGCCAATCGGACCACTTCGGAGGGGCGCCGGGTGTACATGGATCAACGGCAGCAAGCCATTGCCGAAGGAGCCGCCACTGTGGAAATCTGTCTGGTCTTGCAAGGGAAGCCGACCCTCAGCTACCCCCGCGATAGCTTGCCGGAGTTCGATTACACCGTCTCCGTCACGCGTTCCGGAAACCCCGAGCGTTACGAAATCTACACTTCCACCTTGCAAAAACGCCTGCCCAAATTCAAACTCCCCCTCGCCCCGGATGATCGGGACACTTTGCTGGATTTGCAAACCGCATTCTCCCGTGCCTATGATCAAATCCCCTGCGACAAGATCGATTATTCCCGCCCTCCCCATCCCGATGTGCCTCTGAGCGAAGACAAACGCCGTTGGATCGACTCCTGGTTGCGTCAACAAAACGTTCGCTAGCCCCAGACCCACGCGTGGGAATAGACAAGCATCCTATACCCACGCTCAATCTCCGGGATCAGACACGTTCCGATGCAGTTTGTAGTGGAGATTTTGCACGGCCTGAAAAAGATTTGCTCCCAAGGGAAAGTCGGGGTAATTTCACCCCAACGGGGGTAAAATCCGGCAGCCTATAGGGAACCATGGCGGAATTGGTACACTATAGAAATTCAGGATGTGATGTAGAAATTCACGCTGTGTTGTCGACTCTGCGCTGTGATATACTAATTTACGGCTCAGTGTTCCCGACCACAGGGAATGGGGTCTTTACGGCTCAGCGTTACTGCCCGTATTAGAATGGGGTCCGACCGAGGAAGGCTTTGACGTTTTAGTCGCCCCCGGCGAACCAGCCGGAGACAACGCCCATGACTCAGGAAATATCTCAGCTTAGCACGCTGGGGGAATACGAAATCCTCAGTAAGATTGCCGAAGGTGGCATGGGAGCCGTTTACAAAGCGCGTCACAGCCGCACGGGAATGGTCGTGGCCATCAAGGTGATTGCCAAGGATACGGCGCGCAATCCCGTGCTGCTGCAACGTTTCAAACAGGAATTCGATGCCGCCCGGCTGATCGATCACCCCAATGTGGTCAAGGCTCTGGAATATCACGCTCACCCCCAGCCATACATAGTCCTGGAATACGTGGATGGGGAGTCTGTTGGTCAACGTTTACAACGGCGGGGAGCGTTTGAAGAACAGGAGGCGATTCGCCTGATTGCTCAAGTATGTGAGGGGTTGCAACGTGCCCATAAGCAAGGGTTGGTCCATCGGGATGTCAAGCCGGACAACATCCTCATCACTCGGGATGGGCAGGCCAAACTCACGGACCTGGGTTTGGTCAAAGATATTGAAGCCGACTTGAACCTGACGCGGACGGGCCGCGGCCTGGGTACCCCCCACTACATGGCCCCCGAGCAATTCCGCAACGCCAAAAATGTCGATGTCCGCAGCGACATCTACTCCCTCGGAGCTACGCTTTACGCCATGGTCACCGGCGTAATTCCCTTCGAGAATACCAATCCGCTGGACTGCTGGATGCGGAAGATTCGCAACGAGTTTCCCAGCCCCCGCGAATTGAACCCTAAAGTCTCCGAGCGGGTAGATTGGGCCATCCGGCGGGCGATGAGTGCTGAACCGGAACGTCGGCCGGCCAGTTGCCGGGAGTTCCTGGAAGACCTGACCGGTCAAAGTCGGGCCACCTCCACCAGTCGGGCGGGTCTGTCCGGAAAATTAGCGTCCAGCCCGGGTGCCGACCTCTGGTATATGGTGTACAAGGACGACCAAGGGGTCACCCACACCGTCAAAGGAACCACGGAGGGAATCCGACGTGCTTTGCAGGATCGCTTGCTCGGCGATCCGGCCAAGATCTTTATCAGTCGGCAGAAAAGCGGGCCTTTCACCCCTCTGGCCAACGTCACTGAGTTCCGGGACCTGGTCGTCGGTCCGGCGCCGCTCAATGAAGGGCGGCACTCGGGAGTCATCAGCCGCAGTAGCAGCGCTTCTGGGGTTCTGCCATCTACGCAACGGCGGGACGACTCCGATCCGGAGGCCGTCGATCTGGGCGGAACACCCTCGCCGAGCCTGGCCCGTTCCAACACCTTCCGCGGTTCCCCTTCGGGACGGCTGGTGTCTCCCTCCGGACGATGGACTCCCGGCTCCGGCAGCGTCGGCTCACCCAGCGGACGCCTGCGCTCCCAACCCGTGGTGGACCCCCATGCTGAGACCATCGCAGTAACCCCAGCTACCACCACACCCCCGGAAGAAGCCCGTCTGCCGACACCGCCGCGGAAGCCGACGAAGCAGCTCCCAGACTCCCGCGCTCCCACCCCAACACGCCAGCCCTGGCAGAGCACCCTGGCGATGGCTCTGACCCTCCTGATAGTCGCTCTGCTGGCCGCTCTCGTCGGCTACGTCATCTTCACCCGGTGATCCCACTGCGGCTAAAGTAACGGCCATTTTCCATAGCAACGGCTATTTTTCCAGGGTATCGGGCAAGAAAGTGCCGGTGCATCGGCACCATGCTTTCGTCGGATTAGCCACCGCACTTCCCTAATCCGGCAACGTGGTTCCTCCGAGCCGGCACCGCCACCTCCACCAGCTCAGCTCGGTATCTTTCGCCGACACAGGAATGTCACTTCCCCGACTCGACCAGCCGAACCCCCTCACTTCCCCGGCTCGACAAGCTGGAGATCCCGGGCATCCATCACCTCCAACTGCGGACTGTTCCGGTTCAAACGCACGGTCCCTGTGGCTCGAATGGTCTTGTTGAGAAATGTCTCCTGGGTGGCTTTAGACCAGGGACCGGTCTGGGCCGCGGGCGTCAGAACCACGGCGAAATTGTCCTTATCCCGGAAATCCACCGCCGAGTTAAGGTAGATATTGGTCTTACCGCCCACCGAACGCACCACGAACTGCACCGTGACCCGCTCGCCCACCCGTTGCGCGGCTTGATCCGGTGACAACACATCGGCAGGAAGTGAGGGGGTTGTTTTCCTCTCATCATTATTCTTACGGCGGAGCAGGCTCAGACGCAGCTTGATTCCTGCGAGTGCGTCTCCTTCAACATCCCGCAGTTGCACGAGAATCTGTGGGTCGGGCTGCTTCCAATCCACGGCAATCCATCCAAAGTGATCGCCGTAAGGCATAGCTGCCACCCGCTTGCTGTTGCGTTCCGGGGCACGCCAGGTCTTGGACGCTTGATTGAAACCGCTGGCCGTGATGTCGTAAAGCGGATAGTCCAAAACCCGGGTATCCAGACTGATTTCACCATGATGCCGATCCCCGCTGAGGATGAGAACGCCTTCGGCTCCGGTCCGCCGCAGAAGTTCATACAACCGCTCGCGTTCCCTGGGAAAATTGGCCCATTTTTCAAAGGGATGTTCGTCCGCCAGCACCTGAATGCTCGACACAAGCAGACGCAATTCCGCCGGTTGCTGCAACTGCTCCTCCAGCCAACGCCATTGCTCGTGCCCCAGAATGGTCGCGTCAGGATCCGTATTGGGCAGATAGGGGGCGAGACGCAACCGGGGGTCCAACGCCCCTTTTTTCAAAGGGCTGCGGTGATAGCGAGTATCCAGCAGAATGACCTGAAGCCGCTGACCGGGAGGCCCGAAGATCTGGGCGTGGTACACCCCCTCACGTCGCCGGCGCGGATCATCCGGGGGCACCTTGTAAAAATCCAGCAGGGCCTGTTGAGCCTCCGCCTTGTGTTTCCACTCGGCCCCCGCATCGTTGATCCCGTAATCGTGATCATCCCAGGTTCCGAGCATCCGCGGGCAAGCTGCTTGGAGTTTCTGGAAGGACGGCAGGCGGGACAGTTGCGTGTACTTGTCCCGGATCACTTGGGGAGTCACCTCGACGCGGCGGTCCAAGTCCGCGTACATCGTGTCCCCCAGAAACAGCATCAATTCCGGTCGAGCCGCGGCTATCGTCTCGAATATGGGCAGAGGCTTATCCTGATCCGCGCAGGAACCGAAGGCAATTCGGCTGATCACAGTGGCTTCCGGTTCCGCCGCCTGCGCCGGTGCAGCCCACCCGACCCATCGCCCCAGTACCAGAGCCCACACCAGAACCAAAGGCCCGAGTTTCCCGCGGAACAACAACCGGCTTATTGTCACCAACACCCCTGGGAAAACACCCGCGAACAATGATCTTCGCATTCCTCGTACCTCCCTATCCTGCACCCCGTAAGATGCCCGCTTCATCGATGGCCGTCCACTCCCGCGCACGCGGATTGCCATTCCCATCCCGGCCTAGCACAAAGCCATAGGCCAGGTTCCCTGGTCGGGTCGTGCCAGCGGATTACGTTGTTGCTTCAGCTCATTCCCCAGTGCCGTTGTAGGTTCTCCGGTCGAGTCATGCCAGCGGACCCACCAACTCTTCCCCACTTTTTCCCATACTCTACATCCTGGTTTGGTATCATCGGAGACATTAGCCATCCACGATCGAAGGTTTGCCGAGAGCCACCAGAGCTTCCATGCCGCAAAAAAATCTCCGCACCCTTCTTGAAGAGAACTCGGCAAGGCGTCATGCTAAATATTGACCGGCTGTGCGTGTGCTGGGTATGGGCTGATGCTCCCGTTTGCGGGATAGAAGTTTGTCGGATAGCAGATGGACACCCAGCGGGGAGCACAAGGGGGTTGGTTTCCATCCCGGCACGTCGCAGGGCCGACAATCCCGGTCCGGTTCGGCAATGCGGTGGCACACAACCGGTGCCCGGCTTTTCCAGTCTGCTGCCCCAAGCACAAGGAGTCACAGGATCATGGCCCAATCACGCGGGGATTTCACCGATGTTTTGCTTCGCAAAAAGATCATCAGTTCTGAACAACTCGCTGAGGCCGAAGCTACTGCCACAGCTCAGGGTCTCAAGCTCCAAGACGCCCTCATCAAGTTGAATTACGCCACGGCCCAGGAAGTGATGGAGGCGATTGCCGAACATCATGGCTTGCAATTCGTCGATCTCACGCAGACCGAAATTCCCAAGGCTGTGATCGAACTGGTGCCGGAATCGATTGCCCGCGAAAACGTGGTGATCCCCTTGGCACTCGAAGGAAA
>Ga0068705_10000676_pt1 | contig 17169 bp, 18 predicted proteins | sample YNPMSTMetaG_FD_65631 | JGI IMG/M metagenome (GOLD analysis project Ga0068705, IMG submission 65631) | Anoxygenic and chlorotrophic microbial mat microbial communities from Yellowstone National Park, USA - YNP MS-T MetaG | ecosystem: Environmental > Aquatic > Thermal springs > Hot (42-90C) >... | reverse complement strand
AGGAGCTGTTTTTACCAATCATATCCTTCGCAGGCACAATCTTCATCCTCCTTTTTTCGGTGAGATAGCTAAGTACCCTCTTCATCCCCACCGAGCCTTTTTGGTGAAACAAGTGAGGAGCAACTGCCCAAAAACTTGCAAAAACAGAAAAACCATTGTATACTTTGTATGAAAATATCTGGATATATTGATATATGAATATGCTTGCAACCTTCAAGGCTCTTTCTGATGAAACTCGACTTCGAATTGTCAAGGTGCTTTCGCTTCACGAATGGAGTGTCAATGATCTTGTTCATATTCTTCATCTTGGGCAGTCTCGGGTTTCTCGTCATCTTCACATACTTGATGAGGCTTCGCTGGTGAGGGTACGTCGTCAAGGTTTGTGGGCATACTACCAATTGAGCCCATTTTGGGAAACCGATCCCTTTTATCGGCTTCTTTTACAGAGGATTGATGGTGAACCATATGATACCGATATTCATGAGGCAAAGAATTGGGAAAGCAGAAAGAAAAAGGCAACGCAGGAGTTCTTCAACGAGGTAGCTCATCGCTGGAAGGTTTTGAGAGAAAATATTCTTGGGAAAGAGAATCCCCTTGCGGAACTTTTGCAGGGGCTTCCACGGGTTTCTCGTTGTGCTGATTTGGGGTGTGGGGATGGGGAAAGTATTTCTCTTCTTTTGCAGTATGGGGAAAGGATAATAGCCATCGATAATTCTAGTGAGATGATGGCATTGGCACGTGAGCGGTTTTTGCACGAGGATAGGGTTGAATTTCGCTATGGAGATATTGAACGTCTTCCTATGAGGGAGGGTGAGGTTGATCTTGCTATTATGAATCTTACTCTTCACCATCTTCCCAACCTTCAGCAATGGGCAGAAGAGATGGGGCGTATTATCGGGAATGGAGGATACCTTGCTATTGTGGATTTTCTTCCTCATGAGGAAAAATCCTTGCAGGAGATTTATCATGATCATTGGTTGGGGCTTGATCCTCAACAACTTGTTTCTCTTCTTGCTTCTTATGGCTTTCATGAGAAAAAACTTTTCTCAAAACCATTAGCAAGTGGAAATCTGACACTTTTTTTGCTCTTAGTGCAAAAACAAGGAGGTGCCTTATGAATATTTCTCTTGAGCTTGTGCCACGGGAAAAACAATCCTTTGTTCAGGAAGTGGGATGGGCTTTGGAGCATATTGACGCAATTACCCATATCAATATTCCTGATCTGGTGCGGTTGCCCACCCGAAGCTGGGAGGCGGCAGCTTGGATTTCTGATTCTCTTCCTGTGATTGTTCATGTTCGTGCGTGTGATGTAGGAAAGCATGAGCTTGATTTTTTTTATCGGACAATTTGTGAGGAGTATGGGATTTCTCATATTCTGGTGGTTCGCGGTGACGATGGGGAGGAGAAGGAGGGATTTTCGTCTGTTGAGATGATACGGCAACTTCATCAGATGGATGCTTCTCTCTCGCTTTATGCTGCCTTGGATCCCTATCGTCAGTCTCTGAAGGAGGAGATGAATTACGTTGAAGAAAAGCTCTCGAGTGGTGCGAGTGGAATTTTTACCCAGCCTTTTTTTGAAGAGAAACTTCTTCTTGAGTATATGAAGGTTTGTGATAATCTTCCTGTGTGGTGGGGTGTGAGCCCCATTCTCTCGGGAAAGAGTCTTTCGTACTGGAGGGAGAAGAATAGGGTTCCTCTTCCATCGGATTATGATATTTCGTGGGAAGCAAATATTCAGTGGGCAAAAAGGGTAAAGGATTTGTGTGCTCTGTATTCTTCATTTTCACTTTATTTTATGCCTATACGGGTGGATATTACGAGGTATCTTTCCCCGATTTTTGAAATGTGAATTTATCCTAGAGGAGGATAGTATGGAATACAAGGTGAAGGATATTGGGCTTGCTGATTGGGGTCGCATGGAGATTGAGGTGGCAGAGCAGGAAATGCCTGGGCTTATGGCTATTCGTGAGAAGTATGCACCCTCTCAACCACTTAAAGGGGTGCGTATTACTGGTTCGCTTCATATGACCATTCAGACAGCGGTTCTCATTGAAACTCTCGCAAAATTAGGAGCAGATGTTCGTTGGGCAAGTTGTAACATCTTTTCGACGCAAGATCATGCAGCGGCTGCTATAGCCAAGGCGGGTATTCCTGTGTTTGCTTGGAAAGGAGAAACCCTGGAGGAATACTGGTGGTGTACGCTGCAAGCATTGTCGTTTCCCGATGGGAAGGGACCAAATCAGGTTGTGGACGATGGGGGTGATGCAACACTTTTGATTCACAAGGGCTACTATGCTGAAAAGGATCCCAAGCTCCTTGAGAAGAAGCCGGAGAGCAAAGAAGAGGCTATTATTCTTAGTTTGCTGAAAGAGGTACAAAAGGAACGCCCAGGATTTTGGCATAGTGTTGTCGAAGAGTGGCATGGTATCTCTGAGGAGACAACAACAGGGGTTCATCGTCTCTATCAGATGCAGGCGAAGGGAGAGCTGCTTGTGCCGGCTATCAATGTGAATGATTCCGTTACCAAATCAAAGTTTGACAATCTCTATGGTTGTCGCGAATCTCTGATTGATGGAATTAAGCGAGCCACTGATGTGATGATCGCTGGGAAGGTTGCTGTTGTCTGCGGTTATGGTGATGTCGGTAAGGGATGTGCTCAGGCTTTTCGTGGGATGGGAGCTCGTGTCATTGTGACGGAGATTGATCCTATTAATGCACTTCAGGCAGCCATGGAGGGATTTCAGGTAACGACGGTTGAAGAGACGTTGGGTATTGCTGATATCTATGTGACCGCCACAGGAAATTGTGATGTGATTCGGATTGAGCACATGGAAAAGATGAAATCCGAAGCGATTGTGTGCAATATTGGGCATTTTGATGATGAGATTCAAGTGGATGCTTTGAATAACTATCCCGGCATTAAACGAATAACCATTAAGCCTCAGTACGACAAGTATATCTTCCCTGATGGGCATGTTATCTATCTCTTGGCAGAAGGGAGACTGGTCAATCTTGGTTGTGCGACAGGGCATCCTTCGTTTGTGATGTCTAACTCGTTTTCTAACCAGACGCTTGCTCAGATGGATCTTGCCAAGAATTGGAAAACCTATGAGAAAAAGGTGTATCGACTTCCCAAGCATCTGGATGAAGAGGTGGCTCGACTCCATCTTGAAAAGATTGGCGTAAAACTTACAAAACTCACACCAAAACAGGCGGCGTATATTGGCGTGCCTGTGGAAGGTCCTTATAAGCCAGAACACTATCGCTATTAAAGAAGATAAAGAAGACGCTGCCTATGGTAGCGTCTTTTATTTTGGCAAGCTTTTCTAGTGATGGGACTCAAGCTTTTTTTGAAAAGGGACACCCTTCTGTGGTTTTTTGAGGAAGCCCATCTCGTGGGCGAGAAGATACACTTTTTCTTTTATCGGGTACGAGAGGAACGGGGATCTTTTGCTCCTCACTTGTTTCACCTTTCGCTGCTTACCATGCAAAAAAGTGCAATACGTGAGTATCTTGAGGGGTGTTTTGCCTTATGTTTTTATTTCCTCCTCACATATTTCACCTCGCGAGGGGAAAAGTGCGATATGTGAGGAGCCACTTCCTTGCTGTTACGATTCCCCTTTACACGCGCAAACCGTTCTTTTTTCTTATTTTTCGGTGAGATACGTGAGGAGCCCTTTCCTCCCATCAAGCTTTTTTGGTGAGATAAGTGAGTACCAAGCCTTTCCCTCCTTTGCCCCCAAAGTATCCCAAACCCCCCAGTTTTATAAACGAAACGTGCCTCTCTGTTGCTTTTCAAGTTTCAATTTTTACTTTTTTTACACAATGGCGGAGGATAATTTGGCATGAAAACACGGTGTGTTTTACTTTACAAAAGTGCATCTTTTTCGTAAAATAAAGGGAAGAAAAATCTATTTGAGGTAGGTTCTATGGAATTCACAAAGGAATGGGTTGACTCTCTTACCATTGACCAGAAGCAGATTGTGCGCAAAATTTCCGATCTCCTTGCTATTCCTGTTCATCAGGTGCAGGCAACGGTAAATCTCCTTAAGGAAGGAAATACTATTCCCTTCATTTCTCGTTATCGAAAGGAGGTGACGGGGTCTCTCAATGAGGTTCAGGTTCGGGAGATTTCTCATCAGCTTGGTTATCTGGAAAATCTTGAGGAACGAAAGCTTGAAGTTGTTCGAAGTATCTTCGGTCAGGGTAAGCTAACAGAAGATCTCTTTGTTAATATTCACAAGTGTCAAACCCTTACTGAGCTTGAGGATCTCTATGCTCCTTACAAAAAGAAAAAGAAAACTCGTGCTATGATTGCTATGGAGAAGGGACTTACACCCCTTGCTGATGCTATGGAAACGCTTGCTTCTCTTGAGGCAGAGGCGGCGAAGTACATCAACCCTGAACTGGGGGTAAATACAGTAGAAGATGCCCTTCAGGGTGCGATGGATATTATTGCCGAGCGTGTTGCTCAGGATATGGATCGTCGTGGGAAAGTTCGTGAGTATGTGCAGAAGACAGGTAAGCTTGAGGTGAAGGGACTCAAAGAAGCTGATGTCAGTGTCTACAAAATGTACTATGGCTACAGCAGGGCACTCTCTGAATTGAAGCCCCATCATGTGCTTGCCATCAATCGAGGGGAGCGAGAAGGGGAACTTGAAGTCTCTATTGTTTTTGATCAGGATGCAGGGCTTATCCATCTTCTCTCTCTCTATACCATAGCTAATGCCTATCATCAGGCAGCCATAGAGGATGGTTATAGGCGTCTCATGGTGCCTTCTCTTTTGCGTGAGGTTCGAACTCAGCTTACTCAACAGGCAGAGCAGCACGGTATTACCGTTTTTGCTGAAAATTTGAAACACCTTCTCATGCAACCGCCCATCAAGCGTACCCGTGTGCTGGCGATTGACACAGGCATCCGTACGGGGAGTAAGTGTGTGGCTCTTGATGAAAACGGGAAATACCTTGGTCACTTTGTTATCTACCAGCATCAACCTGATCGGGCGAAGGCACAGCTTGTGGATGCCATTCAAAAGTATCGATCCGAGTTAATTGCTATCGGCAATGGAACGGGATCGCATGAGGTGCAGTTTCTTGTCTCTGAGATGATAAGTGAGTACAATCTTCCCATACAGTTTACCGTTGTCGATGAGGATGGTGCTTCGGTATATTCTGCATCGGATATTGCCATTGAGGAGTTTCCTGATCTTGATCTCACAGTACGTGGTGCGATTTCTATCGGAAGACGGTTGCAGGATCCTCTTGCTGAATTGGTGAAAATTGAGCCAAAAGCTCTTGGCGTGGGGCTCTACCAGCACGATGTGGATCAGAAAGAGCTCTCCAACAAGCTTGATGAGACTGTGGAATCGGTGGTCAATCAGGTTGGTGTGAATGTGAATACAGCTTCGGTTGCTCTTCTTCGGTATGTTTCGGGTGTGAGTTCTCTTCTTGCCAAAAATATTGTTGAATATCGCAATATGAAGGGAGGATTCTCGAGTCGTGAGGAGCTTCTCCGTGTACCTGGTTTTGGGCCAAAAACATTTGAGCAGGCAGCAGGATTTCTCAAGGTGCCAGAATCTCAGGAGGTGCTGGATAATAGCTGGGTACATCCAGAGAATTATCCTTTGGCACGGGAAATTCTTGAGGCGATGAAGAACAATTCGCTGAATCAGGCATTTATCAAGCAAATCAAGGAAAAATATGGGGTGGGAGATACTACGATTCAGGATATTATCCAAGAACTCCGCAAGCCCAATCGTGACCCCCGTGAGGATTATCCGCAACCGATTCTGCAGAAGGGGGTTGTTCAGTTTGAGGATCTGAAGGTTGGCATGAAGGTGAAGGGGAAGGTGAAAAATGTGGTTGATTTTGGGGCTTTTGTCGATATTGGGATTAAGGAAACTGCCTTGGTGCATCTTTCTCAACTGAGTGATAGTTTTGTGCATCATCCTTCCGAGATTCTCAAGGTTGGGGATATTCGGGAATTTACTATTGTGGAGATAGATACTCTCAGGAAACGTATAGGGCTTTCTCTCAAGAGTGAGCCATTTGCTTTGTCAAAGCCGAAGCGCGACAATGCAGCAAAGGAAAATCGCACTGAGAATCGTATGGATGCTGACAAAGGGCGGGATGGTGTTCGTCGTGAGCAGAGGCGGGCTACTCCAGCACAACCCACTTTGGGCGATTTTCTCAAAAATATCAATCTTGATAAGAAGGAATGAGTATGATGGGTGAAATTTTTAAGGCGGCTTTGCTTGGTATTGTGGAAGGGATTACGGAGTTTCTTCCTATTAGCAGTACGGGGCATTTGATTCTGGTGAATGAGGTGATTCGGCTCTCGGGGGACAAGGCTTTTGTGAACACCTTGGAGGTGGTGATTCAGCTTGGGGCTATTTTTGCTGTGGTGTGGTTGTATTGGAGCGATCTTTTTCCTTTTGGTGTTTCTCGGGAGAAGCAGGCAAGCATCTGGCGAACGTGGTTGCTGGTTATTGTGGGAACACTGCCTGCTTTTGTGTTGGGGTTTTTGTTCGATGATTGGATTGATGCTCATCTTTTTAATTCATGGGTAGTGGGAACTGCCTTGCTTGGGTATGGCGTGGTGCTTCTTCTTGCGGAATGGTGGGGAAAGGAGCGTTTTGCAAAGGGTGAATCGCTTGATGCTCTTTCTCTTCAGAAGGCAGTGGGGATTGGTATTTTTCAGTGTCTTGCTCTTGTCCCTGGAACATCGCGTTCGTTAGCCACTATTCTCGGTGGGCTTTTGCTTGGGCTTTCACGGGAGAGTGCTGCTCGGTTCTCCTTCTTTCTTGCTATTCCGATTATGTTTGGGGCTTCAGCATTGAAACTTGTCAAATATACACAATGGACAGCATCAGAGGTTGTTGTTCTGGGTGTGGGGTTTGTGGTGTCGTTTGTTGTGGCATGGATGGCAATTACCTTCTTGATGCGGTATATACAGAAGCACACCTTTGTTCTCTTTGGTTACTATAGAATTGTTGTGGGAATTGCGGTACTTCTGATTTTGGGGATGGGAAAGTAGTGAGATTGGTAGTTGGGTATCTTTGCCTTGGGATTTCTGCCTTCTTGTTTTTGTCTGTTTTGAGTTTTCATCCTCAGGACACGGCTATTCTTGTCTCCACTCCCAATGTGATTACCGAAAATATTGGTGGCAAACTGGGGGCAACGGTTTCTGCCTATCTTGTAATTGCTTATGGGTATCCCGCCTCGCTTCTTCTTTCATTTGGACTCTTGGTGGTGGGACTCCATATACTTGCAAAGAGTAAGATTGGACAGATATGGGTGAAGATTGTTTTGTTCTTTGTGGACGCAATTTCTCTTTCGGTGATCAGTTGTGTGCTTTCCCCTCATCCTGATTATCGAAGTGGTGGGCTTGTTGGGATGAGTATTCTCACTACAATGGAAACCTTTTTGTCGCGTCCTCTGATCGGTGGGATTTTTATGCTTTTGTTTCTCTGGTCGATGATTGCATCTCTTCGGTTTGTGCAGCGTTTCTTTTTTGCTATTATAGGCGGAATTGTGGGGCTATTTGCTCGTCCGGAGAGAAATGAGGAACTGGATAGCGTTTTGGAGGTTCAACCGGATGATCCTTTTGAAGAAGAAACGCCTCTTTGGACAGAACCACAGGAGATTCGAGAGGAGCCAGAGTTTCTCAAGCGCCCTGCTGTTCTTGATGAAGAGAGACAGGTTTCGTCTCCCGCTTGGCTTCTCCATCCCCAGTCGGCAGAACTTCTCAAACAAGAGCTTGCCTCGTTGTGTGAAGTAGAGAGCGAATCTGCGGTGGTGGCGGATGTTCCCTCTGTGGCTGGGGAAGCCCTCTATGAAGAGGCATCGGAAGAAAGCATGAGCACTGATGAATATGAAAGAAGCGAAGAGGTTTTTGCCCAAGAGGAGGCTTTTGTAGAGAAGGATGCTTCGGAGAAGGAAGAGGATCTGTTTTCATCAGGAGGCGGAGCAAAAGAGGTTTTTCCCCATCAAACAGTTGTAGAAAAAATTTCTCTGCGTGATGACAGTTCTTCCTATCGTCTCCCTTCGCCTTCTCTTCTTGAGATTGATCTCAAGGAGCGTTTTGGTCCTGAGGATGATGCGGAAGTGAAGATGGTTTCGAGTGTTCTTGAGAGAACATTCAAGAGTTTTAAGGTGGATGCCCGTGTGGTGGGGTATAGCCGTGGGCCAGCTATTACCCGGTATGAGGTGCAACCGCCCATGGGTCTTAAACTTCGTTCCATTACAGCTCTGCATAACGATCTTGTTCTCAATCTTGGTGATTCCCATATTCGTATTGTGTTTCCTATTGGTGATCGTGGGCTTATTGGTATTGAGGTTCCCAATCGCAAACGACGGCATGTTCTTTTGCGAGAGGTTATTGAAAGTGAGGAGTTTCAGAAATCGCAGGCTGTTTTGCCACTGATTTTGGGGAAGGATATTACAGGGAATATTCGTGTGGATGATCTTGTTGATATGCCGCATCTTCTCATTGCGGGAACGACGGGGAGTGGGAAGAGTGTTTATGTCAATGCTTTTTTGGCGAGTCTTCTCTTTAAGAAAAGCTATGAGGAACTGAGGTTTATTCTCATTGATCCCAAGATGGTAGAACTCGAACTCTACAATGGGCTTCCGCATCTTTTGGCACCGGTGGTTACTCAGCCGGAGGTTGCCATTGTGGTGCTGGAGTGGGTCACTCGTGAAATGGATCGCCGCTACAAGCTTCTCAGTGAGCATGGGGTTCGTAATATTGTGGAGTATAATCAGTTGGGCTCTTCTTCTGAGAAACTCTACTTTCTTTTGGTGATTATTGATGAGTTTGCTGATCTAATGCTTCGCATTCCCAAGGAAACGGAGCGCTTGATCTCTCGTCTTGCCGCTATGGCACGAGCGGTGGGGATCCATCTTATTGTGGCAACACAGCGACCCAGTGTGGATGTGGTAACTGGTATTATTAAGGCAAATTTTCCCTCGCGGATAGCCTTTCGTGTGAGTTCTCAGACGGATTCACGAACGATTCTTGATCGTGGTGGTGCCGAGCAACTTCTTGGGAAGGGGGACATGCTTTTTCTTTCTCCAAAGGATCCCGATATGCTTCGTATTCAGGCTCCCTACGTTTCAGGCAAGGAAATTGAAACACTGGTTTATGATATTAAACGTCAAAAGAAGGTAGAGTACCTCCTTGATATTGAAGAGTTGATGGAGCAGATAGAAAATCCATCAGGGGATGATGATGGTCCTCGGGATCCCCTCTTTGAAGAGGCTCTTCGTCTTGCAGCGGAAACGGGGGAGGTTTCGGCTTCCTTTCTTCAGCGAAAGCTTCGTATCGGATACACACGGGCAGCGAGAATGATGGATATGATGGAAAACATGCACATCCTGGGTCCATCAACAGGAACAAGTAAGCCGCGCCCTGTGCTGATCTCCCCTGAAGAGGTTGATAAATACCTTGTTTCGGAAGAATGAAAGAATAGAAGGAAAAAACGAGAGTTTGTTTGCCTGTTTTATTTCTCAAGCAAGTGTTCTTCTCTTGTTTCAGCTAGGCTTTTCCACGGTAGTAACAAACTAAGACAAGGGAATAGCAAAACAACTTTTGCTCCTTATTTATCGCACCTTGCGGGGAAGAGTTTTTGTTCTCTTTGCAATTCGGATATTTGCAACTTCTGCGGGTTAGCTTTACAATAATCTATCCTAAAAGAAGAGGTATTTTGTATGATTCAAGAGAACAAGTATGTAGAATTGTCCTACACGCTGAAGGACAAAAATGGTGTTGTGATAGATTCTTCCCCCAGCTTTGCCTATATTCACGGGCAGGGTTTTATTATTCTCGGGCTTGAAAAGCATCTCGCTGGCAAAAAGGAAGGGGATGAAATCTCGGTTACGATTCCTGCTTCTGAGGCGTATGGTGAGTATGATCCCAATTTCCGTTTTGAGGTGAACAAGTCAGAGATTGATGGAGCAGACAAATTTGAGGAAGGCATGTTTGTCTATGGTCAGGATGGTGAGCACTACCATATTTTCCGTGTTGTTGCCATTGGTCCTTCTACGATTACCCTTGATGGGAATCACCCCTTGGCTGGAATGGATCTCTCCTATGAGATAAAAATCCTCAAGGTTCGTGATGCCACACAGGAGGATTTTGATGAGCTGTTGGGCAAAGACGGCTGTGATGAGTGTGGATGTGATGACGATTCTTGCAATTGCAACTAACATTTCTTTGTAACAGGAGGGGTGCTCATGCCCTGGATACAGGCAATTCTCAGTTGGTATATGGAGCACATTAACTATGTTTCTGTGTTTCTTCTGATGGCTATAGAGAGTTCTTTTATACCGTTTCCGTCAGAGGTTGTTGTGCCACCTGCTGCCTATTTGGCTGCACAGGGCAAACTCGATGCCATTCTCGTTATGGTGAGTGCCACTGGCGGGGCGCTTGTTGGGGCTTTGGTGAACTATGTTCTTGCTATTGTCATTGGGCGGCCTGTTATCTATGCTCTGGCGGATACGCGATGGCTGCATTTTCTCCTTATTACTCGTGAGAATGTGGAGAAGGCAGAGAAATTCTTTGTGAAATATGGTAATATGTCCACATTTTTTGGGCGTTTGGTGCCTGCGATTAGGCAGCTTATTTCCATACCCGCGGGGCTTGCCAGAATGTCTCTTGTCTCTTTTGTGGTGTATACCCTTTTGGGGGCAGGTGTGTGGAATCTGGTGCTTTTTGTGTTGGGGTATCTTTTCTATCAACAGAGGGCTTTTTTTGAGCGCTACTATCAGATCCTCTCATGGGGAATGGTTGCGCTGGGTGTTTTGTTTGTGCTTTGGCTAATATACAATGCGATGAAACCAATCAAGGCAGGGGAGAAACAATGAAGCGACCAATGTTTGGTGTTGTTGTGTTTCCGGGAACCAATTGTGATCGGGATACTTTTTGGGTGCTTGATCAGGTGTGCCATGCGGGTGTACGGTATGTTTGGCATACAGAAACAGATCTGAGCGATATTGATGTCGTTGTGCTAGCGGGGGGCTTTTCTTATGGTGATTATCTGCGAAGTGGTGCTATCGCTCATTATTCTCCTGTGATGAAGGCAGTGAAGGATCATGCCGATCGTGGTAAGCTTGTGCTGGGTATCTGTAATGGTTTTCAGATTTTGGCAGAGAGCCATCTGATCAAAGGGGCTTTCCTGCACAATAAGACTCAACACTTTCTCTGTCAAAAGCAGTATCTCAAGGTCAAGACAGTCAATTCACCATTTACTGCATTGTATAAAAAGAATGAGGTGATCCAGATTCCTATTGCCCATGGGGAGGGGAATTTCTTTCTTTCAGAAAGGGATCGCGATATTGCTTTGGAAAAGGACTTGATTGTGTTTCAGTACTGTGATGAGAAGGGAGTTGTCTCAGAGGAAACGAATCCGAACGGTTCAGTGCTCAATATTGCTGGTATTCTCAATGAAAAGCGCAATGTTCTTGGAATGATGCCGCATCCAGAGCGAAGCAGTGAAATGGAGATGGGTTCCACGGACGGAAAACGTCTTTTTGAGAGTGTGATTCGATGGGTGCAGAACGCTTGATGGATCTCGTTCGTTCAGAGGTTCGTTCCCTTGCTCCCTATGTGGCGGGTAAAGCCCCCCAACCACGGAAGGGAAGAACACTTAAGCTTGCATCCAATGAAAACCTTGTCATTGATAATAGCGATGTCAATCGTTTTCTTGTGAAGGTGCTTCGCTCTTCGCTTGCTTATTATCCTGATTCTCATCAGCATGATCTTAAGGAAGCCATTTCGGCTTTTTTGCTCAGGTATCACTATGAGGTTTCTCCTGATCAGATAGTGCTGGGGGATGGCTCTGGTGAAACCATTCAAATGGTAATGGAAGCCCTTGTTGCCCCGGGGGAGGGGGTGTGTATTCCTGAAAAGAGCTTTAGTCTCTATAGGAGTCGGGCTCTTCTTGCAGGTGCTACGGTGGTTGAAGTGAAGCGACGGGAGGATTTTTCCATTGATCTTGAGTCCCTTTTGGCGTACAGCAAAAGAGAGCACCCCAAAATGGTTGTTTTTGCTAATCCTGATAATCCAACCTCTACTTGGCATCCACTGGAAGAGATTGAACGCTTTCTTGCGCAGCTTCCTGAGGATGTTGTGGTGCTTCTTGATGAGGCTTATATTCACTTTGCCGATTGGAATCGAACAGCTCTCTCCCTTGTGAAGAGGTATCCTAACCTTATGGTGATGCATACCCTCTCCAAGGCTTTTGGGCTTGCTGCCCTTCGTGTAGGGTATGTGGTATGTCATCCCCTTCTTGCTCGGGAGATTGAAAAGATTCGCTTGCCGTTCAATCTTGGGCTTCTTCCTCAGAAGGGTGCGACCTATCGTTTACAGCATCCTGAAAGGGTGTGGAAGAGTGTTGCCATCATCCAACGAGAGCGGGAGAGGCTTTCTTCGTTTCTTGCCGGGGAGGGTTTTTGGGTTCTTCCTGCTGGGGGGAATTTTGTCTTTTGTGATTTTGGTACGGGGTATGAGAGAATGCTTCACTACCTTGAAGAGAATGGTATTACAGTACGTTCCCTGCGTTCCTTTGGGTTTGAACCCAACCATGTTCGTATTACGGTAGGGGGACCCTCTCAGATGGCGTATTTTAGACAGGTTTTCTCGCGTGCTGTTCGTCTTGCTCAAGGGGCAAAATAACGGAAAAACAACTCCCTTTTCCGAGTTCACTTTTCACCTGGATGCTTCCATGGTGGCGGTCGACGATGCTTTTCACAATAGCAAGACCGAGTCCTGTTCCTCCCTTTTCTCGGGATCGAGCCTTGTCCACCACGTAGAATCGTTCAAAGAGTCGTGGGAGGTGTTTTTTGTCTATTCCTATGCCTGTGTCACAGATATGGATGCTTACGGAATCTTTGTGGTTTTGGATAGTGAGTGAAACATTGCCTTTTTCGGTGTAGCGGAGGGCGTTTTCCAAGAGATTAAAAAAGATTTCTTCAATGGCAACGCTATCCCCTTCCATGGAAAGATTCTGCGGAACATCAAGGGTAAAGGTAATCCCCTTGGCTTCAAATCTTGGGCGGAGAAGGCTTGAAATACGGTTTGCCATTTCTGTGAGAGAGAACCGTTCTACCACAAGGGGAGCCATTTCCCATCGACTGAGAGAGAACAAATCGTGGGTAAGTGAGACGAGTCTTTTTACATGACGGAGAATAGTCTCGAAGTCTTCTCGTTGTGAGGAAGTAATGGTGGGTTCGAGCAGTTCGAGGTATCCCAAAATGGCTGTGAGGGGGGTTTTGAGTTCATGGGCAGCACAGGTGATGAAGTCTTTTTCTTTTTCTTCTCGGAGAACTTCTTCGGTTTTGTCCACCATGAGGAGAAAGTAGGTGTTTTCTGTAATAGGCTGAAGGAAAAGAAGGAAGTATCTGTCTTTGATGGTGACGGTTTCGCTCTTTCCCCCTTGCTGAGCGATGAGCTTTTCCATGGCTATGGTGAACTGATGAGAGGGGAGTTCCCAGCAGAATCGTTTTTCTCCAAAAAAGGAGAGAAAGGCGTTGTTTGAAAAAAGGATTTCTCCGTGTTTGTTGATCATGAGAATGGGAAAGGGAATGGTTTTGAGGATTTCTCTCCATTGGGTGATTTGTCTGTCCTTTTCGTGGATACCGTTTTGGAGTTCTTTGACGCTTTGTCGCCAGCTGAAGGTGAGGTCATTAAATTCTTCAATAAGGCTTGTGTCTTCGGGGTGGTGAGGTATGGCTTTTTTTAAAAGCCATACTCTCAGCCATTCGAGGATGAAAAAGCTTGCCAGGAGGAATATCATTCCCTTTGGGGAGATACATTTCACCAGGGTGAGTACAGCAACGAGCGCGGTGAGCAAAAGACTCACCAGAAGAGAGTACCAGCGGAGTTTCATACCTGTTTCTGTGCAAACCGTTTGAGAAACATTCTCGCCCCCAGTGCGCGAAGGCGGGGAGGAATAAGAGAGAGAAATTGGGATGTCCACCAGTCTCCTGTCGAAAGGTAGATAATGGGTTTTCTCTTGAGTATTTGTTTTACCACAAAGGGGGCCACTTTGATGGTATCATGACCGAGGGTACTGGATAACCTCAGGTAGTTTGGGTCGGTTATCCCTGCATTGGTGTCAAAGCCTGTTCTCATATAGCCGGGGAGAAGGCAACTTACGGTGAGTTGCTTCTTCCACTCGGCAGCAAGAGCCCTGCTTAAGTGGAGAATGTAGCTTTTTGTGGCACTGTACACAGCAAAGAAGGGAGTGGGGATAAGAGCAACAAGGGAACTCACATTGAGAATGAGACCATGCTTTTCTGCTATTTTTGGCCCGAATCGGTGACAGAGGAATGTGACGGATTCAATATTGAGGTAAAGGAGTTTGTGGAGATCACCTTCTGTTTGGTTTTCAAAGGAGCCAAACAGCCCCCGGCCGGCGTTGTTCACCAGAATGTCGGGCCACAGGGAGTTTTTTTTGCACCACTGCCAAACGGTATCTATGCCTTCTGGGTTGGAGAGGTCGGCTGTGATGGTATGCACGACAACACCATAGCGGGAACTCCATTCCTGGGAAAGCTTTTCGAGGATATCACCTCTTCTGGCAACCAGAACGAGAGAGATGCCTTGACGGGCAAACTCCTCAGCAAGATCCTTGCCTAAACCTTGACTACTTCCAGTAATGAGTGCCCACTTAGGCTCCCACCGTTTCTGGGTAGAAAATTTTTTGGTATTCAAGGAGAACCTCCTCTGCTTTGTTGTATTCCCCCTGTGCCATATGGTGGACTGCCAAACGGCTTGCGATTGCCATCCCTTCAAACATATCGTAGTTTTGTGGTTCTGCTAAAAGAAGCTGGTATGCCTTGTAGGCCTCGTCATAATTTCCGGCACTCTGAACAACCTCCTCAAAGGTGCGGGGACGGGAGATTTCGGGGTATTGCTGGGAGAGAAGGTCGAGATAGATTTGGTACTCTTGATCTGCTTTTTCAAACTCGCTAAGTTGAAGGTAGACATAGACCAGCATTTCATGAACTTTGAGGTTGGTGTAGTTGGCTTCTTCAAGGGCGAGGAATCGTTTGAGTGCCTGTTTGTATTTTTTCTTATGGTAGAGTTCAACAGCTTCGTAGGTGATATCTCGATACTCTTCAAACTTGCGAATAGGCATATTTCTAGCCTCCTGCTCTTATTGTCGGAAAAAACGACCAAAGATTAAGAGGTGAGGAGGGTTTTTGCGTGCTTTTTGTTTTCCCCACAATCTTTTTTTGGTTTCTTTGTGTGGGGCGATGCGTTCGCATCTTAAGATGGGCGAAGTCACTTGCTCTTACCTTATCTCAGTTTTTTTCTCCCATGGGAAAAATAAGCTGAAACAAGGGAAGAAGAGTTTCCCGCAAGGTGAGATATATGAGGAGGAGAGGGTGGCTTTGCTCTCTCCTTCCTCATGAGGGGGCGTATATTGTGGGTTTATTAGGGATAGAAAAGCCGACGGGAGAGCTTTTGGCCATTCCATGAGAAGATTATCATGGCGCTCTTTTTTTCTGCGGGGAGAAGGGATATGGCTACTCCTTTTGTTTTTTTCTCGTTGTCCTGCAGCTCCTCAAAAAGTATCTGATTCCAGTTTTCATCTCTTACTTTCAGAGTGAACTGTTCGTCGTAGATTTCGAGGACGGTATTGTTTTCTCTGGCTACGGGGATGAGGACGGCGTCTCCGAGAGAAAAAGCCTTCTGGACAAAAACGCCACTGGAGGGGATGCTCTGCCAGTTTGTGTTGGGAAGGAGGGCGACCAGATTGGTTTGTCCTTTTGCTTTTTCATAGGTGGTGTATGCCCAGATATTGGAACCAATGGTGACAAATCGAAGGAGCATGCCTTCTCCCTTGGTTGTCAGGAGGGGAGTTATAGTGCCGTTGGTATCAACAAAAACAACAATGTGTTCACTTTCGTCTTTTTTTCTTCCGCTGAGGTAGAAACCACCAGCGGTAGGGCAAGAGTTTTCTGGGATGAGGGCAAATCGGTTGGTGGCAAGAAGCCTGAGACGATTACCACTGAGTTTCCAAAGGGAGAGGGGGTAGCCGTTGTCCCAGTTTTTGCCGAGGGTGAGTATCCACTTTTCGCTCACATCGAATCCTTGGACATCGTCGGAGAGGGGGAGGAAGCGATTCCCTTCCCATAGCCAGAGGGCGCGGTTTTTCTCGTTGTCCATGCCATAGACAAGAGCTCGGGATTTGTCTATCCAGCGGTAACGGAGAACCACCACGTCAAGTGGCTTGATATCAATGATGGTTTGTGTGTCTTCGCTGAGGGTTACCAGCCGATTCAGAAAAAAGTAACGGGGTGTGGTGCTACATCCCCCTATGAGGAGAACGAGCATTCCAATGGTTAATCGTTTCATAGTGTATTCCTTACAAATTTGTCTTTGAGGTAGCTTTTGGTGATGGTTTTTTCCATACCAACAAGGGTGTCTCTCTGATAGAGAGAGGAGTTTTCGTTGTTTAGGGTTTCTTCTGCTTTTTTGAGGCAGTCACTACTCTTTTCGATCAGAGGGAAGACAAAGGATGGGGAAAAAGCCTCCGGAGAAAAGAGGGTGGTCAGGGTTGGGTTTTTCCACTCAAGGTTGGAGTGAAGAATCTCTACTTGTGGGAAGAGTTCTTCGATCTGATGGTGGATGAGTTCGAAGGTGGGGGTTGTCCACACACCGGGGGCATATTCATGGATATCGTTTCGGGCAAGAAAGCTTGTTTCTCTGTTTTCTGGTGTTTTGAATCTGTTTGTGTTGAGGAGGGCGAGTGTGGAGAGTGTGTTCCCCTGCGCGTGGGTGCCCCAGATGGTGTAGCTCAAATCAAGCCCAGCGACAACAATTCGGCCTGAAAAGAGTTGGCGAGCAAGGGTAAGGGCGGGTATGATGACGGAGGGCTCGGAGAGAACAAATGACGGAGAAAAGCCTTCTTTTTCGTGGTCATAGAGGATAATGGGGTTTGGGAGGGAAGCAAGGAGGGAGGAATTGGCGTAGACACTGGCAAAAACAATAACCTCTGGGGGGAGGTTGAGAGCATGGAGTTTGTTTGCGATGCCGGCATCGCTTACTACAACAGCCCATGGTTTAATGTCGTTCTGAAAGAGGGTTGGCCATGAGGAGAGACAGGCAATGATGGCTCCTCCCTTTTGATACCAGCGTTTGATGTCTTCTTTTTTTTT
>Ga0068705_10000671_pt1 | contig 17264 bp, 15 predicted proteins | sample YNPMSTMetaG_FD_65631 | JGI IMG/M metagenome (GOLD analysis project Ga0068705, IMG submission 65631) | Anoxygenic and chlorotrophic microbial mat microbial communities from Yellowstone National Park, USA - YNP MS-T MetaG | ecosystem: Environmental > Aquatic > Thermal springs > Hot (42-90C) >... | reverse complement strand
TAGATTGTAAACATATTCATAATGTTCTTTTCCATACTTTTTCTCTACCTCAAAAAAAGACTTCATCCTGTTTTTAGGCTCAGTACTTGTAAGTATTATTCCGTCTTTGTTAATAAAGTCTATCTCTGAAAATACTGTTATGTTAGAAGAATTATATATTCCAAGTATCTTATCCTCTAGACCTGTAAGTCTAAAGTCACCCTCCTCAACACCTAAAGAAAAGTTTATAATATCTTGTTTCAATGTATCTATCTTTATAGATATCTCAGAGTCTATTCTTTCTATAAAGTCTTGTTTTGTAGAGTTTATATAAAAATAGAAGACAAAAAAGAAAGATATTATTACTACAATCCCTATCACTAATGAGAGTTTTAAAGAAATATTAAACCTGTTATTCCTTATACCTTCCATAAAAAATACCTTCTAAAGAATATTAAACAAAATTTAATTCAAAAATTTTTAAGTTAAAAGTTAAACTTAAAAACTATTTTTTATAAACAAATATTATTCTGACAAAGGCTTAAGACCATAAGATTTAAAACTAGTTTTTATCACAAAAAAAATCTGTCGCAAGTTTTATTTTGCTTTTTTTCTATTTAACGCTTAAAATAAAAATAAGATGTAAGAGTATTTGCTATTCAAAGTATATTTATATCTTCAAAAAAACTTAAAAAATAGAACATCTTTTAAAAAAACTAAATTTTCTAAAAAAATTTTTCTTATAAATTACTATCTTTAAGTTTTTTAAAGTTCAGTAAATCAAAAAATATAGTGTTAATAATCAATTGGCAATAAACCTAATTCCTTCCATTCCTTAGTAGGAATGTCAAGACTTTTTATATACCCAGAATATATATCTATAATCCATCCAAGTATTTTAGGATATGGTTTATATTTAAACCTATTTTTCATTATAGATGTTTTTAAAAGTTTCTGTATTTGATAAACAACATTTAATTCAGACAAAAAATCTGCTTTTTTATCAATATCGATAATCTTATCAATCTCATTTTTTCTACTAATATATAACTCTCTTATACCTGAAATCCAGTCATTAACAATAGGGTTTTTATCATACAATTCATAATCAAAAACAGCCTTGACTGCTCCGCACTGATAATGCCCAGCAATAATTATATATTTTACATCCAAAACTTTAACAGCATACTCTATGACTGCCAAAGCATTCATATCATTAACAAAAATCTGATTCCCTATATTCCTATGAATAAAAATCTCTCCTGGTAAAGTCTTTGTAAAAGATGTAATAGGCATCCTCGAGTCAGAGCAACCAATATAAAGTATTGAAGGACTTTGCCCTTTAGACAATTTTTTAAAATATTCTGGGTCATTCTTTAACATTTCTTCAACAAAACTCTTATTATTCTCAATTATTTTTTCTATACAATTATCCATATACTATCTCCTTTTTTTATTATATTTGAATACTTATTTCTTATAAATTTAAAAATTAAGGAGGAAAAAATGAAAAAAATTGCAGCACTAACAATAATCTTATTTGGGTTATTATACTGTAGCAAAAAAGAGTTTTCAGACCCCCAAGAATTAATAAAAGAATACACAAAGGGATTACAAAAAGGTGAGTTCTATACTGAAATGTGGGACTTAAAAGAGTTTGCAAAAATATACTACGACAAGTATATAGAAAAAGCACCAAATGAAGAAGTAGAAAGACTTATATCAAACATAGAAAAATTCTCAAAAATGATAGCAAAGATAAATAAAAAAATGGCATCAAACTCATACATTGAATCAATGGAAAAAATAGAAGACAAGGATGACTTAAAGAAAATAAAAGTAGTCTATTCAAGAAATCAGACAGAAGAAGAAAAAAAGATGCAATTACCTAAAATGTCTTTGGGGATAGTGTTTGTACTAAAAAAATATGGTAATACATGGAAAATAATAAACTATGAAAGAATGTACTACGCAGAAAGAGAATTGGACATAGTAAAAACATTTAAAGAAAACTTGCCTAACATGTTAAAAGACGCAGGTTATGAACCAGAGACTTTAACACTAAAACAAATAAATGAGTTCTTTGAAACAAAAGTGTTAAATCCTCAAAAAGACCAAGAAAAATAGTTGACTTTAAAAAAGTTTAAAAAAACAACTATTTAAGAGTCACTTTTAGTTATTTCTTCTTTACTATGCCGTGTAAAAGAGGCACGGCATAAATAAAATCAATAAGTATTAAAGACTATTAACGTAATTGTTTAATCACTTAAAATATATTGAACTTAAGAAAAATCATAAAATACCATTAAAAAATGTAATTGTTTAATATAAACCATTTTAATCAAAACTAATTTTTTATAGAACTAATAAATAATATTTATTAAATTTTTAGATTATTTATTAAATTTTTAGATTATCTTATCTGTTTTAATTTTAAAATTTTAAATACTTAAGCAGTTTAATAACTTCTCTTAAAAGACGGTGAATCTAAACAATCACCAAAAATATAAAAATTCTCTTAAATTACTGCCTATAAAAAGGAAATGTTATCAGTATATTCTTGTCTTTAATTATAATCACCTCAAAATACAAATTACCCATAATTGATGAACTTGAGTTCCATCTAAGGTATACTCTATTACCCAAACTCTGACCCGATTCATTTGTAAGAGTAACTAGCTCAAGAGAATAGTTACCTGAAGCATTTTGTGTTCCTGTTGGTGAAAATGAAAAAGTATTTGATACTGGGCTTACAAGTGCATTAGGCAGAGTCGAATTAGAAAAGAAAGGAGATACTTGAACATAAGTAACTGATCCATCACTCTTAAAACTTAATGTACCTAATCTATTTACATGATATGCATAAGTGTTTGTTAAATTAATCCAAAAAATACCATCCCACTTTTTGCCAAGCATTATTCTCTCAAGTCTATTACTTGCTTCTTCAGACAAAGTGGTCTTAAGATAATAATTTCCACTAAGCAAATAATAACAAGAAGAAACAAAACTAGAGTCAATAGAGCTAATGTAATTACTATATTCCTCACTTGTTATAGAAGAGGGTGGCTCAGACTCACCATAACCTGAAACATATGTGGTCAATATATCATTGAGTTTAGTCTTGTCAGGATCAGTCGTACAAGTATTATTATAATTTCCACCAGAATCAGTATAACAAGACTGAACAAAAGTCTTATCGTTGTTTATCGTACTTAAAATAGTGTTTTCAAAGTATGTCTGTGTAGCATAAGGAACTATTGTTAAATAAGTCCAATAGTTATTAAAAAAGTCAAAGTTTGCATGAACCCAATCTGATAAAAAGTCAAACTTATTATTCTTATTTCTATATATATTCATACCAAAAATATTATCATCAACGTAAAGTTCAATGATCTGATACCTTTTTTTAGGTACATCTGCTATACCATAAGGGTCATAACTGTATAACTGAGGACTTGGGTTCCCAGAGTTTGGATTACTTACACCAATATTATTATAACTTAATGCAAGATAATAGGTATTTGCCTGTTCAAGATTTTCATAAACTTCATAATTTCCATTATAATAGACATATTTAGTAGTCCCCCCGTCATAACTTATATAATACTCCCAAGTCTTATCTGCCTTAAACTCAAAAAACTGATTATTAGCATACATCCATTTTCCAACTATTTTAGCCCTAGCAGTATCAATAGAGTTTGGATAATTAACTGAGTACTTAAAAATCTGATCAGGCACAGTAATACCACTAGACGAACCAGTCTCAGGTTTTGGTGACTTACAATAAAAGACAAAAGTCATAAGCAAAAAGAATATAGTCTTTTTCATGATAGGGCTCCTATTGTTTTATAAATATTATATATATAAAATTTTATACCAAAATTTTAAAAAATTATAAATATTTGATATTAAATAATAAAAATAAAAAAAATACAAAAATAGTCTTAAAAATAAAACCAAAAACCTACATATTTATGACATATTTTCACTACACAATCTTAATCATAACTTCCCCCACTATCAAAGATATCTGAGCCAGAATCATCACAACTTAAACCATTAAAGTCGTTTCCACTGTCACAAGAACTTAAGTCATCATCATAATTACATGGAATATCTACATTATTAATCCTTTTATCATCATTATCATATTCATTTGATGAATAATTTTGATAATCATAAGTAATAATTATATGAAGTATATAACCTATCAATTCCTCTATTATAATAATTATCGTATTCATTTTTATTAGTCCCAGTAGACTTAAATAGTTTAAGTATATACAATACAAAAATAAAAACAAATATTACTGGAACAATAGAGGAAATACTACTATCTTTTAAAACATCTATAAAAGCATAAGAAAAACATAAAAAAGAGATTAACAGAATCAAAAACATTTGCCCCTCCTATTTATTTAATCTATTTATTTAAACAACCTTAATATCTGGGTATTTTTCAATAATCTCATCCCTATCCATAATGTTATACCATACTGAAACACCAGCAATTTTTTTTGTATCTTTATTTTTAAAAAAGGTTAAATAAGAAATGATTGAGTCTAAAGTATTATTATTTATTTTGAAAGAATCAAGATACCCAACTATTATTGTAAGTATAAAAATTTCTTCAAGATTTGAGGTGCTCTTATCTTCATAAGACCTACCATCTACATTCAAAAACTCTTCCTTTTCATACTTAGTTCTTTCCTCAACAACTTTCTTCTCAAAAAATTCTTTTAGTTTATCAGAATTTTTATAAATATTAGTTTCAATACTACTTAATCTTATATAATCTCTGTTACTATAAACAATATCTATTATTTTTTTAAACATGTAAAGCAAAGAACGTCTGCTGTCTGGTTTACACTTTTTTATAGTAGACTTAATCTCTTCGATAAGAGATCCATCCCTAAGGTAAAATCCAAATCTAAAAGTAACAAGTGAACTTCTAAAACCTATAATAGTCTGAAAAAAAAGTACAACAATAGGAAGAGCAAAGGAAATAAATAGTACTATATCTATTGACAAAATGATTAATAAAACTAAGATAAAAAAAGAAAAGACTGCAATTTTTTTACAAAAATCAAAACTATTTTTTGACTTTTCAGAATTCTTTTTAAATACTTTAATAAAAAAGCCAACAATAAAGGGAAGTATCATACCCAAAATTGAAAATAAAAGTAATATACCCATCCAATCTGAATATTCTAGCCCACCAATTCCAGAGCCTCCACCATGAGCCCCCCATGAACTATGTCGCGAAAAACCACTCGAGCCAAAACCACCCGAGCCACTTGAGCCACTCGAACTCCAACCACCACCTCCACCACCTCTTGATGCAAATATATTAGTCACATTAAGGACTGAAATAATAAATAACAAAGTCTTGTAAACCATGACAAAATCCTATAAAAATTTTCTTAAGCCAATCTTAATAGTTTTATACACTTTAAAAATTCTTCTAAAACAATATCTTTAGCCCTAAACTTTTAAGTTTTATCTTTTCTCTATTACTCTTATTTACCTTTATATTAAACCACTTAATAACACTATTTTTTCTACAACACAACTTAAGGTCTTATAAAGTACTTTCTATTTTACTGTCCTTGTTTCTATTTAAAAGTTATTTATAAATGTTTTTAAATACCACTTTTTAGTTAAACAGTTACACACTCTTTATTTCTGGATATGCCTCTATAAGCTCTTCTCTATCCATAATGTTATACCAGACAGAAACACCACCAAAATTATCTATTGAGATGTTGCTTACATATTTTAGTGTCTTAAGTGTTTCTTCCAAAGTTTTACCCCTAGTTGGTACATCAGCAAAAAATCCACCTATTATACTAACTACAAATATCTCTTCTAAATTATCAGACTTAACCTCCACCTTATCTTTCCTACCTTCAACATTTATCATCTCCTCTTCTTCATACTTACCCCTCTCCTCATTCATCTTTTCATTAAACTTGCTCTCTAATTCACTATCCTTTACATGTTCTATACTATAGTCATACCACCTTATAGCATCACTATTACTCTCAACAAACTTATTAATACTTACAAGCATATTATAAAGTGAATTAGTATTATCAACATCACAATTCTCTATTATCCCTTTTATCTCCTCTACCTTATTACCTTCTCCAAGATAAAACCCAAATTGAAAAAAAACTAAACTACTTTTATACTTTTTAAGTTTAGATATTAAAATAAAAAGAACAACAATAAAACCTAAGCCAATCAAAAAACCACCATACTTAAAAGCAATAACAATTGCAACAATTATCAAAACATTTCTTACAGTATTTCTAATAAACAATTTTCTGTTATCTTTATAGTTTTCTTTTGCTCTCCTTATACTATTTCTAACAGCTTCTATTATACCTGCACCTATACCAAATAACAACACTAAACCAGGAATTCCAAAAACTATGCCAACTACTATATAATCACTAACTGTCCATGGACCTGATGAATAGTATCCACCATAACTTGAATGAGATGAACCACTTGAACGAGATGACCAACTTGAGCTTCTACTACTTGAACTCCTCCTTGAGAATCCACCACCTCCTCCACCTCTCCTTGCATCAATAAAATTAGGAATAAAAGTTGAAATAAGGAAAATAAGAACCCATAAAGAATAAAAACGTTTTAATCTCATATTCTACCTCTATTTTTACATTTTTAAAAAATCTAATTAAAATAATAACTTAAAATAATAAAAAATCAATGATTTTACATAATTTTTTGTTATATTTATATTTCAGAATCAAAAAATTGGAGAAAAATAAATGATAAAGAAATATATGTTATTAATAATTGGTATAATAATAGGTGCTGGTACCTATGCAATAACAAACTGGGTTGCTGAAGTGGATGGAAAAAGAATAACATACCCTGAGTTTATAAAAATATTTGAAAGTCAATTAGAGGTAATGAAAATAATGAGCAACAATCAAATAGATACAGATAAGTTTAAGTCCAACAAAGAGTATCAACTAAAGTTTCTACAAGAATATATAACAATGAACCTGGTATTAGAAAAAATTAAAAAAGACAATACAACTATCAAGTTCATAGATGAAAAATGGCTTAATGCTACTTCACAGGCTATAGCAAACTATATAAAAGACCAACTTTTACTTAAAGCATATCTTGAAAAAGTTTTGATACCAAAAGTAGGGAACGTATCAGATAAAGAAATAGAAGAAGTATATAACAAATACAAAGATAATTTTAAAGATGTTTCTGCAAAAGATGCATATAAAATTATTGAAACAAAAATAAAAGAACAAAAGGCCCTTATGTTACTTGAAAAACTAAAAGAAAAAGCAAGGGATGAGTCAAAAATAGTAATAAATGAAGAAGAGTTTAAAAAATAAAACTTTGTAATATAATTTTATAGACTTAAAAAGATCATAGGTGTTATTTTCATCTATGACCTTCCTATTCTGGAAATAATAATTTTAGAAAGTCATGAAAACTAATATAATAAATTAAGGTAATTGCTTAAATTGAGCTACATTTAATAAAAATTGTATCTAGTTATTTAAGTATTTAAAAGATTAAAAATTAAAATTAAGATAATGTAGTAATTTTTTAGAAGTTTTACAATTTTTTATAAAAAAATTTAGTCTTAATTAAAAAGGCTTATATTAAATCACACTTAAAAAATACTTTTTATGTCTTAAAAATCTTTTCTATTTAAATATAATAATGAAGTTATTGGTCAATTAATTTTTATTTCAAAGTGAATTTATATCGATGTAAAAACTAAAAAAATACAAGTCTTTTTATAAAATAAAAATTTTTTATTAAAAATTTTTCCAACAAATTTTGATTAATTCTTTTTGGTGTAAATAAGTTTTTTAAGGCAGAGATAAGATATTTATTAAAATACATAATACTAAAGGTTAAAAATGGCTTATTCTATTAGATAAAAAAAATTACTATTAATTTTAAAATTAAACTTGACATTATATATTTTTTTTATTTAATTTTTATATATCTAATTGAATCTTTGTTCAAGCATCTAAAATGCTAGGAGACTCAGGTTTCACCTCCTTTTCCTGAGTCTTTTTTTATAAAATGTCATAATTATATTTATTTTTTTAAAAATAGAGTTTATAACTCTATTTTTTTTTATAGAACTTGCAAAAACAGAAACTTAAGATATCCAGTCTTACCAATAGAAAGAGTATAAGGATGATCTAAAGAGTTTATAGAAGTATAAATAACTTTAGTCTCCCTGTTTAATTTTCTTACGCCATCCAAAACAGCAAGTGAAAAATCATTTATATCAACGTTTCCTGAACAAGAAAAAGTTGCCAAAAAACCACCAGTCTTAACACTTTTAGCTGCAATATAGTTAAGATATGAATATTTTTTTAATGCATTACTTTTATCTTTATCTTTTAGAGACAGTTTTGGGGGATCAATCAATACAAGGTCATATTTTTTTTCATTCTCTTTTAAAAACTTCTCAACATCACTCTTAATAACATTAGCCTTAAAAGAGTTTAGACCTAAGTTTATTTTTGCCATTTCAAGAGCATTAGCTGATGAATCAACTAAGTCAATCTCTCGTCCCTCTTTATACAGATAACATGAAAAAGCACCAGTATAAGCATAACCATCTAATATTGATGATATATGCAGTTTATCAAAAAAGTTTTTTAAAAATAATCTGTTAAGCCTTTGATCAAAATAAAAACCCGTCTTTTGAATATTTTTTAGACTTATTATAAACTTAAAACCATCTTGAAAAAAATATATCACTTCATCTGAATCACCATAGATAATGCTATCTATTTCCCTTATACCCTCCTCTTCAACATCTTTTAAAGTAGTAACATTTATAATAGCCCTTATTTTTTTGCCAAACACATCATTGAATAGAGATAGCAAGACATCAACTATATCTTTTATAATATTATAGTATCCCAAAGATGTAATCTTAAGTATCATAACATCTTCATACAAGTCACAAGTAAACCCAGGTAAACAATCACCCTCTGAGTTAATAAGCCTAAGCCCTGTATGAAAACCATCTATATAATAAGGCTTCCTTAAATAAAAAGAATAACCTATCTTTTCCTCTAAAAGTTTTCTATCTATTTTTTTATTGATTTCCCATGACAATATCCTCACCCTAAAAAAAGAGCTTGGATTGTAAAACCCATAACCAATAAAATTACCATGGATGTCAAAAACAGAAACAACATCTCCTGGTCTTGGATCCCCTTCAATACTTGCTATACTATTAGGAAAAATCCAAGGACTTTTATAAAGTAGAGGTTTAAGCCTCTCATCTTTTATAAATATTTTCATAAATTATTATTTTTTCTTCTTTTTCATTCTCGTCATAATCTTAAGAGACTCTTCCTTATACTCAGCAGCCTTTTCATAGTTATGCCTATTAAGCTCAACTTTAGAAAGACCTTGATATATCCTATAGTCATTAGGATATTTCTTAAGCATTTCTTTGTATATAGCTTCAGCCTTAGAATCCTGATTAGACATTATATAAACTTCAGCAAGGTCTAAAATAACATCTGGCTCTTCACCATATTCTTTTATATATTTTAAGAGAATAGTCTCAGCCTCTTTAAAATTTTTACTAGAAATTTTAGTAATAGCTTCCTCAATAAGCACATTCTTACTATTAGTAACAGTTGAGCCAACGTCTATAACAAGAATTGTCCTATCATCATCTGCGGGCTCACCATTACCAAAAATCTCAACCTCTTGAATAAGCTTTTCTGCAAAGTCCTTAGCATGCAAATGAGCATTATTAATTATAAAATCTTTTAATCTTTCTTCAGCAAAAAAGTCTGCTCTAGTTTTATCACCCTCTTCATGAACATTATAACCTATAGCATTACATATCTCTATAAGCCTGTCAGCCTCTTCAATTGAAAGTTCTCTCTTGTTTATCACATATTTACCGTTCTTATTGTCATAGATTTTTAACAAAAAGTCTTTATCTTCTTGGCCAACTTTTTCTAAAATACGAGAGATAAACTTATTTTCATCAACCTCTTCAGGTAATAATCTCCTGGCCTCTTCTATACCATCAGTTGTAAGGACAACCTTATCGCCAGGCTCAAGATAACTTTCTCCATAACCGTATAAGGAATCCTCAACAGCACCTATAAAAAAACCTTCTGAGTTCCAGTCCTCAAGTTTTCCAGTTTTTTTTCTATAAACAATTGCCTTATGGTGACCTGCATTAGTAAACTGAGTCTTAAGTGTTTTAAGGTTTATCTTCAAATAAAAAACAGTAAGATAAGAACCTATAGTACCTATTGCTTTATGTATTTCTCTATTTGATCTTTCACATATCTCAGCTGTTGTGCCACCCTTTCTTGAATTAAAAGATAATGCAGCACTTGCCATCATTGTAAGAAGGGCAGCAGGTATACCGTGTCCTGAAGCATCTGCAATTACAAAACCATACTCATCATTGTTTATCTTATAATAGTTAAAAAAGTCACCACTTACCTCTTTAACAACTATGTCTTTCTCACCTGTTTTTTTCATCGGCATTGGTATCCAAACAGCACCTAAACTTAGTGGCCCAATCTTAGGAATATACCTAGGGTCAGGTATAACTGTTCTTTGAATATTTGCAGCTATCTCTATCTCTTTTATTTTTGCTCTATTTTTAGAAGATATTTCTTCATTTATAGACTTTAAGTCCTTATTAGCCCTATTAAGTTCATTTGTCCTTTCTGCCACTTTATCTTCCAACACCTTGATCATATTTACAGTCCTAAGTGTTAGAGTAAAGTTTAAAACAAATCCATTGATAAGGTCAATTATATTGTCTTTTATCATAGAGACATTAGCTGTATCAAAACCAAACAACAAAATATTGACAAGTTTATTGTTCTCTATAACAGGATAAACAGCAAATATCTTTTTTACAGTCAAAGAGTTTGTCTGAGGTTCATTTACTATGATAGGTTCTTTTATCTGAGAGCATTCATTAATAGTTTTCTTTTCAAAGTCAGACTGAATAAAGTTTTCAGAACTTGTATATTTGTAAAAAGAATTTTTTATAAGATTGTCTTTTACATCATATACTTCTAAAGAATTAACCCCTATTATCTGTATTGCTATATCAGCAGCCTTTGGATATAAGTCCTTTATTTTATATATTGCTCTAAAGTTTGAACTTATCTGAGTATACTTATTAACACTTGCAAAAACTTCATTAAGTTTTTCTTCAAGAATAGCAATATTGAAAGCCCTTGTCTTATTTGTAGAAATAACTTCGTCATAAAAAAGTTCTTTAGCAATTTTATAATTATCAACAAAATTATTGATATTAACATAATCAACTAATGGTTTATAATATATAGTATTTCCAGATCTTGTTATAAGTTTATTACTATCAAGAAAAACAAGTGACCCCCTCAAAAAGTCGGGATCTTTTAAATAATTATCAAGTTCCTCAAGTGATATCTCTTTCTTTTCATAAATTTTTATAAGTACATCAGTAAGCCTTGGATTAAATATAAGTTTTTTAAGAAGTGAAGAGTATGATTCTGATAAAACCATAAAAAAACTCCAAAATATTATTTAGATAAATAATAAAACTATTTTTTATTTTTTATCAAGTATTTTATATTTTCAATTATATTATCGGTTGTAAGACCAAACAATTTGAAGAGTTCTTTAGGTTTACCAGAAGTACCAAAAACATCAGGTATTCCAAGCCTTTTTACTAAAACAGGGCAATTTTCAGACACTACCTCTGAAACAGCAGAACCAAGCCCCCCAATTATGTTATGGTCTTCAACAGTAAGTATACAACCTGTCTCCCTGGCAGACTTTATTATAGAATCCTTATCAATAGGCTTTAGTGAACTTGCATTAAACAACCTAACATTTATACCTATTTTTTTTAACTCTTCAACTGCTTCTAAAGCAAAATATGTAACAGTGCCTGTTGAAAAAATGGTTGCGTCATTACCATCACTAAGTTGAAAAAACTTGCCTTCTTGAAACTCATAATCATCGTATGTGTCTAAGAACAAAGGTGAGTTTTCTCTACTAAGTCTTACATAAAATGGCCCTGGTTTATATGCTATGTACTCTATTATCTTTTGCACTTCAAATGCATCTGCAGGAGAAAAGACTTTCATCTCTGGTATTGCTCTAATTATTGCAATATCTTCAGTTGCTTGATGTGAATAACCATCTTCACCAACAGCAACCCCTGAGTGTGAAGCAACAATTTTAACGTTAAGTCTGTCATGAGCAATAGTATTTCTTATCATTTCCCATGCTCTACCAGTAGCAAACATAGCAAATGAACTCACAAAAACAATCTTATTAGTCAGAGAAGCCCCTGCTGCAAACAGCATAAGGTTAGACTCAGCAACACCAAGGTTAAAGTGCCTATCTGGAAACTCACTTTTAAACTTTATAGTCTTTGTAGAAGAAGAAAGATCAGCATCCATCACTATAAGATTAGGAATTTTGTAACCCAACTCTATTAATTTATCACCATAAGCATCTCTTGAAGAAGCCATTCTGATCATTTTCTTAATCCCTCTCAATTTCTTCTGTTGCTTTTTTATACTCATCTTCATTAGGAGCCTTACCATGCCACTCACTCCTATTCTCCATAAAAGAAACTCCCTTACCCTTTACTGTATCAGCAACTATTACAGCAGGTTTATTACTCTTTTCCTCCAAAAACCATTTATAAGCATTATTTATCTCATCCAGATTATGACCATTTATTCTTATTGTCCTCCATCCAAAAGACTCAAACTTCTTTTCAATAGGTTCAACACTCATAACATTCTCCACCTTGCCATCAATCTGAAACTTATTTACATCAATTATAGCACATAGATTAGAGAGATTATAATGCCCACAAGCCATTGCTGTTTCCCATACACTTCCTTCCTGAATCTCTCCATCTCCTAACAAAACATATACCTTATTAGACTTCCCAGAAATTTTAAGACCTAATGCAATACCCCCAGCAACACCAAAACCTTGTCCTAAAGAACCTGTCGATACTTCAACACCAGGCACTTTAAGTGCATCTGGATGGCCTTGTAATCTTGAACCTAACTTTCTTAATGTTTCAAGTTCTTTTACATCAAAAAAACCTTTATAAGATAAAATAGTGTAGAGTAAAGGAGCTGCATGACCTTTTGATAAAATAAAATAATCTCTATCCTCCCATTTCGGATTTGAAGGATCAAACTTTAGATACTTATCAAAAAGAACATAAACAAGCTCAACACTTGATAAAGAACCACCTGGATGGCCAGAACCTGCATTAAAAACACTATTTATTATCAGTCTTCTTATATAAGAAATCTCCTTATACTTACGCAAGTCTTTCTCCTTTGAAAAAAATTTAAATAAGCCTTTAATTTTTAGTTTCAATAAAAAAACTCCCACTAAAGCTATATTTTTTATCTTCTCTATCAGGATAATAAGTAAGTTTTATATACAGATTTTCATAAGAGATGTTAGGAGCAAAATAAATAGGTCTCGGTTGATCTATGTTTTTCAGTCTAACCCACTTTTTCTTGGCCTGATCTTGCAAAAAAACAACTATCTGTAGTAGGTGCTTTTCATAAGTTGTTTCAAACTCAAAGTTTTTTTCCTGAGACAAGAGTTTTTGTTCTGTTATACCAATATTTTTCTTATCAAGATAGACTTCTGCATATGCCTCAACATCATTTTGGACATTATTTATTTCAGCATCAAATATAAATCTTACCTTAACTTTCTTATTCTTAGGATAAGCATTAATAGGATTCTTAGAGATATTAATTATTGTGTTATCTTCTTTCTCCCTTTTTTCAAGCAACATAAAATAATACTTTGATAAGTCAGGTCTATAAAGACTATTTAGAGTATCTTCAGTATAAACACTGTATCTTTCATAAAATTTATCTTTTAATACCTTAAAGTCTTTTGTCTCTATCTTAATAAAAACTGGTAATGGTATAAACACAATCCTGTTAAATGATGGTGGAGTTATAGAAAAGTCATATTCAAAACCTGAAAACAGGTTAGTAGAAAATAAAATGAAAAATAAGAAAAAAACTCTAAAAGTTTTTAACATGACAAATTATCCAAAATAAAATTTTGATAAATAAATTTTAATAAAAAACAAAAAGGGTGTAAAACCCTTTTAATGTTACTTAAAGATATTTAACAATAAAAAGTGGTGTCCCAAACTCAACAGGTTTACCATCTTCAGCAACTATTTTTATAATTTTCATTTTTCTTTCTGCTTCTATCTGATTAAACATTTTCATAGCTTCTATTATACATATTGGTTTACCAGGTTCAACTACATCACCCTCTGAAACAAAAGGCTTTGCATCTGGTGAAGGTTTTGTATAGAAAGTTCCAACCATAGGTGATGAAAGAGTCTCCCCCTCTTCTTTAACAGACTTATTTGAATCAGTTACAGAATTTTTAGGAAAATCACTCATATTAGATACAGATGTATTAGAACTAAGTTTTATTCTTCTATCTTTTTCTTCAATCTCTATCAAGTCGACTCTTGTTGTATCTATTATTTTTGCAAGTTCATAAACCTCTTTTACTGTAAGTATTTCCTCTTTTTCTTTTTTAGTAACTTTATCAATTGTCACTTCTTCTCTCTTCTTTTTTAGAGTATCATATATATCACTAGGTGCAGGATTCTTTGTAGGATTATCTCTCCATTTAAAATAAGTTAATGCTATTTCAGGGAATAAAGCATAAGTTATATAGTCTTCCTCAGACTTAACTAAAGATGGGTCCAACTCTTTTTTTACTTTTGGCAAAATAGGCTCAAGATTGTCCGCCGGCCTTGTTTCTATCTCTTTTCTATCACCTAATATAAGTTTTTTTATCTTTTCATTAATAGGAACAGGTGGCTTACCATAAAAACCTGCAACATAATTTTTTACCTCTTCAGGCACTATTTTATATCTCTCACCAGTTAAAACGTTGAAAACAGCTTGAGTTCCAACTATTTGGCTTGTAGGAGTCACTAGTGGTGGATATCCCAAGTCTTTTCTTACTTTTGGTACCTCGTTTAAAACTTCCTCAAGTTTATCCAAAGCTTTTTGTTGTTCAAGCTGAGTTAAAAGATTTGAAACCATACCTCCCGGTATCTGGTGAATTATTACAGATATATCTATCAAACTCTGCATTTTAGTATAGTCTTTCTTCTTATACGAAACCTGCTCAAAATATTCAGATACTTTTACAGCATCATTTAACTGAATATCAAGGTCAATATCATCATACTCTCTTAATATAGCAACCAAACTCTCAACTGGTGGTTGAGATGTGAAGAGTGCCATAGGAGCAACAGCACAATCAATAATATCAGCTCCAGCCTCTATTCCTTTAACATAAGCCGCAGTTGCCATACCACTACTTGAATGACAGTGCATCTGTATAGGTATCTTAATTTCAGACTTTAATGCAGTAACAAGTTCAAAAGCAGTCTTCGGTGATAAAATACCAGACATATCTTTAATACATAGAGAGTCTATTCCAAGATTAACCTGTTGTTTTGCTTTTTCTACATAATATTCAATAGTATGAACAGGACTTATAGTATAACACACTGTGCCCTGAAGGTGTTTCCCTGTTTTTTTTACAAACTTAAAAGATGCTTCAAGATTTCTTACATCATTTAACGCATCAAAAACCCTAAATATATCTATTCCAAACTCAGCAGCTTTACATATAAAAGCTTCCAATAAGTCATCAGGATAGTTTTTATAACCTACAATATTCTGTCCTCTTAAAAGCATCTGTAAAGGTGTCTTTCTTATAACTTCTTTTACCTTCTTTAATCTGTCCCAAGGGTTTTCATCCAAATATCTTAACATAACATCAAAAGTTGCTCCACCCCATACTTCAACTGAATGATAACCAAGGTCATCTATTTCTTTAGCTATCGCAAGTATCTCATCTGTCCTTATCCTGGTTGCCCAAAGAGACTGTGGTGCATCTCTTAGTGTTGTATCTGTTATACCTATCTTTTTTTTCATCTTTTCTTTTGCCATTAAGAAACTCCTTATGAGTTTTTGTATTTACTTAAATTTAAAGTTAAAGTTATATAAATTTATATTTATTATGTAAAATAAAAAATTTAAAAGGCTAAATTTTAAGAAAAAATTATTTATTATTTACAGTAAACTTTAAAATACAATAATATCTTAAACCTTAAAGTCATAAACTTAAGAATCAGTCTTTTAAATTGAAATAACTGAAACTAACTTTTACACAAAAATCTAAGTGATTATTGGATTATTTAAAATAAGCCATTTTAATTGGGCTAATGTATTTATATAAGGTTATAAACTTAATAAAAAGATACATTATTTTAGTGATTTTAGGTAGTGTATAATTAATTGTGTCATTGAAATTCCTCTTGAAGGGTTGTATTATATAACTACAAGAAATTAGACAAAAAAACCTATCAAGGAGGAATTCGCAATGGACAATATAATTTTAGAACAATTATCCAAATATTTCAAGGAGATGATACAAGAAATAATGTTAAAAGAGAGGGAAGCATATTTAAAAGATCATATTAAGGCAAGAGGCAACGGATACTATAGAAGGACACCAATTCTTAAAATAGGCTTAGTGGTCTATAATATTTTTTTAGATTTTTTAGTTTATTTACACTAAGAAAAATCATATTAAAACTTGCTAATATTTTTGAAAGCACTAAGACAAATCTAGTATTTCTTGAGTAAGAGGGTTTAAAATCTTCAACTATAAAAAATTAGTTTTATTTAAAATTGCTTATATTAAATAATTGACAATTAAAATAAATAAAACTTCCCCCTTTCTACTAAAGAAAGAGGGAAATTAAGAGTTTAAGTTAACCTAAAAATTTAAATTGTATACATTAAACTTTTTAGTGTAGACAACAATCTTGTCACCATAAACTGAAACACTGTTTATCTCTTCTGGTAACTCTTTGCTGTTTTCAAAGTTAACTCTATATTCATAAACCTTATTTTTATCCCATGTATATATAGCACCGTTTCCTATAACAAAATTACCAGGTGAGAATGTTACTTCTTTTATCTTTTCTCCATTAAGATTATATAATACAGCCTTATTTGAATATACTAATGAAAAAATATCATCTGCAACTGGTTCAACATCAGCAGGCACAGCAGAAATCTTACCAATTATATTACCACTTAAGTCTCTTATCGTTACTATATTGTTATCTTGAGGTACTACAATATAAAACTTATTCTTATTAC
>Ga0068705_10000669_pt1 | contig 17299 bp, 12 predicted proteins | sample YNPMSTMetaG_FD_65631 | JGI IMG/M metagenome (GOLD analysis project Ga0068705, IMG submission 65631) | Anoxygenic and chlorotrophic microbial mat microbial communities from Yellowstone National Park, USA - YNP MS-T MetaG | ecosystem: Environmental > Aquatic > Thermal springs > Hot (42-90C) >... | reverse complement strand
TTCCTTGCGATCCTGGAGGCTTTGAAACAATACACCGTGGAAGACCTCCAACGCTTCGCCGAACAACTCCCCCGCTTCGACCCGGGATATGTGTAGAGACTAATGATCCCATCTTTGGAGGGATCTGCTTGTCAGGTCCGCGGTGCCACGTTGGATAATCGATCCCGAATCGTCGGGCATGACAGGCATGCCCCTCCGAACGGACACGATAAACGTGCCCCTCCGAGTCTGCCATCGGCGGACCACCTTTCGGGTCGCCGATCCTGGTATCTGCGGCGAGATCTGCCATAATCAGTGTTTTCCTGACGGAAAATAAGAATCGACACTACAGATAAGGATGACCAGACTGTGGGAGCAGCTAGCGAAATCCAACGTCGTCTCGATTTTGCGGTTGAGGCCGCCCGAGCCGCTGGTGAAATCACGCTCCGCTATTTTCGTCGCGCGGATTTGATCGTGGAGAGGAAGACCGATGATTCGCCGGTTACCCTGGCCGACAAGGAAGCGGAGGCCTACTTGCGGGATTCCATCCACACCAAGTTTCCTCACGATGGAATTGTGGGCGAGGAATGGGGAACTGATGAGGGGACGAGTGGGTTCCGCTGGATCATCGACCCGATCGACGGGACGAAGTCGTTTATTCATGGCGTGCCTTTGTATGCGACGTTGATCGGCGTCGAATGTGAAGGGCGAGCGGTCATCGGAGTGGATCGAATCCCGGCCACCGGCGAGTGCATTTATGCCGCCCGAGGTCGCGGCGCCTGGTACCAGGTCGGAGACGATTCTCCTCAGCCCGCGCAGGTCTCCCGTTGCGAGCAACTGGCCGAGGCTGCCTGGGTGACCAGCGAGGTTTTCAATTTCGACAAGATTAACCGGCGGGAGGCATTTCACCAGCTCCAGTCCGCGACGCGATTGTTTCGCACCTGGGGCGATGGGTACGGTTATCTTCTGGTAGGTACCGGGCGGGTCGATTTTATGATTGATCCGCTCATGGAAGTCTGGGATGCGGCGGCCATTCAGCCCATCATCGAGGAGGCAGGCGGAAAATTTACCGATTGGCGAGGCCGGGCCGTGTTCACCTCGGGCAATGGAATCGGGAGCAACGGGCTGCTCCACGACCAGATTTTGCAGATCCTCCGCAGCGATGGATGACGCTTTCCGTTCCGGACCGAGTAAGCCTTGGCAAACGCTCCACGACGTTAGCGACGCCGTGGTCTTTATGACTGCTGGACGGACCTGACGGCGAGAGGGGCTAATTACCTCGTATCCGATCCTATCATCGTGAAAATTTTTGAGTTGGCTTGGCAATCTTCACGCGGATAAACCATGGGCGATAGATATCGGGTGTTCGCACCAGTTTGCCGAAATCAAATGAATTCGCAACGTAGCTAATGATCAACTCATCATCGGCAGCCAGGGCCGGATGCGCCTTGGCTGCGTAAAAGAAGGCCTTTTGATCTTCGGGCAGATCGGGCACGCGATAAAGTCGCATACCCTCGCTCCAGGGACCGACAGGTGTTGGGGCGATCCGCAGCATGATCTCCTGAGAAAGCCCCAATCGGGTGTAAACCATGGCGTATGATTGAAGACACGGAAGATACGAAACGGAATACTCTGAGGCCACTTCCCTGGCGAGACGGGTCGCCCGCGAGAAGTCCCGCGTCCAATGGTCGGCGTTTGCCACAAGGTCCTGCGGCTGAGCGTGTTCGGGAAGTTTACTTGGACCACAATAAAACTCCCATTCGTCAACTTGCTCGATTCGCCCTCTTGAAGCCCTGGCGACAATCGCGTGCTTGACGGGAAAGAGAGGCGTTTTTTCCTCATCGAATCCATAAAGGTACACATATTCGTCGTCCGGCTGAAACGGCACGAGCGTTGCCGAACCAATCACTGTGCTACCCTGCTCTCTATCTCGAAAATATGGAATCTTTTGCTGTCTGATTTGCCATTGCGGGGGCGGGTCATCTGGGTTATCCACTGTCAGGAGGAACTCTCCGATCTGGCGAAAGCCGAATGGACCGCCGCTCGGTGCCAGTTCGATGTGGGCAGCAAAAAGATATAACCGGGCACCATCGCGGAGCCCCGCCGCCAGCCAGAATAGTCCCCGGTTTTCGTCGGGAACTACAAACGATCGCGTCTCCCCATCCCCGGTTTTCCCGAAATAAAACGCGACATCAATGGGTTTCTTTCCCTCCAACTGCATGATGGCGATGGAATTATTGACCATCTTTCGCCGCTGGCGAGTGGTGAATGTATCGCCGAAGGTAAAGAGAAGCCGGCGCTGGTCCAAAGGGATCGAAAAGACGCCGTCGGCCCCACCCCAACTGTCACCGGCGTCGAACCATTTTTCTAACTCGGGGGCCTTTTCCACCACAAATTTCAGTTCGGAGTGGATAAGCGGCTCACTCCCCGAACCGCGCCCCGTCCAAGATATGGTCACGATTACAAATGCGATTACGCTCCAACAGCGGATCATGGCACATCTCACTTTCAGACATGGGGGACCGAAGCTTCAACGGGCGTGACGAGCACGCCCCTCCGATATTGGAGGGACCTGCTTGTCGGGTCCGCTGCACAACGTTGGATTATCCATTCCGCTTTGGCGGGCATGACGGGCATGCCCCTCCAAGTTTCCCTTCGGAGGGACCCGCTTGTCGGGTCCGTCACACCACTTGACGATCTTGCACAGTTTCCCATCAGTGTGGCCAATCATGGTAGAATCAAGCAAGAGGTGAGCTGGTAACGTGCGATCATTGCTGGGGATGCAAGGTGTTTCTCTTCGACCATTTGAGGAGATTCAAGAATGGGTGTTCCTAAACCCCCTGATCCGGTGCTGCTCATTCTGGCTGTCTTTAGTCGCTACGAAGAAGCCATCAACTGGGCGCGAGAGCGGATTATTGCAGAATGGGGTCCGATCGCCCTGGAAAGTCCGGCCTTTCCTTTCACGCATACGGAGTATTATGTGCCGAGTATGGGGCCTGATTTGCGGAAAGTGTTCTTTGCCCCGGCTGATTTAATTGATCCGGGCCGACTGCCCGCGATTAAGCTTCAAACCAATTCCTGGGAGGCCGAGTTTGCCGAAATGAGGCGGTTTCCCGAACAACGACCCGTCAACATCGATCCCGGCTATTTGACGTTGGGAAAGCTGGTCTTGGCTTCGACGAAGGATTTTGCCCACCGCATCTATCTCGGATTGGGGATTTTTGGAGAGGTCACGCTATATTACAGGCATCACCGCTGGGAGCATCACCAGTGGACGTTTGCCGATTACCGGCAGCCGAGCTACCATGAGTTCTTTTCTCGCTGTCGGGAGTATCTTCACGAACGGTTACGGGAGGTGATCGCACCGTGTCATGGCTCGTAAGTGTTATTGTACCCTCCCTGGTGATAAGCTGGCTGAGTGGCTTTGTGCTGCGACACTATGGCCCAAGGTGGGGCCTGGTGGATCGTCCTGGTCCGCGCAAGGTTCACGATCGTCCGATGCCCACCGCGGGCGGTCTGGCCATCTGGCTGGGGATTATCCTGCCGTTTGGCGTTTTGCAGCTCCTGCTGTGGTTGACATTCGACGCCCGCCTGGCGGAAGGTCTGGTCACTCCTGAGGTCATTGCCGGGATGATCCCGCGCGATTGGCTCCCGGCGGAGATTGTCCGTCATTTGCCTGGCGCGTGGATGCAAGGTTATCGTCTCTGGATTGTCTTGAGCGGCGCTACGGCGATCATGCTTCTGGGATTGGCTGACGATCGTTGGAAGCTCCCCTGGTGGATTCGCCTTGCAGCAGAATTCATCCTGGCGGTAGCAACGGTGGCAGCGGGGTTCCGCATCACTCTTTTTATCGACGTTCCACTAGTGACCTGGGGATTCAGCGTGTTGTGGATTGTCGCCCTGATCAATGCCTTCAACATGATTGACAACATGGATGGGCTTTCGGCAGGGGTCGGCGCCATTGCCTGCACAGTCCTGGCCGCGGTCATGCTTCTGACTCCGAAGCCCGTCAGTGGTGAGCCGCAACTTTTTGTGGCGGGATTCTTTCTCGTGATGTTGGGGGCCTTGCTAGGGTTTTTGTGGCACAATCGGCCGCCGGCCCGACTTTTTATGGGAGACACCGGGAGTTACCTCGTCGGTTATCTTCTTGCCGTCATTTCGATGACGGCCACATTTGCCGGAGAGCACACACCCCGCCATGCCGTGCTGGCGCCGCTTTGTGCTTTGGCCGTGCCGATCTACGACCTGGTCACGGTGATTGCCATCCGTTTGCGGGCAGGAGCGAGCCCTTTTGTCGGCGATACCCGACATTTCTCGCATCGGCTTGTTCAACTGGGCATGAGCAAAGCCCAGGCCGTGCTCACAATCTATCTCATGGCTGCCACCTGCGGTTTGGGGGCGCTCTTGCTCCATCAGGTCAACACCTTTGGGGCCATGGTCATTTTGCTGCTCGTCGCGTGCACGGTCAGCTTGATTGCGATCCTGGAAACGACGGGCCGCCGGGCCCAACGGCGACTTCGTTCGGACCGCGACACCTGAAGAGCACCTATTCACGGGCGGTTCTCAAGACCGGCTTACGTCAGCGGCTCAGGTCGCCTGCCATTATCAAGGGCTTGCCTATTCCTTTGGCTTGGGGACGAATGGTACGGACCAACCGGGGGCCTTGCGGACAAACTTTTGTACCCGTTTGCCGATGATGTCGCAGGCGTAGATATTTCCCTGCGAGTCCAAGGCGATCCCGTGGACCCAATTGAGTTCGCCCGGCTGTTCCTGTTCGTCAATTCCTTTCGGGACAGTCCAAAGCTGGCGAACACGGCCTGTCGGATCAAACCGCATGAACAACTGGTCCTTGGGGGGACAGCTCAAGACTTCATCGGTTTCCCGCCATTCCATGGGGGAACATCCACAGACCCAGATTTGATCGTCATCGGTGAGCCAGAATCCCCAGGGAACCAAAAGGTCCTGCCAGACATCCAGCAATTTACCCGACTGATCGAAGACCTGCACGCGAGCGTTGTTGCGGTCGGCGACATAGACACGACCTTTGGAATCCACCACAATCGCATGCGGCAGGTTGAATTCGCCCGGCTTCACACCCATTTTACCCCATTCGCCGACATAGCGGCCTTGCTCGTTGAAATGCACCACCCGGGCATTGCCGTAACCATCGGTGACAAACACGTGGCCCTCGGGCGTGATGGCCAAATCGGTGGGTTTGTAGAAATGCGACTGATCGCAGCCCGGTTCGCCAGGCGTTCCTAAGATACGGAGAATCTTGCCGGTTTGGTCCAACTCAAAAATGGCGTGGTTGCCCACGTCGCACAACCACACATGGCCGCGATGGTCGATCTTTATTCCGTGGGCCAGCATCCCCTCGAGATACTTTCCGAAGACTTCCTTCCCCCAGGTGAAAAGCAGTTTTCCTGTAGCCGCATCGTAAACATGGACGGGTGGTACAGCGCGCGTGTAAACCCAAACGCGGTCTTGCTTATCCACAAACACGGACGGCGTCTGACCCCAGACAAGCTCTGCGGGGCGCTGCGGCCAATTGGGATCGACGACATAACACGTCGATAGGGTGATTCTGGGGTAGTTCACCTGCTGAGCGAGGTTGGGAACATTTTGCTCGCGAGAGGCCATTTCCTCCGCACATGTGACCCCAACAGGCTCGATCGCGGCCCAACTCAGAAAGGCACTTACGATCAGTCCGCAGCCCAACCGCAACCATCGGACATGACAGAAGTCTGCTGTCTTCATCAGGGGAACTCCTCAAAGGACGTGAAGAAACCGTCATCACCGCTCACTGAGTCGCCCTATATTGTGCGGTAACGTAAGAGGAATGTAAAGCGAAACTAACACGTCCCGCCTAAGGGGATTGTTCGGGACGTTGGCATACAACTGTTGCGGCAAAAAACAGCCTTAAAGATTAAGCTCGGACAAAGTCACTGAGCGTCGGGCGCCGCGCTGTTTTGCTAACACGCGAAGTGAAATCATGAATCCTATATCCCCAGTTCTCGTTTGAGCCGCTCGACATCCTCGACCAGACGGGCAACGGTTTCTCGTAATTCAGTCACCTGTCCCCGCAATTCTTCCAATTCGCGGGACAATGCTGGGGATTCAGAACCACGTTGTTGGGCCCCATCTGTGGGTAACCTGGCGGAGACTTGCAAAGAAACGTCTGAAACAGGCGACACCAGATGATCCTCGGTGAGAGCGGGGGCTGAAACGGCCACTGCGGCGTACTGCTGCTTGAGTCGGGCCAGTTCCGGCTCAGGATAGAGATTATGAGCGACCGTGTGACCTCGCCCGGGTGGCGTAAGATGGATCACGAGCCCTTTCTCCGTGAGGCGATCCAGATGACTGCGCAGTGTTGGCAAATCGGGAATGGGGTCCATTCGCGAGACATGCACTCGCAACTCACCTTCCGTTTGCGGACCACGGAGAAACAACTCCGCCATGATGGACAGCTCTTCTTTTTCGACACCGAGCCACTCATAGAGATAATGCCGGTACTTATCCACCCGGCCCATCCCCTGGATGATGCCCACGGCCCCCATCTGCCGCAAGTTTTCCAGGGCACGATCGACGACCTCTTCGTTGAGGTTCATGATTGGATCGCGATTGCTCTTCTGATTGCAGCCAGTGACAATCGCGTTGAGTGTCAGAGGATAGGCGGATGGCGTGGTCTTGGCCTTTTCTACCAGGACACCCAGGACCCGGCGTTCCACAGGTGGAAGGGGACGCCATCGCCGTGCCGCCTGCTGAGATTCACCCGTTGCTTCTTCGGTCTGTTTGTTGTCCTGGTTCATTGAAGTGAACCTCCAAACATGAGCCTGCTTGTCAGGTCCGGTCCTTCGGAGGGACCCGCTTGTCAGGTCCGCTGCGTAACGTTTGATCATCCATCCCCATGCGACGGACGCGACAAGCGCGTCCCTCCGAACGGGCACGACAGACGTGCCCCTCCGACCCTATAGGGACCCACTTGTCAGGTCCGTTGCACCTTCCAATATCACTTCGGCTTCAAAGGGCTTTGTGCCAGGATAAACTTCATCCGGCCAATACTTCCACCAAAATCGACCGTCGCCTTGCGCGAAGCGCCGGAGCCGCTCAGGGCCACGATCCGGCCGACACCGTACCGAGGATGAACGACTCGCATGTCCAGCACGAAATCATCAGGCGTAAGTGGCCCAGATCGCGAGGCTGGCGGCCGCGAGAGGCGCGGCGAAATTGCCGGGCTTGCCATGCCCGAGCCGCATTCGTGACGTGATTCGTCCCAAGTTGATCGTGACCGGGCGGTGGCAGCAACGGCCATTTCGAAGGTGGACGCCCGTCCGGCGGCTCGCGGCGACTGCACGATTTCCATCTCGGACCGCGGCAGTTCCATAAGAAACTGGCTGGGGATCGTCAATTGCCGTTGTCCCCGGAAATCACGGTATTCAGCCAGGCTGATTTGCAATTCTTCTTTCGCTCGGGTGATGCCCACAAACATCAGCCGACGTTCTTCCTCAAGTTCATCGTCGCTGTTGCGGCTCCGCTCGTGGGGAAGGATTCCCTGTTCGGCGGCGACCAGAAAGACCACCGGAAACTCCAGCCCCTTGGATGCATGCAGGGTCATCAGCGTGACACGATCGGATTGGTCATCCATCTTGTCGGTGTCGCTGACCAGAGCGGTTTCTTCTAAAAATCGTTCCAGATTCGCATTCTCCTGATAACGTTCGTCGAACTGGCGGGCAGCGGTCAGGAGTTCTTCGATGTTCGCAAGACGCTCGATATCCTCTTCTCGCGATGACTTCTCCAGAAACTTGCGATAACCCGACTCCGTCATGACCAGGCCGAGAAGCTCCTCGACCGGGCCATCAGCAGCGGCCGTCAGGCGGTCGATCATGGCCACAAAACCGCGAAAAGCGCCTATCGTGCGGGTATTGAACTCGGCAATGCGATCGGCCAGCCGCGCAGCTTCCAGCAAAGAGAGTCGCTGTTCCGCGGCAAATTGGCGCAACCGTTTGACGCTCGTTTCGCCAATCGACCGTGGTGGCGTGTTAATCACCCGCAAGAAGGCCACATCGTCTCGCGGGTTATTGATCAATTGAAGATACCCGATGATATCTTTGATCTCTTTCCGCTGAAAAAACTCGACGCCGTTGACAATCTGATACGGAACCCCTCTTTCGCGGAAAGCGATTTCAAAGCCACGGGAAAGGGCGTTCATCCGGTAAAAAACCGCGAAATCACGGTATTTCCGTCGCCCTGAGGTTACTGCTTCGGCGATTTGATTGGCGATATCGCGGGCTTCATCTTCCTGGTTGGCGTAGGTCGTCAGACGCACAGGGCGTCCCTCTGCGTTATCTGTGAAAAGATCCTTTTCCTTGCGTTTGACGTTGTGGGCGATCAATCGGGCGGCCACCGCTAGAATCCGCTTTGTGCTACGATAGTTCTGCTCCAATCGCACAACGCGGACATTGGGAAAATCCTTCTCAAACTCGAGGATGTTATTCAAATTGGCTCCGCGCCAGCCATAGATCGATTGATCAGGATCACCCGTAACGGCCAGATTGGGATAATCGACCGACATTGCCCGCGCAATGGCGTACTGAACAAGATTGGTATCCTGGTACTCGTCCACCATGACGAAACGATAACGTTCATCCAGCCGTTTGCGGATTTCCGGATACTGTCGAAGCAGAAGTGCCAGGTGCATCAGCAGATCATCAAAGTCCACAGCGTTGGACTGGATAAGACGTTGCTGATAGAGGGGATAGATCCGCCGGACAAGCTCGCCGAGGGGCGAACCTTCGCGCGGAACATAATCCAGCGGCGTCATGAGAGCACTCTTGGCCGTGCTGATTGCATGAGCCACCGATTCGACCGAATAACTTCCCAGATCGATGTTTTTGTCGTTAATGACCGCCTTAATGGCGCGGAGGCTATTCTCCTTGTCATAGATGGTGAAATTCGGTTCAAGCCCCACGAAACGCGCGTGCTGCCGGAGTGTTTGGGCGGCGAAACGGTGGAAGGTACCCAGCCAAACGCGGGCGCCGGGCACGAGGGCCTCGACCCGTGATCGCATCTCATCGGCGGCCTTGTTGGTAAACGTCAGGCCGAGGATGCTGTGGTCTGGTATGCCCAAACGCAGCAGGTAGGCGATGCGAAAGGTGACGACACGGGTCTTACCGCTGCCCGGCCCAGCCAGGATAAGGAGCGGTCCCTCCACATGGGTGACTGCCTCCCGCTGTGCCGGTGTCAATTTGCCCAACAAATCCTCGTGCATTTGGCTACCTTCCTTGAGAAGATTCGACCATGTCCGGAATCTCCTGGCGACTCCGGTGCCCATTTCGGCCCCGATATCGGGGTCATCTGGAAATCACCCTGCGCGGTGACGGTTGGCTTCGTAGAACTCGGCCATGAAGTCGCGGAGGGCGACCACACCTTCCCGCGGCATGGCGTTGTAAATCGACGCCCGACAACCCCCCACCGAGCGGTGCCCCTGGAGGTTGTACAGATCACGGGCCTCCGCCTGTTTCAGGAATTCCTTTTCCAACTCTTGATTGGGAAGCCGGAAGGCGATGTTCATCGTCGAGCGGCTCCCAGGTGCTGCGTGAACCTGATAGAAACCCCCGCAGCGGTCAATCACGTCATAAATCAATTTTGCCTTTTCTTCATTGAATTGCTCCACCCGCTGGAGATCGCCGAATTCGCGGAGAAGCCAATCAGTCACCAGCTTGACCATGTACACCGCGAAAACGGGCGGAGTGTTGAGCAGCGACTTTTCGGAGGCAAACTTCTTGTAGCTAAGCATCGAGGGAAGATCGTCCGGACACATTTCGACGAAATCCTTGCGGATAATGACGATCGTCACGCCCGCCGGACCAAGGTTCTTTTGGGCACAGGCATAAAGAATCCCATACCGGGGCATGTCCACCGGGCGGCTGAGTAACTCGGAGGACGCATCGCAAACGAGGGGAATCCCCCCGGTTTCCGGTTCTCGTGGGAAGCGAACGCCTCCGATGGTTTCGTTGGAACAAATGTACACATAGACGGAATTGCTCTTGATTTCTAACTGATCGTCGCTGGGTACTCGGTCGTAATTGGTGGCCTTACCATCCCACGCAACATGGACTTGCCCCTGCGTCTGTGCTTCCTGGACCGCCAGTTTGCTCCACGAACCGGTCACAACGTACGAAGCCGGCCGATCGCTTTTCCGCAGGAAATTCATCGGAATCATGCCGAATTGGAGCCGTGCTCCGCCCTGCATGAAAAGAACCTCGTAATCTTCGGGGATCTTCAGTAACCGACGCAGATTCTCTTCGGCCGCTTCAATAATGCCTTTGAATGTTGCCGACCGATGGCTGATTTCGAGGATGGACATCCCGATACCGGGCAATGCGACAAGATCACGCTGGGCCTCCTCGAGTGCTGGCAAAGGCAGCATCGCCGGCCCAGGGGAGAAGTTGTAAACTCGTTTGACCATCGCGTATCTCCTCAATCACGAAGACGTGCAAAGATTGGACATGACTCTTGATTGTTGGCCAATTCAGGAAGCCTTTTTCCCGATCAGGTTCCACGCGCCACCAATTGCCACACAAGGCATGATCACGTTGCCACTGTGGAAAGCATCCTCGCATCAGGCGCTGCGCGCTTCTTCAAAGCGTAACTTGCCAGGTGCTTTCGGGCAATCGGGGGAGAAACGCAATCCGTTATGCTGACCTTCGGAGGGACCCGCTTGTCGGGTCCGCCGCCTGACGTTTGATCATCCATTACGTTTCGACGGGCGTGACAAGCACGCCCGTCCGATTGTTGGGGAAATCCGCGGGTCACTGGTCGATGTGCATTAAGATTGGCTTCCCTGCTCGGACATTTCCTTCTCAAGAACCGGCACCACCTTATTGTGAAATTCATCGAGTGGGTAATCCTGCGGGAGAGATTCGCCGAGTTTCGATAGGATTTGCCGGTATCTCAGATCGAGTTCGACCAATTCCGTGACTGTCCGGCGATCAGAGAGACGCATCAGGTGCGGGAATTTCTTGAGCAAAGCCGCCGCGGATGGCAAAGCCTGTTCCAGTTCCCCCCGGGCAGCTGCCACCTGCTGTGGCCCTGTGCCCTGCATGAGGATGTAATCAGCCTGGGTCACGTGCCGCTTGATCGCCCGCAATTCGGGTGTGTGCAAACACTGGAGGCGGATCAACTCTGCCAGTTCAAAATTCCGCGGAAATACGTCGCCCACTTGCGTAAGTACAGCGTCGTAGGTCTCGACAGCCGCCATCATGTCACTGAGTGTGGCCCGGTCGGCGAGCAATTTCAGGCATTTGACGAACTCCATCAGACCGCGGTACTGTTTGATGGCATCCTCCAGATCAGCTTGCGCTGCCGTGAGGTCATTCTTTTGAATGGCCTGTTGCGCGGACGCGAGTTTATCCTGGGCCATCTGGTACTCTGAACGACGCCGCACACGCCGACGGATGATATCCTGAAGTGCGAAATCCTCGGGGAAAACCGCATCCAGTTGATCCAGGATCTTCATGTAACGATCGACGAAATCCGTCAGATCGTTGATCGTGTGGTCTTCATATTGAATGTCGGGATTCTTTTCGATGACCTCGCGCCACTTTTTAGCCGCGTCGAAGAAGAGTTCCATTGCCGTCACGTGGTCGTTATTGTAGTAGGCCTGTTCGGAGCGATACATCAGCTCACGTGCCGCCACAGCTTCCGGCTGCTGTTCCACTTCGGCATGGCGTTTCCAGTAGTCATAGTTCACGATGTTTCTGTTATGGGCGATGATGTTGGCCTGGCGTTCCAACGCCATAGCCTTGCGGGCGAGCTCGAGACCCTGACGCCGTTTCTTGGGGTCGGAAATGCGGCGGGCGACCTGTTCGAGGGTCAATTTCATCTTGATGTCCGCCGCATAAGCCAGTTCTGCCTGGCGGATCGTGCGATCATACTCTGGGGTGTCATAGGCCTCGCGTTCCTCAGGGGTTAGTTCCTGGCGGCGCTCTTCAATCAATTTGTCACGCAGGCCCGGCTCGAGTTCGTCGATCTTTTGAGCCAATTCCTGGACCTGGTTGTACAGTGTCTCCTGCTCGTACAGCCGGATGATCGGCACATCGTCAAAGCCGCTCGGCAATTCACGATGACCGAATTCGTTGACAAATTCATGCCAAGCGGTTTGCCAAGCCATCGTTGCCGCGTCGCCAAATGTGCCTTCCTTTTCGATGGCTTCCGAGTAATTCATCTGACACATCGGGCGATGGGAGTGGAAAATCAACGGTGTCGTGCGAAGGATCGCCCCCTGATCAACCAATCGTTCGGCTTCAGCATACCAGTCCTTCCCGACCAGCCAATTATCCCGCGGCGGCCGACCCCCATGGATGTCGAAGGGATCGGTCGGGTCCATGAACATCCGTCGGAACTGTTTGCTTTCGTCGGCGCGGCCTATCTTCTGGCTGTAGAACCAGCCCACGTCGCCGTACAGAATCGGTTCTCGCTCGTTGTAGCGGATCCCCTCTTTCAGGAAATTGATCCCGCGGATCACCCAGCGGAATCGTTCCCGGTAATCGTCGAATTCGACAGACACATTGTAAGAGAGATTCCAGCCCTGGTGTCGCCACACGGTGATGAAATGTGGTTCGAGCTTGACCATCTGCTCCAATGCGGCCGACAGGTGCGACCAGTCCTTGCGGCGTTTGTAATCCTCGGCCTTCATCCAGAGGATGTGGACGGCAACACCCCGCATTCCCAGGGTGGCAAGTTTGATGGCTTCCCCGCCTGGGTCGAGCTGCCCCAATTGTGTGGGTGTCAGACCCTCTTTCTCGCGAACCTGCGCGAGCACACCGCCGGGACTGGCTTTTTGGGGATCCCGCGACGGGGCCGCAGGTGTCCCCAAATAGGCCAAAACGCCCAGCAGGACGGCCATGATGATCAAATAAATAATCTTTCGGACAAACTGTTGACGTGACGTCATCCCGCCACCTCACGAGATCGCAAGAAGAAGTGGCCAACGATCACCAAGGGAATCAAATACCCAACCACAGTGATTCCATTAACCGCTAGAAGGCCCAAACTGATGTTGTATCCGTAAGACACGAAGTCGATCAGACTCAAACGATCCATGGGGGGAATGATCTGGGCAATGAGATCCATCCAGAGAATGAGAACGGCGTCCACCGCCTTGGCCACGGCCGTGCCAGCCGTTTGCGGCAGGTCGGTCATAACTCCTTCCTGGAGGATAAGCCGAATCAATGACTCTAGCGGTCCGCCGCGCCAGGGAGTCTCCACCTCCGGATACAGCTCCCCTGTCACGATTTGCATCATAAACCGATGGGCCAGCCCGGCAATCATCACACCTAACGTGGAAACAAGCGTGACAGGCGTTCCCAGAAATGTGCTTAATGTGACCCCAAACCCCACAAGGACCACCATTTGCAGCCAGATACCGAGATAGCCCTTGAAAAGGTTGCCAAAAAACGAGCGGCTTCCCGCCCGAATGTAAAGGTCCGGCTTGGCCATGCCGAAGTATTGCCCGCTTTCCAAACACTGAAGCCAGATTTCCACCTTGCCGTTGACAACAAAATCTTTGAAAAAGTCATACTCGCTGCGAGACAGAAGCTCCGCACTCACCGGTTGGGCAGGGCTATACTGGATCGAGCCATCGGCCGCCTTGAACTTGCGCTGCACGAATCGGGCACTGGAAAACTTGCGAATCGTCTTGGGAATCTGCAATTCGAGGATATTGAACTCTTTCGACTCAAAGACTTGAAGCTCAACGGTCAGCCCATTCTCCGGGTTGCGAATCAACAAACTCCCCAGGATTCCTCGCTCGATATCACCCTTGTGCGTGCGGAAAACGCCGATATTCATCTCGACCGGGATCGTTTCCCCAGGGAAGGCCTCGGGACGAAGGTTTTCGAACGTCCAGATCCCCGCTGCCTCCGTACCGCCCTCGATATAGCTGCGGTAGATCCACTCGTCGCCCACGCTGATGCCTTTTTCGACATCCATGCCGCCGCGATCACGGAACATCAACCGACCATAGATCGGTACGCGGGCAACGAGCTGGCCTTCCGGACCACCCAGGACATACGACGTCTTGCCGTCGCTTGTCTTGACCACCGTCACGTTGTGGAAATGGCCCCGTTCCATATCGACGCGAGGATTCCCATTGACGTCCACAAAAAAGCGGTGACGGTGCTGCCAGGTGGGGGCCGTCCACCCTTGAAGAGCCGTTGCCGTCGTTCCATCCGGCAACTTGACAGGATCACCCAAAGCCCGCAACTCATCCACATTCACCACATGAGTGTGGTACAAACCTCGGACCACGAAGGGGTAACTGACAAGCCACATGATGCCAAGGATCAGGCTTCCCACCACGATGAACCCGAGGACCTGGCCAAGGATGATTTCCACGGTCCGCACCGGCTTGGTCAGGACTGTGTAAATGGTCTTATTCTGGATATCGCTGGGCAGGCGGAAGGCAGCCAAAAAGACCATCAAGAGCAGCACGAGGTAATTGGTTGTGCCCAACACGAAATTGAGATAGAGTCGGTGCGGCTCCGTACTGGTCGGGTCGAGAAACCAACCAGCAAAGAGCAAGCCCAGAAGGAAAATGAGGACGACCACGGTGACCCGCCGTCCAATAGCCTCTTTGACGGTCAACCACGCAAGTGCGCCGACCCGCCGTCCGCTAATCAAAACGAGATCGACGAATCCGCCGAGCAACAGTTCCTGAAAGAATCGTCGCCAGCCTCGCTCCCGATAAAGCAGGAGGCACCACAACAGGCCAACGAACCCGCATAACGTCAAGAGTGCCAGCCCGGCAAGCAGCCATTTTCCCAGAGCGGGAAGGATCCACGTTGCAAATTCCGGAAGATCAGTTTCGATCGGCATGTCCGTCACCTCGTCCATGTACCCGAAGTCCCGGATGCTCTTCACTCTCGCGGATGATGCGCAAGAAGAGATCCTCCAACGATGTCGTAGGATTACCCCAGGCCAAGACGTCCAGGCCGTGTTTGGCCAGCACCGCCTTGACCTCCCGCTCAGCCTCCGACGACATTCGCGGCACGCGTATCTCCGTGATGTCTTTCAACGCCAACAGTTGATCGACGCGCCCCAGCTCCTTCAGTTCCCCCTGATAAAGGATCCCGATTCGGTCGCAAACGTCCTGGACGTCCGCAAGAAGGTGGCTGCACATGACAATGGTCTTGCCCTGGTCCCGCAACCGCAGGATCAGGTCTTTCATCTCGCGGGTACCAATCGGATCGAGTCCGGATGTCGGCTCGTCCAGGAGGATCAGGTCGGGATCGTTGACCAGGGCCTGGGCCAGGCCAATCCGGCGGGTCATACCCTTGGAATATTCCTTCAGGGGCCGTTTCTTTGCCCAGGTCAGACCCACCATTTCGATCAGGTCGGCCACCCGCTGCCTCCGTACCGAGCGCGGCATGTTGAACAGTCGAGCGTAAAAGTCCAACGTCTCTTCAGCGTTGAGAAAACGATATAGATACGATTCTTCCGGCAGGTAACCGATCCGCTCATTCTTGGACACATCGGTGGCCGATCGACCAAAGACATATACCTCCCCTGATGTGGGGAACAATAGCCCCAGAAGGAGTTTCATCGTGGTCGTTTTGCCAGAGCCGTTTGGCCCGAGGAGGCCAAACACCTCCCCTCGAAAGATCTGGAGGTCCAGGGCCTTTAGGGCTTGCACCTTCGTTCGCCCCCAAAAGTCCCGATAGACCTTGGAAAGCGTTCTCGTCTCGATGACGACCTCGGGGCCTGCCTTAGCCGTTCCCCCATCGATTGCGGCTACGGTCGCTTGCTTATCGCTCATAAGTCGTAACCTCTAACCAGATCAGACTGTTCAATGCCGACTGTGGCGCTCTACGCACTGCCGCGGGCCGCGGTTCACGGATCGACCTTCGGCGAGTCTATGTCCTTCTCTTAAAAGTGCGGCTCAAAAACTTGGCGCGATTACCCCCCCGAATGGACTCATCGGAGGGACCCGCTTGTCGGGTCCGTTGCACAACGTTGGCCCATCGATTCCGCTTCATCGGGCATGACAAGCATGCCCCTCCGACACCTGGAGGGACCCGCTTGTCGGGTCGCTGCACGATGTTGCGTAATCCATTCCGCCCCCTGTCGAAAGTTCCGCATTCAATCCACTATAAATGGACGGCGGACGCTCGGCAATGAATTGGCATGTTGCTGGTCCCAGGAAATGGCAACCTGGTGAAAAAGACGCGACCGGAAACTTAAGGGGGCCACGATTGTCCTGCCCGTTGAAGTCCGAAGGATACCGCGGCATCGCGCCACGGACCTGACCACCTGGAAAAGGTACAGACGCGTCGGTCTCGCCTAAGTGGAGCGACACGGCGAACCAGCGACCCGGCTGAATTAACCGCCACCGAGTATCAACTGACGAAACCGCTCAGGAGAAAGCTCGAATAGAGACCTGACCACCAAATCGGCTTGCGAGAGCATTTCGGGGGTCCTCCCCGTGCTTGCCAATCCGACGGCCTTCATTCCCGCTTGATGGGCGGCCTCGATCCCCGGGGGTGCGTCTTCGACCACCGCGCAACGTTGCGGCGGAACGTTCAATTTTTCCGCTGCCAGGAGGAAGACCTGTGGGTCAGGTTTCCCCCGTGTCACATCCTTGCCCGTAATAATTGCCCCAAAAATGTGCCGCCTGGCCAGTTTTTCCACGGTCAAGGCCACGTTTTCGGGAGGTCCCGAGGAGCCGATGCCGACCCCAAATCCCGCAATATGGAGGGCATCCAGAAGTTCCAGCGCCCCCGGCATGATCGGAAAATTGTCACGGATCAAGTCCCGAAAGGCCGCCTCCTTTCGGTCATCCAGTTCCCGGATCCGTTCATCGCCCGGCGTGCGGTCACCCCAAAGTGCGGCAATGATCTCCCGGCTCGTCCGACCGAAGGTATGGGAGAACTGTTCCTCGGTGATATGCAGCCCTTCTTCGGCGGCCACAATCCGCCAGCTCTCGAAATGGGCCCGGTAAGAATCGATCAAGACGCCGTCCATGTCAAAAATAACGGCCAATTGCGGTTGAGAGCCGTGTGACATCATGCAAGGCAACCTTTCCCGTTTTCCATGCCCAATGAGACGCTCCGCAGGAGAAAACCCGAAATCCTCCCAATGGTTTGCCGTACTAACCAGCGCGGGAAACGTTTTATTTTCGAAAAAAGAAGCGAGAAAACAAAGCGGCCCCGCCAAAAGTGGGGTGTCAGCGGGGCCGCCTGGGCATTTTAGCGCGCCGCCGTATCGACTAAGACCCTATCCCAAAATGCCAGCGGCACGGAATGTAATCCAGGCGCAGGCG
>Ga0068705_10000667_pt1 | contig 17316 bp, 15 predicted proteins | sample YNPMSTMetaG_FD_65631 | JGI IMG/M metagenome (GOLD analysis project Ga0068705, IMG submission 65631) | Anoxygenic and chlorotrophic microbial mat microbial communities from Yellowstone National Park, USA - YNP MS-T MetaG | ecosystem: Environmental > Aquatic > Thermal springs > Hot (42-90C) >... | reverse complement strand
ATAAACTCAGAATTGGAAGGCTCATAAGATGGAGTCTTTTGCTTTTCTCTGTCTCTATAATAAGTCATTCTCTTAAATAGTTCATTATAAATTTCCTCTTTATTATTCGTTTCAATATTAAATATTTGTCCAAGATGTATAAATAAAGCTTCAATTTCATCTTCAGAATAATTGGTTGTCCGAAGCTGTTTTACAACATTATCATATCTAGGTACAGCCTCTACAAGGAGATCCATAAGTTGTTCAAAAATAAGCTGATCTTTTTGCATATAATTATTTATTTTTTCCTATATAGTAAAAATTATTCATCATATTCTGCCAACAAAGATTCTATAATAGTTCCAAGAAACAAAAGTAAAAAGAAAGAAAAAAATGTTTTTCCTCCAAAACTTGGAATTTTTCTATTCAAATGATCATTAATCATATTTGCTATAATTTCATAACAATCGTATATATATTCAGGTTTTTCAAAAACTTTTAATACTAGGTGAGAAAATCTGGAATTATTTTTAATATCTTCAAAAGATAAAAATTTTCCAAATATATTTTCAAAAATAGATAAAAATAATTTATAAATATTATAAATATTACCTTTATAAACAATATTTTTATAATATCTAACAGGAATACTTTTTTTATCCAAATTTAAATCAAAATGAGCTTTTATACTTTCTCTAATATATGAAGCTGTTTTAATTGTTTTTAAATCCATATAATTAAGTGCTTTAATTATATCTTTTATTTCATCAGATTCAAGAAATTTATTTAAGATATTTTTCTTTTCATTAACAAAGAATGATTCATAATAAGCTTTATTAAAAGATAAAATTTTGTCTTTTATTTCATTAACAATTTCTCCCAAAACAGGTATTTCTTCAAGTTTCAAATTAAATTCGTTCAACACATTAACTAAATTATTAAATGACCAAGCACCTATTGATTGATCAAAATTACGAAATTCAAACATATATACCCCAAAAAGATCATTTAAAATATAATTTAAATCTTTATTATTATTTTCATTAAAATCAAGATCAAGATCAAGATCAATTAACATATTTACGATTTGTTTTAACAAATTATCAACAGATATATAAGATCTCCCTATTTTATCTAATTTTCTTAAAATATTTTTCGAATTTTGCATCAATATATCAATATTATCTGAAATAAAAGAAGAATTGTCTTGATACATTGCATTAATTATATCATACAATATTTCTTTTACATTAGGAAAATTTTCTTTTTGTTTTAAAACTCGCTTTTTTAAAGTTGAAATGGTGTTATTAAGCATAATTGTGCTATAATCTATTTCATTAAAATGCATAATCATATTTGAATTTGCTTTGATAAAAGTATCTATAAAATTGTTTATAAAATCTTTAATATCATCTCTACTTTTGACGGTATTGGCAAAGGAAGAAAATGAATTAAAAATATGTTGTTCAAGTTTATTTGGAAAAGAAAGCATTTCTCCATACAAATAATTTGCATTTTCATGAAAAGTTTTAAATACTTCTATTCCCTTTTTATTATATACATAATAAACTTCACGTAACAATCTCAATGATAGAAATGCTTTTTCACTTTTTATTTTATAAAGATCTCCACGATCTCCATCTTCTTTAATATAAGAAAATATTTTTTCATATATTTGTTTTGAATTTTCATTAAATTTTAATTTACTAACAATATTATTTTTAAATTCATCAATAATTGTTTCAACTGCTTCTGATATTTTGTAAATAGATGAACTTATCCATAAAACATACTTATTTTGGGGGGGAATTTCTTGTATAGTTTTAGGTTTTTCTGACAAATTTCTATAATCAATAATAATATAAAAATCTCCTTCTTTATATTTGTCAGGCATCTGTTTTCGGCAAGGTTTGGCTGTACACCATGTTGTTTCAATACCAAATTTAACCTTTGACATTTCACCTTTATCCACATCAACCTTGATAATCATAATACCATTTTTATCATGTATAACATTAAATCTTGATAATTCAAGATCTTTCAAAGAAACACGTTTAATTTCCTGAATCATTTCATCCCAAGATTTAAATCTAAACATTTTTCCTCTTAATGTACGATCAAATTCAATAAAATATTTGCCAAAATTTAACAGATAATACAAATCTTTAGAAATTTTATCTTCAGTTTTAGAAACAAACACTATAAAATCCGAATTATTTTCTCTTATATATTTTATTAAAAGCTGAAATATTCGTGTAATTTCTGCATTAGATGGTTCAAAGGACGGTGTTTTTTGATTTGGATTTCTTTTATAAATCATTGCATTGTAAAGAGAAATGTACGCTTCATCAAACGTTGTTTCGCGGGTACTTCCGGGCACTTCCACATCATTTGTATGAAGCGCTTTCTTAATTAAAAGAGCGGCATCCATTATCTCTTTTTCTTTAAACCCGCTTTCCAAAAGCTTGTTGAAAGCTGAATCTGGTTTAGGTACAGACTCATTTAGTACCAGAGCTTCCAAAAGTAAAAATAGTTCTTCTCTCATATCATATATTTATCTTTACAAAGAATTAGGCCCCGGAACAATCCGGGGCCTTTGGGTAACAATTGTTATTCTGATTTTGTTAATTATTCATCGTCATCATTGTTATCTTCTTCCTTTTCATACGTTTCGGGGTATCCCCATTTCCGCTGAAACCTTTCCAGCATTTGGCAAAATCTGGAATACACCAAATAGGCAACAATGCCATAAACAGCCGCAACAGCACCAGAAACAAGAAGCGTCAGTCTCCAGTTTCCATAGACCATAAACATGAACAACCCGGCCAGAAAGGTCAAAAGAGACCCCTCCAGCAAAAACAACTGCTTGGTCAGATTTTTGTTAAACCTCAAAATAAGCTTCATTTTTTTATCTCCTTTGTTTGTTGGATTGATTCATACTTCCAGTATACACCTTTTCAAGAACAGATGCAAGCTTCAGTCACCATTAAAATTTTTTAAAGTTTCCTGTTCTTTATTTCAGAACAAAACGTTAAAAGAAAAGAATCAAACGTATGTTCCAATAGAAGACCCAAATTATACACAAACGGCCCATTTACAATATGGTCTCTATAAAGCAACTTTACCGGGAAAATTTCTTTCATTTTTGCATAAAAATACCGAAGGTTTATCCAGAACGGATTAAGACCCATGTTTTCCGGCGAGCATCTATATTCTGAAGGAGTATACTTGTCAACCAAAAAAGATACTTTCTTTTCAATAAGATTCAATGCCGTTTTCTTCAAATATTCAAATTCTTCATCATTACTGTTCCAAAAATCAGAATTAGACAGCAACCGGGAAAACATTGGTTCTACATCAACTTTACAAGTTTTTAGTACATCATTATAATGTTTTTCAAAAATGTAATGAAAATTGTTCAAAAGGTCTTTCTTTAAAGTTGAATAAGATGAAACAAATCGGGTTTTTTCATATCTGTTATTGTGTTCAAATAGCCATCTAAATTCTTTTATTTCCATAAAATATGGAAGAAGAAATTTAAATGGAAGTCTATAAAGACGATCAAAATTCCATTCAAGGTGAGAAACAAAATCTTCTGACTTTAAATCAATAAGTGTTGATTCAAAAGGATCATTAGGAATATAATCTTTAATAATATTTGCTATAAGTTCTTCTCCTTCTTCGGTTTCTCCATATACTTTAAGAAAATTCTTTACATAAAGATATTTAAATAGATATTCAAGACACCCCTGTTTGTCATAAAGCAAACGAAACATATCATATTGTTCTTCATTGTCTTTGATATATTCTATAACAGGACAATTTTCCATAAACCGAATCAACTTTTTGCCCCATACAGAATAAGCATATTTGTGATTAAGCTTGTCAATTTCAATATCCGTAAAAACTTCATTGCCCAAAAATTCAATAAAACTTTCAATAGTCTTTTCCAATGAAGGAAGAATATTGAATTTGTTAAGAATATCCTTCAAATCATTTCTTAGAATAAGAGGATATTTTGATACATCTTTTGCTTGTAAAGCTTCTTCTCTAACTTCTTCAAACAGATCAACCAAATCATTAAAATCCAAAAACATTCCCTCAAATTTCTTTATGGTATTTTTATTAACAAGCAAAACTGCTTGCGCTTCTTTTTCAATAATATCTGTATCTTTCAACAAAGATACACATTGATCCTTTAAAACCCATATTTGCCATTTTTCTCTGTTTTTTTCAACGTCTTCCACCAATTTTTTCAAAAATATATCAGTTAAACAAAATTTAAAGTTTTGAAACATGTTCAACTCTCCTAAACTGGTTGTTTTCGGATGCGGTAAGAACAGGAACAATGTTCTCCACATACCACTTATACAATATATCATCATTGTTCAAAGCTTGCAAGATTTTGTCCTTATTTTTCACAAAATCTGTCAACCATTCCCGGAAATTTTCTCCACGAAAATATCTTATAGATCTGGTAAAAATGATATCTGTGTTTTCGGGGAATTGTTTTATGTAACCTTCAAGCCTATCATCTCCGGCAATAATTTGTCCTACCGTCCAATCATGTTCCTTGATAATGTCTGGCAAGTATCCTGTTTTTTCAACAACAAATTCTGTATTTTCAGGAAGATATCCACGCTCCTTGAATTTTTCAAAAGCAGCAATAATCAGATCAGGCGGAAAAGGAGAGCGCGGATTGTTTTCAGAATATACGATAATATATACTGGATCATAAATAGCAAACTTTGTTGTCATATAAACATGACCAATATGTGGTGGTTGGAATCTTCCAATAATAAGCGTCTTCATGTTTTTTTCAGCATCTGTAGACACCAATTTTTGCATTTCTTTTTCATCTTCATCATTATCTTTTTTCTTTTCAAAATCTTTTTCAGGAGAAGGAGGTTCTGGTATATTCATTAAATTATACTTTCTTCTTAATCTTTCAATAATTTCATAAGATTTTTCTGGAAAATCTGATTTTCTTAAACCTCCTTTTGCTGTAAACGTTATGAATAGAATTTTGAACAATTCTTTCAATTTTGGTTTATTTTCAATAAGATTTAAAATACGCTTATCCACCATATCATAGTTTATATCAAAAAATACATTACCAACTTCAATTTTTTCAATAATATTTTGATAATGATCAGTATAAAATTTAAGTGTTTTCTCAAAAAATTCCCAGAATTCAGAAACTTTTCCATAATACAAATATTCTTCCAACGCACTTAATACAACAGGATCAAAAATTTCTGCACGTTCTTTTATTAAAACATTTTTTTCTGTTTTACTTTTTTTTACAATATTTTCTGTATATTTTGGATCTACAATTTTGACAGCATTCCAATTGTTTTCATAGGAATAATAAAGAACAAGACCTTCAAAATTAAAGATTTCAACGTATTCTTTTTCTTTTGGAAAAAGAAGAAACAATTGTTCAAAATCAGTAAATGATTCTGTACTATTTGCAAAATCAAACAAAAATTCTTTTTGTTCTTCTTTCAAAAAACCATCCCAAACAATAGGAGGAGGGTCTATTTGTGCAATTTCTGCAAATTCATCAAGAGCACTTACATTTGGGGGAATAAGTTTTTTATTTTCTTTAGCATACGAAAGTATAAAGCGGTTTTTTGGTATTTTTCGCGGTTTTCTCAAATTATCCGCTTTATCATTCCAGAATTCCATGAAAAAAGTAATATCATGAAAATTCACATTTTTAACAAGATCTGAAGCAATCTTTTCAAAATATTGAATAGCCTCTCCATAAAAATCAACCAACAATCTTTTTCTGGTATCTAAAGGTTTTCCTTCTTTCCCAAAATAACTTAACCCACTTTTATCTACTCTAACTCCAAAAGCATGAAGATCAATTTTATGATTAATGATAACGTGACCATTCAAAACAATATCTTGCATTTCTGGAGAAAGAAGTTTAAAGTGTTTCATATATTTGTATTTATGAAAATAATCTATCTTTTCTTATACTTGGAATTACACTTCTGGGATACCGTTCTTTGATTTGTTCCGGGTCAGGTACAATCAGAACAATTTTTAAAGAAGATCTTTCATATAAAGGCAATACAGAATCCCAAGACAATTCACCAAATCCACATCCCATTTTTGGTAAATATATTTCTTCTCCATCACCAGAAAAAAATTCAGAAAGGTTTTTCAAAGACTTTGAAATAAGTTCCAAAGAAGCCTTTTCATACCATTGATACTTGACAGGCAAAAGAAAATGCCAGTTAACAAGCATTATATTTTTATATGATATCAAAAGAGGAGTTTCAGATAACAGCTTCTTTTTGGGAGGCTCTTCAATGAGGGATGTTTTGTTTTTGTAAGCAATTTTATACTCTTCTGGAAATAATTGTTTCCATTGAAACGCAATTCCCCTTCCACAAATTAAATGTTTATTAACAGGAATCCCAATAAAAACATTTTTAAGATCCCAAATGTCTGATTTTATTATATTTACTATCATTTTAGATCAAGTTCCCTATATCCTTTATCAGTAATCCAACAATACTTGTCAAAAACTCCTGCCAGCTTGTTTTCAGCAAGATATGACAAAATTGTCATAAATTTATCAAAATTATTAAAAGGATCACATTTGTCAATTGATACCCATCTATACGTTCTTGTCCATATATGTTGTTTGGCCCATATAGGAAGATTTTCTTCATGTTCTGGACACATCAAAATAGAAAGAAGAACCTGTTTTTCATCATTGGTTAACATTTTCGTTTCCTTTCATACTTAGAATACACTATTTTGTGTCTGTTGTCAATGGTGTCTCCGGCAGGACTTGAACCTGCGACCTCCAGATTATGAGACTGGCATTCTTCCATCTGAACTACGGAGACACACAACTATCTATAGTATACCACAAACCACAAACATTGAAAAAACAAATTATCATCATCATTATTCATTATTTTTTAACATTAAAAGGAATATATATGATAAATTTGCGAATACAAACATTTCTTTTGAAACTTTTAAATTTGAAAGAATATATTTCATTAAGTTTTCAAAATTAGAAACTGTATACAATGACATAATTTCTTTTATAAATGGAAGAGCTTTTTCTTTTTTATATGAATTTAATAATATATGTCCTAAAATTTTGTCAATTGTGTGAGTATATACATAATCCATTACAATAGAACCATTTTCTGAATACATTTTATCACAAGCTTCAAAAATACATTCTAAGAACATAGCAGTTATACTTTTTGGCGGCAAATTTTTATAATTTTCAACAAATGAATTAATTAATGAATATATAATATTAGTTTCTTTTGAAAAATTATAATAATCATTATATAATTTTTGTGTTTCTTTTTCAATCATGTCAAATTTATTATTATCTAAATGTCTATATAAATGCTCAATAGCAATTTTTAATTCTTTTGCTTTCTTTTCCAGTTCTATAATTTTTCTCATTATACTTATCCATTTTTCAATATTAAAAGGAAACAATTTATCCAACTGAATTTGTTTCATAATTTTATAAACATCTTCAGGAGTATCTGCAACCAAATCAACATTTTTGAAAGCAACACACAACATTTTTTCTCTATATTTAAAGAATTTAGAAATAATTCTGAGATCATCCATATGATAATAAGTTGACATTTTATAAATTATATCATAAATTTTTTCAAGTTTCTTTTTATCATAATTATATTCTTTAGATCTTATAGCATTTGAAAGTGCATGGTTTATTTCAGCAGATATTTCTTCAAAACTTTTATCCTCTTTTTTTATAACTCCCATTCTGCGCATAAAAGGTTTTGGTTCATCTTGTTTGTTTTTTATTTCTGCATTTATTTCTAAAAATAATTGGATTAAATCTATATCTGATCTGGAATTGTGTTTTCTCCAATAAGGATTCAAAGTGTCTATATCATCATTAACCATATTTGTATACATTTTATAAGCTTCATCTAAAGGAGGAAATAATGTATCATAAAAAAGTTTAGGATCATTAATTGCAGAAACCATGTCATTAAGATTTTTTTTATCTTGAATAAAATCAAATAACGTTTCCATACTGTTTCTATATAACATATGATAATCTTCAAAACGATTATCATCAATAATATTAAAATCTAAAATATTTGGTAAATTTTTATATTTTTCAATTGCAGAAAAATTCTTTTTATTTAAAATTATTTTACGAATTTCTTGAAAAGTTGAAGAAATAGCCTCTGGTGTTAGATTTTTATAATCATTAATTCTATCTGAAATATCATTAATATCATTATTAAACATATCATATAATCTATCTACAACGTATCCAATAATATGAATATAAAACAAATCTTCAGTAACTTTATCTTTGACAACAAAAGTGTAATAATCATAAACATCAAGATCAGGAGTATCTTTAAAATCATATATTTCTAAAAATACTGGATGTGATAATACCTTCATTAAATAACTCTCAGAAACAATTTCCAAAATGTTTTCATAAGGAACGTTTCCTGCACCACCAAAACCAACATATCTTTCATGATTTTTTGATTTTTGTGGTAATAACATTTCTTTAATTCATTCCTTTCTTATTAATCTCTTACAACTATTTAGAAACAATAAAAAAGGAGAGAGTCTTGCGACTCTCTCCCTGATGTTTCAGAAAAACATATTTACATGATATTCTTGATGAGAACTCTCCGATAATATTTGTTGGAATTTGCAGCCAGAACTGTGCCGTCACCGTTCAACGGGTTGGAAACCATGCCGTAACGGGTCTTGAACATCAGCTTGGGCTGGAAGGTGGTAGGATCTTGTGCCTTGTAGAGGGTTAGTGGTACATATGGAGCGTAGAACAGACCAGCGTCATAGGGAGACTTGCCCTTATAACCAACCACCAGAATATCCTCTGCTGAGGTGCTGTAGAAATAAGGATCAATAAAGACCTTGATTCTGTTGTTTAGAACACCAGCAAAGGTATTGCCAGTATCGTCAACTTCAAGATCGGTGCTAAGAGCAGGGGCATAATCCAGCTTCCCGGCCATTGCAAGAGCAGACGCAACGTCCGAAGAAACGATTACAAAATTACCCTTGCCCATACGGGTTCTCTTTGCGATTGCGTTGGCTTCACGCTCAATCTGATAGAGAATCCCCTTGAACTTTTCAACCGACCAGCGGCCATCAGAATCAACATCAACGTCAAAAGTGCCGGGGGTTGAGGTACCAACCTGAGCACCCGCTTCTGCGATCTTGTAAATGGTTCTTACAATCTCGCGGTTGATTTCTGCTGTAATTTCAATATTGAGAATATCAATTAGCTCAGATTCAGCGTCCAGATTGTGGACGTTCTTCAGATCCTGAGCCAGTTCAACTGAATACTCTGCCTGAAGCGCACGAGTCTTTGCAGTCACCGAAACCTTTTCAATAGTGAAGCCCATTTTTGCCGGAACGACACCTTCACCAGTTGCCGTATCCATACCAGTACCAAAGGTACCAGTAATGTTATCGGGCTGATGGGTTCCAGTACCGGAGTAACTGGTATCTGCTTCATTATACCCGGCTTCTGGTGCACCACTCAGTGGAGAAGTTGTTGCATATCTCCGACGGAGAGCAAAAATCAGACCAGTAGGCATAGTCATTGGCTGCACGCCGCAAATGTCGTGTGCAACCAGATTGGGTACAGTTCGGCGAACAAGCTTGATGAGTACTGGATCAAACCTGTCAACGTCCCCGGTTACGTTTGCTGGAGGAGCTTCCGTTAGCATCTGCATTGATGCATTCTTTTCGGAAATGCTCTTTAGAGTATTTTCAAGAAGAATGGCAGTGGTTCTGCGCTTGTAATTGTCCGTGATCTTCGGACAATTTGGCATATCCAGAATTTTCTGCCACTTCTCTAAAAGGTTTACGTTTTCCATTGTTCTTTTTCTCCTTTTCCAAATATGGAATTCTGTTTTCTATTTATTATTTTTTTTATTTTAAACCTTTAAGAATTTCAATAATTTCTTTGTCCAGATTAGCTTCAACGTTTTCCTGCTTCTTTGTTTCAAGCTGTTCAATCTTGGATTCCTTAAAAAGCATCTTGGGCTTTTCTTCAGTAGAAGTCTTTTCAAATACCAGCCCTTCACGAATAATTGAAAGAACTTTTTCCTTGATTTCCTGATCATTCTCATTTCCATTAAATTTTACAAAAGAAATCATTTTCTTCACCTTTTCGGCCTTTACATCAACAATTCCGCTTTCCTGAATCAGAGAATCAACAATTTGATTTTTTCTTGCCTCAAAGAGAGCCTTCTGAAGACTCTTGTTTTCCTTGAACAGGCTGATATTCTTTTCATATAGTGAATTAAGTGAATCCTCATATTCTCTAATCTTTTTCTCATATTCCTGAATTTTTGGGAGAGCATTTTCAACAACTTCAACATTATTTTCGGTTAGAACTTGTTTGATGCCCTTCAAAAGGTTTTCAGCAAGTTCAACCTTCAAACCATTTTCAATAGCAATCTGATTTTCACGGAAATATTCCTGAACAACATAATCCAGATATTCATCAAGCTTGTTAACAAGTTCTTCATTTTCTTCATCTTTTTCAAGTTCATCATCATCGGGAAGTTCAGGAAGTTCACCTTCAACATCAGACATTTCTTCTTCAGATTCTGACTCTTTTTCAGAAGAAGGCTTCTCTTCTTCAACACCTACTCCACCGTATTCAGGCTTCCACTCAAGAGCCACCATTTTCTTTGCAACAAATGAAAATTCTGAATCTTCCTTTTCATCTTCGACAGTAATTGTCTTGACAAAAACCTTGTGAGTTGCCTCTTCCTTTGATACTGGCATAAGTTCATCATTTGCAAAAAATGCAAACTTATAACCTGCATTAAGCACATATTGTTCCTTTTCCATATATTCTTCAGCATTTTCAACAATAACTCGCAAGAAACGGAAACTTTCTGTAACTGGCCCTTCTTCTCCTGTTTCAGCAGATGTTTGAACCCCTTTGTCCTTTTCCAGCGCCCGAATCAAACGCTGCATAAGAGATGTGTCTGAAGCCAGTGCATTCAAAATACCCATAAAAAAGTCAACAATAGGTTCAGCCAGTGTATTTCCCTGAAGATCACGAAAAGCAGCCGGGAATGATCTCAAAAGCTGTGCTCTGGTAACTTCAGGATTTTTTCTATCCCATGCTGTAACAAGACGACGAAAATCTGGATCGGTGATCAAAAGTTCCAGAGGCTTTTCAACATTAATATTCAAAGCTTCTGTAAGCGTTGAATATACATTTTTCTGAAACTCTTCTTCAAGCTTATCCTTCAACACTTCAGGAAGATCTACTGTGTTTTCAAGAATTGGTTTGATGCTATTATTGGCCATGTTATCTCCTTCTCTTTCTTCCTTTATTTATAAAAATTTACTTTTTGAGCATTTTATATTTCAAAGATTCCAAAAATTTTGAAACTGCTTCATATTTAAGATTATGTGCTTCAGACATCGTATAGCAAATATATTTTCTTTTCTTTTCATCAAAAATCCATTCATAATCTTCAAGAATTGCATCAACATAAGCATCTGGGGCTGAAGGTTCAGCAACAATATCGGCTGCCGTACAAAGTTTTAAATCTTCAACAATATCAACCCCATCTTTTCTTTTTACAGAACCAAGTGCTCTGGAAGATACTGCCAATTTTCCACCACCAGAAATAATAGCCTTGACAATTTTTCCTTTATCAGTATCAAAAATTTTGGCTTTTCCTTTCCAGTTACTACCATCTTTTGACAAATCTACAATTAAATGAGAAACTCTTTCCAAATCAATTTCAGGAGTACCATCTTTTGGATGATTCAATTCACCAAAGGCTCTGTTATGTTTTACCTTTTCTTCAATATATTCATTTACAGCTTTATCAAGAACTTCTTGAGGATACATCCGGTTATTCCGGTTTACAATATCTCCTTGCAAAAAAATTCCTTCTATAAAATATTCCTTATCTGAACCATGTCCTGAAGTTGAGTATGAGATGTTTTCTGACAATTGTCTGATTAATTTCATATTAATTATTTATACAATCCTAATCTTTTACCTCTAAGATATGATAATCTTCTTTTCAATAAAGATTTGGATCTTTTATTGCGACGTTTAAATACGGCTCTGCGCATAGCAATTTTTCTTCTGCGAATTTCAGAAGTTGACATTCTTTTTATTCTTTTTCCTACAACCTTATAACCTTTTCGGATAGACATCAATTTTTTTCTTTGAATTTTTCCTCGTTTTATTCTGTCAACTCTTGCAATATAAGAACTTAGTTTTACACGTCTTTCGATAAGAAGCGAACAACCTTCGTTATTTTCTATTAAAATTTTAATAATTGAATTTATCTGTCTTGTCATAAGATTCAAGACTTTTTTCAAATACTGCAATTAATGTATATGGAGTAGCAGCACTTGTAGAAATAAGAACATCACCCGTTGCATTTGTAGCAGTATTTTTAATTTTTACACCAATTCTATCTGAAAGCTCTATAGTTCCAGAACCTGACAAATATAAAAACGGAAGATTGGGTGATCCTTCCCAAATAACTGTTAAAATTGCTGAAGATCCAATACTCCAGACAATTTCACGAAGAGGTAAATGATGAAAAGTTAGCCCTACCTTAGCATTGGCAAGAGTGGAAGCATCAACAATTTTTGTATTTGTCTCCTGTATGCTTCCTGTTACCAAAATAATATATTCATATAAAGATTCTTTCAAGACAGTGACATTTGCCATATATTATCTCCGGCCTGTAATCTCGTTCAAAACCTTCTGTTTAAGATCATTAAGAGTTTTTGCAACAATTTCAACTGATTTATTACTTCTCAAATTTGTCAAAATAGAAACAATTCCCTTTGGATATTTTCCGTTATACTTCATCTTCCATGTCACACCACGATATCTGACACTACCTTCAACAGGAGAATTTTCTGCCCGAACAGGAGCAGCCCCAATAGTTCTGATCCACTTAACAACAGCATCACTCAGTGTTTCAACATCGTCTGTATCTGCCAACAAAGTGTCGTGTTGTAAATTTTCATCCTGATCTATCAAAACTTCAGGTTTCTTTTTTGAAGATTTATTTTTTGAAACAACATTTGGTGTTTTAGGCATTTCTTCACTTTCATTTTTCATTTTATTCATTGTTGAACGCATAAGACCGATTAAAGAATCTTCTTTTTCTGATACAGGCTCTTCTGGCTCTTCATATTCTTCGTTCTCTTCTTTTTCATTAAACTTTTTGTGTTTACAACTACATCCTTCATCCAGATTCAATTTTTCTTCAACTGAAGAAACCATTTGACGAAGCTCTTCCTTGATTCGTCTTGCAGTTTCTCCCTTCCATGAAGATGAATTTGCCAAAAAGTATCTGATAATACTTTTAGCATCTTCATCATAATATTTGTCAGAAATAGAATTTAATTCTGACATTGCTTCAAGATAAGGAATTGCACCGAAATATGGCTTTTTCCAATCTCTCTTTATTTCTTCAGCAATTTTCCATATAGGGCGAAAATTCTTTTGTTGTTCCTGTTCATTCAGTTTTTTGATAAATTCTTTCTTTTGTTTAAATAAATTTTCCGCAACTTTTGCCGAAAGAACATTCTTTAAATAATTTTCAGATGCCTGAAGATCACCCTTGCGAAATTCTTCAACAAACTTTTTTAGCTTAAATCTATTTGTAAAATTGCTCACTGTATCTTCTCCTTTTTCTTCAGTTATTTATTTTTACCTCTTTTTTAGCATTTTTATTAAATTTTCTCTTTTGGCGGAATATTTGATTCAGTTCCTGTTCCGCCGAGAATTTCAGTATCTTCCGTTCCTGTTTCAGGTTCTTCTTTTGAAGATTCTAAAGGCTCTGGCTCTATTAATGAAGAACTTCCAAATTGAGATCTACTTTCTGGACTTTCAAAGGAAGATGGACTTCCTCCCATAAATCCTGATGAAGGCTCAAACCCGCTTTCAGTATCTTTCTTGCTCTGACTCTGCAAATCGGTTTCAATTTCCTTGATTTCTTCATCAGAAAGTTTAAGAAATTTCTTTTGAATATATTTCTTTGAAAAATATCCTTCAAGCTGTAAAGCAGCAGATGCAAGTTCAATTCTGCGTGTAACAATTTCAGCTTCATTAAATTCAAAGAAATGAGAATCTTTCTTGAAATCAAATCTGATTTTATTTTTGAAATTATTTTCCCAATCATCAAGATCAATAACACCCTTTAAAACAAGCTGAATTCTGAGCGCCTGAAGAAAAATTTTGGAAAAACGGTTTCTGAGACGTTGAATAAATTTACTAAATTTTATTTCTTCACGAATAATTTCTGTAGTACGGGCCGAATAGGTTTGCTGTCCACCACCGTCTGTAACATCAGAAAATCGGGAAAGGGGAACATACAAACTGTTATATAATTTCTTTTTAAAATAATTAATATCATTAATTTCACCCAGATTCTGGCCACCCGGAAGTGTTGAAATATCAGCTCCTGTTGTTCCCTCTGGCACGGGAATCCAGAAATCTTCAAGAATTGACATAACTTTGGTAGCGTCTCTCAATTCTCCGGTAGCAGGATCATAAGCAATTTTATTTTTGAATTTTTGCATTATTTCATTCAAATATTGTTCCTGTTTATGACGAGGAGCATTTCCAACAGGAATTTTAAAAACACGTCTTTCCGGTGCTCTGGAAATGCGGTAAATTATAGCAGCATCTTCCAACATATTAAGCTGGTTAAATGGCTTAATTGCCTTATGTAAGTAAGAAAGATTCAAAACATTCTGTATCAAAGGATTACCTGAATCCACAATTTTGGTCAACCCGCTTGTAGAATATACAATAGAATCTACCGGAATTTTTAATTTATTATCAAAATAAAAAAATTCTTCATAATCATCAGGAATTGGAACGATTCCTCCCAGACGTTTTTCACTTTTAACTTCCAAAACCTTCTTTATTTTCATTGCATCAACATATCTCAAATCAACAATTCCTTCGGAAGGATTATCTTTGTCAATAACAACATTAAAATATATTGCACCATCAATATACCAACGTTTGAAATATTCATACATATTTTCAGAAAAGTTAAGAATTGTTAAAATATTTTCAAATTCTTTTCTTATTTTATTTTTTGTAGTATCATTATAATCCAGATCATCCAAAACAATATCAACAGGTTGTGTATTATCACCTATAAAAAATACTTCATTAACAATTTCATCAATTGCATTTTCAATTTCCGGGCACATTGAAATTTCCCGGTATTTTTTAATCAAATCTTCCTGATTATATGAATCATTTATTCCAAAAGAATAATAATAACGATTTGTTGCTCCAGTAACAAATCTCCCCTCTGTAGGGTCAACAGAGGGGAGAAGAGAAAGTTGCTTTCTTTGTTCCTCTTCTTCGGATTTTCTTTTTAGACGAAATCCAAAGAAATTAAGATTATCTATAAATGCCATATTGACTCCAGCTTTTATTTATGCTGGAAAATAATCAAACAAATCCAAATCCAACGTTTTCAACGGTAGAAGCTACTCCGACAGAATCAGTGGTTTCATCTTCCCACCAATTATACTGTAGAGTTACTGTAAATTCCTCAACAGTATCATTGGCTTCCCATGATACGTCAATCGCGGAAATATCTGCTGGCCAAACGTCAATCAGTCTGTACTGCTTGATTGGATCACCAACCTTTGAATACTGGACAACCAAAGCATTTCCATAAATAGATGCCCGGTCTCTCAAGTTTCCAACGTGAGAATTGATAGCACTTGACCAAAGCTGGAAAGCATTTCTGACAGAAAAAGTTTCATCGTTAATAACGGTAACAGTCCATTCAATAAATGTTCTGTCGCCCGGAACCTTTATTCGTCTGCCGAAATAAGGAAGTTCAATTACACCTACCTGTTGTGAAGGCAACTGAGCCGCCTTACAGGTAAATGTAAAATCTTGAATTCCTGAACCAGCGTTTGCGACGGCTGGAGGAAAGAAAATATATGCGTTAAAAAGTGTTGAACGCGCACCTTCCCTGATCAGCCGTGTTTTAAATTCGTTTACGTTAAAAGCCATTTTTAGTCTCCTTATTTCTTTCTATTTATTCAAAAATTAACCAAGAGACCTGCCAAGAACTCTTTCACTAAAACTGACTCCTGTAGCTACAGCCACAAAGTTCAACTGAATGTAATTAATGCTTCTTGCTGGCTTGATATAAATGTCACCAACAAAACTATTGGAATCAATAACTTGTGGTGTGTTGTTAGAAGTGTCACAAACAACGAGGAAGTCATAAATTCCTCGTGCACCTTTCACTTCTCTCAAATAAGCATCAGCAGAAGCTTTGAATTGTGCTCTGGTAAATTCGTCGTTCAGTTCAAACAGTGTATATTGAGCAGCTGTTGCAATTGCCTTTTCAAGAACAATAAACAGCCTGCGAACGTTAATTCTGTCAAATGCACTTGGCTTGCTAAGCATAGTTTTGTCGCCATACAGAACGGTTCCCCGGCCTGCAAATGATACAACCGGGTTCACTCCCATGTTGTAAAGTTCATCGCGAACAGCCTTTGCGCCCGGGTTCCAAGCAAGCTTGATTACATTCTTGATCTGTCCTTTTGTATATCCGGCAGGGGAATACCACGGATAGCCTTCAGCGTCTACACGAGCACAAAGTCCGGCAATATCAGCATTCAGAGGAACCCAACGGAAAGTATCATTATACTTGTCATACTGATATTTCCAATTGCAATCCGCTACAACATAAGAACTTGAAGGAAGATTATTTCTCCAAGTTCTGATACTGGCAACTTCCCGTCCGGCATTATCCAAAACATCAGACAATGCGGGAGAAACAAATGCAAGACAATCCTTTCTGACTTCAACAAGATTAGAAATAATGTCAACTACAGTGGCCCGTGAAGCTCCACCTGTAATAACCAAATTTACATCAACAGCATCACCTTGTTTGAACATACTATAACCACGAATTTCATCTGCCGAAGAAACTGTACCATCAACACCTCCGGTCAAATTAACTGTTTCTGGCAGAGGCAAAACATCAAAAGTTCCGCCAGATACTGTCAGAGTTGTTGAACCCCAGTCTGTTGCTGTGTTTGGATGATTCATCCACCAAATATACTGGGATTTGGTATTAATTACATTTTTGTAATAATTTGAAGTTCCTTCATCTGTTCTGGCATCTGATGCCTTGGATACAAAAGGAAATCTTTCCAGAATTTGGCCGGGAACGCCAGAAATCAATCCTGTACGATCTACAACAACCACATGAATTTCATCATTGGTAGCTCCCTTGCCAGCAGCATAAGAACTGG
>Ga0068705_10000666_pt1 | contig 17316 bp, 16 predicted proteins | sample YNPMSTMetaG_FD_65631 | JGI IMG/M metagenome (GOLD analysis project Ga0068705, IMG submission 65631) | Anoxygenic and chlorotrophic microbial mat microbial communities from Yellowstone National Park, USA - YNP MS-T MetaG | ecosystem: Environmental > Aquatic > Thermal springs > Hot (42-90C) >... | reverse complement strand
CCTCCAATATAATAACCACCATTTCCATCAGAAATAATTGTATAAACAGTGCCTTGAATTTTAGGAAATGAAGTTGTAGCTTGACCTGTTGAAAGATTAAATAAAGCAGCTGCACCTGTACTAGTTCCTCCAACTCTAGTAAAATTTCCGCCAATATAAGTTATACCTGTTCTTTGGTCATGAGCAATTTGATAAACCTCTCCATTAGGATAAAGAGACGTTTCAATAGCAGATATATTTACAGCAGATTGAGAAAAATTAACAATCGCAAATAATCCAAAGATAAAGATAAAATGAATATGCCTTGGAAAAAGAATATATTTTTTAAAACCCATAAATTTTTAATCTATAATTTAATTCTTATAAAATGAATTATAACACAACTTTTTTTAAAAAAATCAAGAAAATATTTTTTGCAAAGTTTTTATAATAACTATTAAATCTAATGACAAGTTATAGTTTTTAATATAATACAAATCATATTCCAATTTAATTTTTGTTTCTTCTACATTTTCTGGATACTTATAATTAACCTGAGCCCAACCTGTAATTCCTGCTGGCATAAAATAACGCAAGAAATAAAAAGGTATTTCTTCTTCCAAATTAAAAGCAATAGATGGTTGCTCAGGCCTAGGTCCAACTAAAGAAATATCTCCTTTAAATAAATTAAAAATTTGCGGAAGTTCGTCTAGATGCGTTTTTCTTAAAAATTTACCAACAAAAAATATTCTGTTTTTCTCATCTCCTACAAACCATTTACCTTCAGAATTTTTATCTTGCCTCATTGTTCTAAACTTTATTAATTTAAAAATTTTTCTTTTATATCCCAATCTCTCTTGCTTAAAAAAAATAGGACCTGGATCATTCAAAAAAATTAATAAAGAGATTGGCAAAAATAATGGTATAAAAACAAAAACAAAAATCAAAAGTGCCATTAAAATATCAAACATTCTTTTAAAATAAAAATAAAAATTAGTTTTTTCAAAAAACCCCTGTCGAATTAACCAATCAAAACTAATAGCCTCAAGAGGAATCCTACCAAAAAACATCTCATAAAAATCTATAAAATCAAAAACCTGAAAATTTGAATTGATAATATAATTTATCTTTTCAGAATCGCTAATATTATAAATAGGATCAATTATAAAAATAAAATTATTTCTTTCAAAATTACCTCCTTTAAGTACAAAATCTAAATTACCGTCTTCTTTAAAATCAAAAAGAGGATTACCTGTTAAATCAGTTTTTAATTTGTTTTTAAGATTTTCTCTACCCCAAAAATAAACCGTTTTTTTTCTATTAAAAAATTTAAAAAAAATAACTCTTGAAATTAAAATTAAAAAACTAAAGAAAAATAAAAAAATTAATAAATTAGTTTTAGGGGAAATCTTAAATATAGTTTGAGTAAAATAAAAATAAACTATACTCAATAAAAAGCTAAAAATTAAAAAATGAAAGGTTCTATTAAAAATTAGTCTTAAATTTAGAAGATAGAAATTGAAAAGTCCAAAAGAAAAAAGCAAAATCTCAAAAATTGGGAAAATCAAAACAAAAGACAAAAAATGATATTTAAATTGTAAAAACCAATCAGCTCTTAGCCTCAAGAAAAGAAAAAGTATTAAAGCAATTAAAAAAAATATAAAATCTAAAAATAAAAAAAGAACTTTAAGAAGGGGGATTTCCTTTCTCATTTAATAAACTTATTATATCCTCAAGTTTTTTCTCTCCTAAATCTCCCTTTTTTCTAATTCTTAAGGAAAGTGTTTTATTTTTAACCTCTTTATCACCGCAAATTAAAACTAAAGGTATTTTTTGTTCTTCTGCTAAAAGTATTCTTTTGGATAAACTCTCTTCATTCATCCAAATCTCAAATCTAAAGCCATAACTTTTAAGCAAGTTTAATATTTTTAAAGCATAATTTAAATGATCCTTTTTTATTGGCAAAATAATACCTTGAAGAGGAGATAGCCATAAAGGCAAATCTCCAAAAGTTGCTTCAAGCAAAAAACCTATAAATCTTTCATATGAACCCAAAATAGCTCTGTGGATAATAATTGGGTGCTGATTTTTATTTTTATTATCCAAATAAACTAAATTCATTCTTTTAGGAACTAAGATATCAATTTGAATAGTTGCTACTGTCTCTTCCTTGCCATAGATATTTTTAATCTGCATATCAAGTTTAGGACCGTAAAATGCCGCTTCACCTACGCCAGGTACAAGATTGATTTTTTTAGATAAACAAATTTTTTTTATGGTTCTACTTGCCCATTGCCATAATTTTAAATCTCCTCCATATTTGCTTTTATTTTTGCCTGAAAAATCTGGCAAAGAAAGTCTAAACCAATAATTTTTAATAACTTCTAAATCATTGTAAACTTCAAACAAAAGATCTAAAACTCTCGAAAATTCGTCCTCTAAATTATCTTTGCTGGTATAAATATGAGAATCATTTTGAGTAATAGGTCCTCTGACTCTCATTAGTCCATAAGTCTCTCCAGATTTCTCCACTCTATAAACTTGGCCAGCTTCAGCTAATCTCAAAGGCAAATCTTTATAACTTTTAACTAATTCTTGATAAATTAAATGATGATGAGGGCAATTCATAGGTTTTAAGAAAAATCTTTCTCCTTGTGGGTCTAAAACCTTATACATTTCATTCTCATAAAATTTTAAATGCCCACTTTTTTCATAAAGTTTATCTAAGGCTAAATGAGGACTAGAAACATATTGATAACCAAACTTTTCTTCTTTCTTTCTCATATAAGAAACCAAAATATTTTTGATAGTTTCTCCTTTTGGCAAAAGAAGAGGCAAACCCTTTCCAACTAAAGGACTAATCATAAAAATTTTTAATTTTTCACCTAAAACTCTATGATTGTATTTTTCAGCCATCTCTTGTCTTTTTAAATATTCATCAAGCTCTTTTTGGGTCTCAAAAGCAACACCATAAATTCTTGTCAGCATTGGTCTTTTCTCATCCCCTCTCCAATAGGCTCCGGCAATCCTTGTTAATTTAAAAGCTTCTGGATTTATTTCTTTAGTATTTTTTATATGACCACCTCGACATAAATCAATAAAATCACCAGTTTGATAAATTGTTACTTTAGAAATTTTTTTTGCTTTTTTCTTTTTAGCTTTAATCAATTGAATTTCATTGAAATCAGTGGTGCCATATTTTTTAAGATCATCTAAGAGCTCTAATTTAAAAGGCTGGTCTTTAAAAATTTTTTTAGCTTTCTGAAAAGAAACTTTCTTGCCAACAAATTTTAAATTTTTTTTAATTAAGTCTTTCATAATTTCTTCAAGCTTAGGAAGTATATTTTCATCAATTTTTATAGAAAATAAAAAATCATAATAAAAACCATCCTCGGTTGTTGGCCCAATTCCTAATTTTGCTTTTGGATCAATCTTTAAAACAGCTGAGGCTAATAAATGAGCCAACGAATGTCTAAGATTTTCTAATTTTTTGTTCATACGCAGATTATGCAGGCTTAACACAGACTTTACAGACTTAATTATTATTAAATTTTAAATCTTGTTTATTATTTCTTTAAATTTACTTTCTATTTTTTCTTTTAATTCTTTACCAACTTCTTCAAAAATATTCAATAACTCTTCATAAGTTCCCTTTCCACCTAAAAAGTCCCAAAATTCTTTTCCAATTAATAGATCCTCACCGATTTTTAAATAATTTAAAGGAAGCGGCCAAGCAAATTTTTCTGGTTCATAAGGATTATAAGCTATACCACATAAAACTCTCACTGGTTTATTTCTTAAAGCTATTATCTTTAACAAAGTTCTTTTAATTTTCCCTGATTCTCCCTTATTTGGCTTTGTTGTCTTTATTTCAATATAAATTTCATTATCTTTCAGGTCAACCAAAAATAAATCGGCTATTTGACTTGATTTTTTTCCGCTTCCAGAAACACTTAAAACTTCTTTGCTCTCTTCTTTTATATTTGGGCTTCTTTTTTTATTATCAGATTGCTTTCTTCCTAAATCAAAAATTATATCTTCAATTAAAGATTTTGCTCTATTAGAAAAACTACCTTTAACTTTGAATTGTTTTTCTACTCTTTTAAAATTTTTATTGTTTTTAGCGATTAAATAAGCAATATTTTGGAACAATGTTACTCCAATAGTTGTGCTGCAGGAATGAAAAAAAGAAGTTTCTCTTATTTTCTCCTTAGAAAATAATTTTTCATGAAATGGTTTAATATCTCCGATTAATTTGTATTCATTAAGCTTTTTAATTATAGCATCTTTGATAATCTTTTTAATTTCTGTTTTTAAATCTTTTATAATCATGGTCAATTCTGCTTTTTTTATCCTTCTTTAACAAAATAATAAATACTCTCAGAAAACTTGTTATTGTCTCTTTCGGTTCTCATTAAAACAGGCCTGTGAAAAACATCAACAATTTTATATCCACATTCTTTCCCAATCTGAGGATAAAGATGATGCTTATCATTAACAACAATAAAAATCTTTGCTCCTGATTTTAGATAATTATTCATATTTCTAAAAACAGCAATAATGTCTTTTTTATATCTTTCTTTATTATTATTTCCATTTTTATTAGGTGAGCCAATTTCAGCCTCAGGATATTCTTTAAAATTAAACAATTCATAAGCGTAACGGTGTTGTTCATGATAATTTATTAAACCAAGATAGGGCGGCGAAGTAAAAATTCCGTCACTTTCTTTTTTGACAGGCAGTTTTATTTTTCTAGCATCTCCTTGAAGAAGAATAATTTTTGCAGAAGTTCTTAATTTATCAAATTCTTTAATCCTTTTTATAGTATCCAGACTATATCTTGTGATAAACTTTATGGCATTATTTATAGGTTCACAATATTGTTTATGTTTAATACACCAATATTTTTCTTTTACTGGTTTTTTTGGTCTAGCTAAATCATAATGAGGGATTTGTCTTGCAGATCTGGCTGAGCGTGAAAGGATAATTTTCAAAATATCTTGATTTTGATAATTGGGAATTAAACTTCGATAAAAGTAAATCTCCTTAATGGCTCTTGGATGATACCAATTCTTAAAATATTCTGAAGATTCGAAGCTCCAATCTTCAAAAAGAGATCTTTGATTTTTTTGAATTTTTCGACTAAATTCTTTTGTTTTATTTAAAATATCTAAAATTTCTTTTTCTACTAATTCTACACTATATTTTTGAGCTTTTACTTTAGCAATAAGATAACTAAATTCTGATAATTCTACCCCAACTGAAGACATATTTAAAAGATTGGCTTCAATTAGAGTTGTTCCTGAGCCCACAAAGGGGTCTAAAATCATTTGTCCTGGTTGGAAATATTTTTTTAAAAAAACTTGAACTAATTGGGGTATAAATTTTCCAAGATAAGGATGTAGTCGGTGAACATGCTTTGTTCTTTCACTTTCTGGAACCTCAGCAAAAGATAAATCAATACTAAAATTTTGAATATTTTTCTCTTGCCAATCTGAAAATTTTTGTTTTTGACTAACTATTAATTGTTTTGACATCTGGTTTTAAAAATTAACAAATTTCTAAGATTTTCTAATTTTCTTTCCATAATTTAAAAATAAAAGAAGGGCTAAAAGAAAAATGTCGACAATAATAGCAAAAAGATAAACATTTTTATCTAAATTTAAAACAATTTCTTTTTTAAAATATAAAATAATTGAAAACAAAAAATCAGCTGTCCAAAAACCCAAAAGAAAATTAATCATAATTTAATTATAACTCTAAAATAAAATTTATTGGACCGAGGTTTGTTGAAGAAATTTCTAAAAAGGAGCCAAATTCTTTATAAAAAACTTCATAACCCAAATCTTGCCATATTTTAATAAAATTATTAAAAATTTCTTTTGCTTTATTTGGTTCTAGGGCTTGATTAAAATTTATCCTAAATTTTTCAAAAGTCGCTAACAAAGTAATATTAGAAACAAAAATAAGTTTTGGTTTTATATCTTTAATTTTTTGAGAAAACTTTCCTTCTTTATCAACAATTTGTATATTTTCTAAATAACTAACGATTTCTTTTAAATCTTTATTTTCATCTCCTTTTTCAAAACCAACATAAAAAAGATATCCTTCGGTTGAATCAAAAATAAGATTATTTTTAGAAAAAATTTTTATTCTCCCAATTTTTTGAATTAAAATTTTCATTTAACTATTTTACCCTTAAAATTTTTAACAAAACATTATTAGGAACTTTAACTTTTCCCTTGCCTAATTTCTGCAACTTCTTTTTACCTTCTTTTTGTTTCTGCCAGAGCTTCATTTTTCTTGTTCGATCTCCTCCATAAAGCCAACCAGCCACATCTTTTTTCAAAGCAGGTATAGTTTCTCTAGCTATAATTCTGTTATTAATAGCAGCCTGAAGTTTTATCGCAAATTCTTCTTTTGGTAAATTTTCTTTTAATTCCAGCAATATTTTTCTTCCAACTTTTTCTGCTTTATCTTTATGAATAAGCCTTGAAAGAGACGGCTCTTTTTCTTCAGCTATTAGAATATCTAATTTGACCAAATCTGATTGATAATAATCTATAAACTGCCATCTTAAAGAAGCATAACCAGATGAGATTGATTTTAATTCATCATAGAATCCCGAAATCAATTCTTCAAGTGGCATCTCTGCTTTAATCTTTATAAAGTTTGATTCAATTGTTTGATCTTTTATTTTACCCCTTCTTTCTCTAAGCAATAAAAATACTTTTTCGGCGTAAGAAAAAAGAGAAAAAATTTCTACTTCGATAAACGGCTCCTTAAAATATAAAATTTTTGATAAATCTATTTCTTGAGGATTAAAAACAAAGATTTCATTGCCATCTTTTAAAACAGCTTTATATCTAATTGAAGGCAAGGTCAAAATTATTTCTGTGCCAAATTCTTTTTTCAATCTTTGCTCAAAAATTTCTAAATGAAGGAGTCCCATTGCGCCAAGATTATAACCCTTACCTAAAAAAGGAGACACAGTTTTTTCTAAAAAAATAGACGGATCGTTTAGCTGAAATTTCTTTAAACTATCCTCAAAATTTTCAAAACTAACATTTTCTGAAGGAAAAACAGAAGCAAAAACAACTGGTTCCGGTTCTTGATAGCCTGCTAAAGCAGGGGTTTCTAAGTCTAAAGTTATGGTATCTCCTATTTTAACTATACCCGGATCTTTTACGCCAGTAGCTATATAACCTATCATACCCTCACTTAAACAATCGATTTCTTTCATTTCTGGTTTAAATAAACCAACTTCTAAAATTTTAAATTGTTGTTTTCTCTGTTTAAAGTAAGCATTCATAAATTTTCTAAATTCACCACCAAAAACCCTTACATGAGCTATAATACCCTTATAAGAATCAAAATGAGAATCAAAGATTAAAGCTTGACAGTATTTACTCTTGTTAGGATAAGGAATATCTTTTATAACTGCTTTTAATATTTCTTCAACACCAGTTCCTAATTTTGCTGAAACTAGATGTATATCGTTTTTTAAAGTAATTTTAGAAATGCCTTCTATCAAACTATCTAAGTCTTTTATATTTAAGTCTATTTTATTAATCGCAGGAATAATAACTAAATTCTGTTTTCTTGCTAACTCCAAATTATGAACTGTTTGCGCCTGAATACCTTGAGTTCCATCAATAAGTAAAATAGCGCCTTCGACTGCGGCTAATGCTCTTGAAACTTCATAATTAAAATCTATGTGCCCAGGGGTATCTATTAAATTCAAAACATAACCTTTATAATTCATGCTTACAGGCTGCATTTTAATCGTAATACCCTTCTCTCTTTCTAAAGAAAGTTGATCCAAGTATTGGGGAATGATTTTATCCTTTGGCACAGTTTGAGTAATTTCTAAAAATCTATCAGCCAAAGTTGATTTTCCATGATCAATATGCGCGATGATTGCAAAATTTCTAATTTTTTCTATCATTCAAAAAAATAATTACTTTAAATTTAAAAATATTTTAAAAAATTAATAAAAGACATAATTTGCGTTAAGAAATTCTTATAATAATATATATTATAAGTGCAAAAATAAATTTCCAAAGAAGAAAAATAATTATATATTTAATTTTTTTAGATATACCTTGTCTTTTTGCAATTTTTTAAAATCTCCTTTAATAAGCTTTAAATAATAAATCTTATTTTCGTTATTAATTAAAAATTTGATGTCGTATAATGTTGGTAGTCGAGCCCCTTTCTTTTTTAGCGCATGTTGTCTCTAACTTAAATTTTTTATTATTTTCAAGTTCAATTGTTTTATGCCCAAAAGGAGAAAATGTTAATTTCTGAGGAAATTCATTCTAAGACCATCAATTTAGCTAATTCTATTTGATGGCTTTTTAAAGGATTTTGATTTCTTTTAAACTTTTTATAAAAAAGTATTAAATTAATAAATTTTTTCTAACTCCTTATAGACTTTATGTGAGCCAATTCTATAATATATCATCTCATTTTGATTTAAAAATCTAAAAATAACACGATAACTTGTATAAACAGAAAATAAGCAAAAGTTTTTAAGAAAGCTTTTTAATTTATGAATTTTCAGATTTGAATATATTGGGTTAGTTTTACAAATCAGATTTTAGATCATTGTCAATCCCTGATATTAGTTAGCAGCTTGATATAAAGCTTTAATTTCTGAATCAGATAGAGCGCGGTTATAGATACGTACTTCGTCAATAAGACCATTAAAATACTCGGATGGAAGCACCCTTGTACCAATTTTACATGAATTTAAAACAGTATTAGGAGCAGGATCCGTTGTGTGGACCGCTATCAAAGATCCGTTTTGATAATATTTTTTAACTCTATTGCCAGATAAAGTGATTGCTAAAAATACCCATTGATTTAATGGTACATTTCCATATCTAGTATAGATCTCCCATTCATGAGCGCCAAATTTAGAATCAGCAGAATACACTGCTAATCCAAATGCTTGATTATAACTCGCGTTTCCGTAGTGAAAAATATGACTTAAATTTACACTCCGGTTTAATTGGTTGACACGGATCAAAGCAGTTATAGTCCGTTCGGCAGATCCGGCAGGTAATGCGGGAATAGGGTTGCAATCCACATAATCATCTGATCCATCAAGACTTAAAGCACTACCAATTTTACCTGTTACCCAAGTTGGACATCCAGATGTCGGAGGGCTAGAACAAATAGTTGAACCACTATATAAAGTCCCATCATTTCCATATCCGCTTAAATCTTTTGTAGTGGTTCCATTTCCTTCATCAAATGTCCAATAACCTACAAGACCTTGAAAGCAAGTTGAACAAACATTGTTTAAAAACTTCTCCTCTTCTTCTCTTGTGAATCTTAAACCGCCCCTTGCTTCAAAAGGAGTTAGTTTCAAATTACTACCTTTTTCATAAAAAAAGCCCGAATCTCCTCCATCATTAAAAGAAATTTGAAAATTATTCTCCATTTTGGCTTCAATTTCATAACTTCCTCCTACTACAAATGTATAATAATATGGAGGTTTATTAATAGGATCAATAGGAAGAAAATTTTCAGATGTAATTCCCTGAAAATCTAAAGGAATCCAACCTGTGCCATCAATATTTGTCGGAGTAGCTGAACAACGATAAGAGTAAGGAGAAGACAAAGATGGAAGTTCAGAAAGCCATGAACCACAAGTTGAAGATGAATCTGGCAATGAAATATAAACTATTTTAGGATCCAAAAATTTATTTTCAGAAAAACTTAAATCACTAAATTTTTTAGCTTCGAAAAACTTTTGTATTTTAGATAAGTCAGAAACTCTTTTTGTGTCTCTGGCTCTTTGAAAAAAAGTACCTGGTTTTAAAATTACAACCATTAAACCTGAAATTAAAGCAATCAAAAATAAAACCACAATAATTTCAATCAAAGAAAAGGAGGAGTTTAAGTTTTTACATTTTTTAATCATAATTTATATTTGGTTATAAGTATATTTATATATTATTTATATATAATTTTATACTATTTTTTATGAAATTATTAATTCATGGTATAATTTTAAATAAAGTCGAAAATTAAAATAAAGAAAATTTAATGAAACAACAATTTATCTTTTTGCCTTTAATAATTTTACTTTTAATAGGAGCGGGTTATTTAGTTTTTAAAACCAATATTGAAGTTGCAAAAAAAACTCCTGAACTTCAAACAACTCAATTTTCAAATCCTAATTCAACACAAGTTCCAAATCTCAATTCAATATATAAAACAGATATAGCGCCCTTAGGGAATCCTGAAGCTCCTGTAAAAATAGTTGAGTATGGAGATTATTTATGTATTTATTGCGCAATGACAGTAAAAGAATTTTACCCAAAAATAGAAAATTTAATTAAGGAAGGCAAGGTTGTTTTATATTTTAAAGATTTAATTTCTCATAGAGAAGCTGTGCCTATTGCTAATGCCGCAAGATGTGCTAATGAACAAAATAAATTTTGGGAATTTAATAAAGCAGTTTTTCAAATTGTTTTAGATATTTCAGACGGTAAAGAAACCAAAGATCCCACAAGTAAAGAAACTTGGCTATCTTTAGCTAAAGATTTCGGTTTAAATATTGATCAGTTTAAAAAATGTATAGATGAAAATAGATATTTAAAACAAATTCAACAGGACTCTCAAGAAGCTCAAAATTTAGGCTTTACAGGAACACCAAGTTTTATAATTAATAATGAAAAAATATCTGGTTTAGACTTGAACAAACTTGATCAAACTTTAAATAAATTTTTAAATCAAAAATGAAAAAAATAATAATTTATACAACAACTTATTGTCCTTGGTGTCAAGCAGCTAAAGATTTTTTTAAAAAACAAGGATATAAATATGAGGAAAGAAATGTTGAGCAAAATAACGAATGGTTACAAGAAATGTTAAATAAATCAGGACAATATGGAGTTCCAGTGATTGATATTGAAGGAAAAATTATTATTGGATTTTCTCCTGAAGAAATTAACAAGGCCTTAAAACAAGAATTATAAATCAAATGACGGTTTATGATTCAATAGTTATCGGAGCTTCAGCTGGAGGAATAAGCTCTGCTATTTATTTAAAAAGACAGAATATAAATTTTTTAATAATAGCTAAAGATATAGGCGGTGAAATGGCACTTTCTGGAATTGTAGAAAACTATCCAGGAATTCCTGAAACTACAGGAGTAGAATTAACTAAAAAATTTTATGAACACTTACAAAAGTATAATATAGAGCCAATTTTAGAAAATGTAATTCTTTTGGAGAAAGAAAATGAAAATTTTAGGGTCAAAACAGAAAAAAATGACTACCTTGCAAAAACTATAATTATAGCCACAGGTTCTAACCCTAAAAAATTAAACATTAAGGGAGAAGAAGAGTTTTATCATAAAGGAGTAAGTTATTGCTATGTTTGCGATTTGCCTTTATTTTCAAAAAAAAATGTTGCTATAATTGGGGGAGGAAATTCTTCTTTAGAAGGAGGTCTTATGGCATCAAAAATATGCAACAAAGTTTATATTATTAATAAAAATCCAAAATTTAAAGGAGAAAAGATTTTATTAGATGAGCTAGTTAAAAAAGAAAATGTAGAAATTATTTATAATGCCTTAACCCAAGAAATTTATGGAGATAATTTTGTTAAAGGGATAAAGTATTTAGATCAAATAAACAATCAAGTTAATGATTTAAAAGTAGAAGGCGTATTTATTCATATCGGTCTTAAACCAAACACAAATTTTATTCCTGATAGTTGGGGTATAAAAAACGAGTATGAAGAAATTGTTGTTAATCAACTTTGTCAAACTAATATTTGTGGAATTTTTGCTGCTGGAGATGTAACAAATTTAGGACATAAACAAATAGGTATTGCTGTGGGTCAAGGAATAACAGCAGCCTTGGAAGTAGCTTCTTTTTTAAATAAAATTAAATCTTAAAATATCCTTCTTTTTCAAGTTCATCAATAATATAAGAAGGAATTGGGTTAGTTTGAGGACTTATTCCGGGATATCTCCAAGCAGAGATAATTTTAATCGTCTCTTTATCTTTTTGAATCATTGTCCATATCTCTTGTTTCCAGATTTTCTTATTTTTATTCTTTTTGATCCTTGCTGGTTGCATCATAGCAATTGTTTGGGGGGCTATTCCCTCTTCAATTCTGAAAGGATTTTTTATAACTCTTAAAATTCTGCTTTTTGATAATCCATAATATTTAATTTTCTTTTCAGAATGTTTAGTCCATTTAAAATTTTTCATCTATTTTAAAGAATTTTATTTTAAAATTTTTATTAACATAAATTTTAAAACACATATAAAAAATATTAAAAAAATGAATAAAAAGAGAATTTATTTAGATTACGCATCTACTACTCCTTTAAAAAAAGAAGTAATAAAAGCAATGTCTAATTATTGGCAAAAAAAATTTGGGAATCCCTCAAGTCTTCATTCTTTCGGACAAGAAGCTTTAAAAGCAATTTCTATTTCAAGAGAAAAAATAAAAAGAATACTTCAAGCAGACACGTTAAATGAAATCATTTTTACTTCTTCAGCCACAGAAAGCAATAATTTAGCAATCAAAGGAATAGCTTTTTATTATTATTTTTTTGAAAAATTTATACCTCATATTATAACTTCTTCAATTGAGCATCCATCTGTTTTAGAAATTTTGGCCGATTTAGAGGAAATTGGAGTCTGCCAAGTTAGTTATTTACAACCAGAAAAAAATAGCTTAATTGATCCGGATAAAATAACAAGAGAAATCAAAGAAAATACAGTTTTAATAACTCTTCATTATGTAAATAGCGAATTAGGAACTATTCAAAAAATAAAAGAAATAGGCTCGCTTTTAGAAAGAATTAATCAAAACAGAAAGAATAAAGTTTATTTTCACACTGACGCAGCTCAAGCTGGTTTTGAGAATTTAAATATAAAAAAATTAAAAGTTGATTTAATGACCATTTCTGCACATAAAATATACGGGCCAAAAGGCATAGCACTTCTTTACAAAAAAAACAACGTCCCTGTTTTAAGACAAATTTCAGGCTCCTTGCAAGAGTATGGATTAAGGGCAGGGACAGAAAATGTAGCCTTAATTGTAGGTTTTGCAAAAGCCTTAGAAATAGCAAATCAAAACAGAAAAAAAATAAATAATAGATTAAAAGAAATTAGAAATTATTTTTTAGAAAAAATAAAAAAATCAAATTTAAAAAATAAAATTTTTCTTAATACTTTACCCAAGTTCTCATCTCCCAAGATTTTAAATCTTTTCTTTAAAAATATATCAAGTCAGGAACTACTTATTTATCTTGATAAACATAATATAGCAGTTAGTGTAGGACCTGCTTGCCAATCAAGAGCTTCAAATTTTAATTACGCAGTAGAACAAGTTTATGGACCAGAAAGAAGCAAGAATAGTTTAAGGATTTCATTTGGAACTGAAACTACAAAAGAAGAAATTGATAGAGTATTTGACTTCTTAACAAAAATTTTATAAAATTATTTTAGTTTTTGAACAGAAATTAAATTAATAAAATATTATAAAAAATGGAGAGATTAAATTTAAATAAAAAAATAACTTTTTCAGCCTTAGCCATTGTATTAGGTCTTTTTTTAATTTATGCTCAATCTGAAGGTAAAAACTTAATTCAGGAATTAAAGGATAATTTCAATAAATATTTAACAAATAATCAAAGTACAAATACTTTAAACTTAAATAATTCCTCAAACTCCTTTTTAAAACCAATCTCAAATATTTATGATTTAGAATCTACTATTACTTCTGTAGTTGAAAAAACGTCGCCTGCCGTAGTAAGTATTATAATAAGCAAATATGTACCAATTGTTGAAAGATATTATGTCAACCCTTTTAATGACTTTGATTTACCACCTGATCTAAAACCATTTTTCGAATTTAATTTTCCAATTCCACAATATCGCAAGAAAGGATATCAAAAAGAAAAAGTGGGAGGAGGAAGCGGTTTTATTATTTCAAGCGATGGATTAATTGTAACAAATAAACATGTGGTTTCTGATCCTAAAGCAGAATATACAGTTTATTTAAATAATGGTAAAAAATACGAAGCTAAAGTTTTAACAGTTCATCCAAATGATGATTTAGCTTTAATTAAAATTAACGCCAATAATCTACCTACTTTGCCTTTAGGTGACTCAGATAAAGTAAAATTAGGACAGTTTGTAATTGCTATTGGAAATGCATTGGGAGAATTTCAAAATACAGTAAGTTTAGGGGTAATCTCAGGTCTTAAAAGATCAATTACCGCTTCTGATGAAAATAACAACATAGAGAGACTTGAAGATTTAATTCAAACAGATGCGGCCATAAATTTTGGCAATTCTGGCGGTCCATTAATTAACCTCAAAGGAGAAGTAGTTGGCATAAATACAGCAATCGCTGGTGGAGCAGAAAACATCGGTTTTGCTATTCCTGTAAATAGAGTTAAAAAAATGATAAATGATATAAAAACCAAAGGCAAAATAGAAGTTCCATTTTTAGGAGTTTACTATATTTTAATCAATGAAGAGATACAAAAGAAATTCAATTTACCAGTTGATTATGGAGCATATGTTTACAAAGAAAAAGAAAGTGCTGTTTTAAAAGATTCACCAGCAGAACTTTATGGGATAAAAGACAAAGATATTATACTGGAGGTAGATGGTGAAAAAATAACTTTAAATAATAGCTTATCTCAAATTATAACCAAAAAAAGCGTAGGCCAAAAAATAACGCTTAAAATTTTAAGAAATAACGAAACTTTAAACTTATATGTTATTCTTGGTTCTTTGCCAAAAGATCTTCAGAATTTAAAACCCTAAGATAAAGCAAAGCCTCTTCATAAGTTTTAAAAATCATTAAAAAATCATCAGCGGATAAATTAATTGATTCATTATTTTGAATTTTATTTTTAATTAAAGAAATTATCTGAAAAGCTTTTTTTATTTCCTCTTTGTTTGGAAGTACTTTTTCATCAACTGTTTTTATTTTTTCTTCAAATGAACCTTCATAACCAAAGGTTGAAAGAACAAGGTCGAAAAAATCATGAATTTCAAAAATACCCTGAAGATTATCTTTATAAAAAATTTCCTTTATTTGATTAAAAATTTTTTTTTGTTTTTTCATAAAAAAATAATCTCTACTATATTTAAATATATAATTCCAATAACGATATTCATCTCTATTTTTAATCTCAAGTTTTATCCAAAAATAAATCAAAAAAAATGTTATTCCTAATGAAACAATAAAAACAAAAGATTTAATAAGATTAAAAGTTGATAGAAAAAAAATATCAGTTATCTTTTCTGCTAAATAAAGAAACTTGTTAAAAATAACCTCCAAAAAAGACATCTGTTAAATTTCTAAATTTTTCAAAAATTTAAAAATCACCTCTTCTTCAAATAGATTTCCTATTACCTGAGCGCCGATTGGCAAATTATTTTTAAAGCCTATATTAAAACTTAAAGCTGGCAAATAAGCTAAATTAACTGAAACCGTAAAAACATCAGACAAATACATAGACAAAGGATCCCTTGTCTTTTCTCCTATCTTAAAGGGCAAAGTTGGAGAAGTAGGCATTAAAATTAAATCTACTTCTTTAAATGCTTTTTGAAAATCTTCAAAAATATACCTTCTTATTTTCAAAGCTTTCAAATAATAAGCCTCATAATAACCATGAGACAAAACAAAAGTCCCAAGCAAAATCCTCCTTTTAACTTCTTGTCCAAATCCTTCCTTTCTTGAATTAAAATATTTATCAAGTAAATTAGTATCTTTGGAAGATAAACCATAACGAATACCATCATATCTCGCTAAATTAGAGCTAACCTCTGCTGTCATAATTAAATAATAGCAAGCTAAAGAATAATTCAAAGATGGCAAAGATATTTTTTTAATAATAAAATTCTTTTTAATCTTCTCTAAAAAAGACCAGAAAATTTCTTTCACCGCTTCTTCAATTCCTAAACCAAAAACTTCTTCTGGCACTCCTAAGACCTTAACCTTTTTATCTTTTTCAATATATTGACTTGATGTACTATCAAAACTATCTTTGCCACTAATTATTCTAAAAATTAAAATTAAATCTTCTAAATTTCTGGCCAGGGGACCTATTTGATCCAAAGAAGATGCCATAGCTATAAGTCCATAACGAGAAACGCTTGAATAAGTTGGCTTAAGTCCATAAATTCCGCAAAAAGAAGCTGGTTGTCTAATTGAACCTCCTGTATCAGAACCTAAAGAAGCCGGAACCAATCCCGCAGAAACTACAGCAGCTGAACCACCAGATGAACCACCTGGAACTCTCTGATTATCAAAAGGATTATAAGTTTTAAAGAAAGCAGAGTTTTCTGTTGAAGACCCCATGGCAAATTCATCTAAATTTGTTTTACCAATAATTACTGCTCCTTTTTCTTTAAGTCTTTTAACAACAGTAGCATCGTAGCAAGCAATATAATTTTCTAATATTTTTGAACCAGCAGTACATCTTTCTCCTTTTACTAAAATATTATCCTTTATAGCTATAGGAACTCCCCATAAAGGTAAATCATGTGGCTTATTTTTTAACTCTTCAATTGTTTTTTGAGTTAATTTTTCAGTAAAAAATAAAAAACCTTTAATTTTTTCATCTTCTTTTTTTAAAAATTCAAAATAATGATGATAAAAATCTTCCAAGCTTACGTTTTTTAAAATATTTTTAATATCTGAAATTGTTAAATTTTTAAAATTCATTTTAGAATATCTAAAAGCAAAAAAATTAATTTAATTATTTAAAAAAACTTTTTAAACTTTCCCAAAGATTTTCAAAAAAACTTTTATTTTCAAAAATTCTTTGATAATAAAACATTAAGCCTAAAGTATTTAAGAAAATTCTTTCCTTAAAATTAAGAATTTTTTGTTGATCATTTTCAATTTTTACAGGATAACCACAGTATTTCTTTAAAAGAACATCTATTTCTGGAACATAAGAACCTGCCCCAATTAGATAAATACCAGCAGGAATTCTAAAATCTTCTTTTATTTTTTTAAACATTTCAAGAAGATTATTTTTTTTAGCATAGTTTGAAAAATATTTTTCAAAAAGTTTAATAAAGTTTAGATAAGTAAGACTTTGTTTCCCTAATCTAATCTTCATTTTCTTTTTATTTTCAGCTGAAGAATTAATCTGTTCAAAGATCAAATTAATTTCTTCGGCTGAAACAGAAAAATTAATAGCTAAGTCCTCTATAATATCCCCAAATCCAAATTTCAAATTTTGAAAAAAAACTATTTTCCCTTCTTGAAAAATACTAATATTAAAAACTCTATAACCAAAATCAACTAAAATTACGCCGGTTTCTTTTT